>Ga0172370_10003935_pt1 | contig 20265 bp, 20 predicted proteins | sample LakKiv5m_FD_114538 | JGI IMG/M metagenome (GOLD analysis project Ga0172370, IMG submission 114538) | Freshwater microbial communities from Kabuno Bay, South-Kivu, Congo - kab_022012_11.5m | ecosystem: Environmental > Aquatic > Freshwater > Lake | place: Democratic Republic of the Congo...
ATGGCAGTGTGTTTCGCCGAAATCAATGAAGTCAGGCTGAACTTCAACAGAACGGCTGCTGGATGTAAGATTCACAGGGATGCATATTTCTGCGGGGCATTTGCCTGTTGCCTTAACGCAGATTTTTGTATCGAGGATAGTGTCAATCTGAGTCAGAAAATCAATAACAAATTTAACTGAATCGCCGGGCTTTAAATCAACCGGTAATGCAGGATTGAAAGATGCAATCCAGGATTGTGGAAGATTTAAGAAGTCAAGGTTGGTAATTTTCAAATCCGTAAGTCCGTTATTGTTAACTATCACCGTTTTAGATGTTAATTGAGATGTGAAAACTATACCTTGAACAGATTGAGGAGTTGAATTAAGTGAAGAGTAAGTGGAGCTGCCCTTGGCGTATATTCTCAGAGTATCGTTGCAAGCCCATGATATAAGCAGAATAGTATCATTAAAAGTACCTACCGTCTTAGGTGAAAAAATTACTTTACAAAAACCTGAATCACCTGCATTGATACCCACAGGATAATTTGCGGATTGAATAAAAGACGGAAATTCATTTCGTTTGTTCTGTGGTTTAGCCATTGCAGCACTGATATTGCCGTAATTTTTTATATAAAATCCCAAGGTTAAGGTGTCATTAATACAGGCTTCACCGAAATCGAGTACGGTATCAACCGGAGCAAGCATCGTACTTAAAATGTTGCCGTTCAAATTCACTTCGACAATTGCTTTATTTCCCCTGGCTGTTGTGGCATCGTTTGTTTCCAATCTGAGTTTAGTGGCATCAATCGCAGGTTTTGCGGGTTGAAAATCAAGAATAATCGAATCGCATTTTCCTGGGGTTATAGTTACGGGTATCACTTGACCGCTTGACCATCTATTGATTTTATAACCGGAATTAATGTCATTTATCGAAGCCTTTTTAATCACAAGGTCGTCATTTCCGGTATTGCATACTACAACAGTGTCTTTAAGGCTTAGCTGACAGTTAACTAATGATTCCGATTTGAAGGGTGTATTTACTATGGGAGATTTTCCGTAAGCCTTCACGGTTAGAAAAGTATCACGATTGCATGGAGTAAGGGTAGCGCGAAACCGCGTTACAAACCATCCTGTATCTTTTGGAGTGATTTCAAAGCCGGTCTCAACGCCTAAAGCCGTTATTTTAAGAGGCATTGCAGTATTTAAAGTAATATCTTTGGAACCGCTTGAATATTGGACTGAATTAACAAAATCAAAATCAGAAGAAGCAGTCCACATAATTGCTTTTTTTGATTTTACTCCGCATGGTGCCGGGTCAATAATAACGAGAGTGTCGGAAAGTTTCGCCGTTGATTGGCTTGCATAGCCAGTTAGGGAAATATGAAACTCGGGTCCGTTCAAAATGGTTATTTTTATATTTGCAATTTTGTTACCGATTGAAGTCGGATTAAACTGAACAATTACTTTTTGTGAATCACATGGATTAATATTGAAAGTCTGCATTGCAGGAGTAATTACTGCAAATTCAGAGCTGTTTGCTCCAGTAAGAAAATAAGAAGCAGTAATTTGAGAATTAGAAAAATTCTTTATGGAAAATGTATCTAATCTTGGGCTATTAATGCAGGTTTCGGGAAATTCCAGACAGTTCTTCGTAACAATCTGAGTGGAAGGAGCCAGCTTGTAAACTCCCTGTCCGACAGCCCAACCGTCGTTATCGCTGAAAAAATACATATCGTCAAGATGCCCCTGCTCCACACCGCAATTTCTTAATCCCCAGGTCACACCTGCATCAGATGTATAGTAAATCCCCATGTCATAACCACAAGCCCAACCGGTTGTTGTGCTTGTGATAAAGGTTCCGAAGATAGCACTTGGTACAGTATAAGTTCTCCAGGTAGTACCGCCATCTATTGAAAATCGCATTCCACCACCCGGTCCGCCACCCTGGCAGTCAGTACCGGCTGCCGGAAGCAAAAATGAATTTCCGGTGTGGCTGATATCTTCTTCCCAAATTTCCGAACCTGTGATTGATAACACCGACCAAGTAAAACCCTGGTCGTTAGATATCCAAAGTCTGCCACTGCTCACTGCATAGCATGGTCCTGTAGAATTCATCAAAACGTGTGTCAATCCGCTGTTTGGTATCAAAGTACTGAACAAAGTCCATGATAATCCGCCGTTGGTTGTTCTCCAAAATTCCTGTTGACTTACGCAGCCTCCGCCGACAAGCACGCCATTGTCCGCATCATAAAAGTTTGAACCCCACAAACTGCCTGCTGTCGCAGGAGTTACGTCCGCCCATGTTACTCCGCCGTCGGTTGTTTTATATATTCCTGCAGGACCTGAAACATAGCCGGTCGTAAGAGTTGGGAAATTAATGCTCTCAAGCATATCTATCGTTGGAATTGTTGAGCCGCTCCATGTGATTCCACCGTCGGTTGTTCTCAGCACTCTGCCATTGAAACCGCAAGCCCAGCCGTATAGATTGTTACCGGGGAAGAAATCCACATCAAGCCAGTAAGCATTATTGTAAGGAGCCGGAATGTTAGTTACTTTTTGCCAGTATTGAGCCTCCGTCACGAAGCTCAGTGCCGGAATCAAGAGGATGGAAAATAATATATTTATCAAAGTTTTTTTCAATCTGAAAAATCCTGATTATTATTAAAATTATTTCCTAATATAAGGAATATTATTGTAAATTATAATTTAAAATTATTAATTTATTCCTAAATTAAAATTTATTTAAAAAGACACAGTCTTTTCAAATTCATTAACAATTTTAATTGAGATAAGTTACTAAAAAATTAAAAAAATTTATTTCGGGATGAACTTTATGATTATCAATGTTCCTTTATTGAAAGAATTATTCAGAGGGTTCACCGTTCAAAGGTGGAACGATAAAATAAGACCGGTTGAATTCGTTGAACTCGATAAACATGCCCATAAAATGCTGATTGCTTACTGTATGGGCAAATACGAGGAAATGGAAGGTAAAACCGTTAACTGGAATAACATCATTAAAGGTGGGATTTACGAACTTTTGCGAAGGATTGTCATTTCGGACATCAAATCACCGATTTATAACAAAATCAAAGACGATTACAAAGATACTTTCTTAGGATTGAGTAACTGGGTTTATGACCAGTTGGAGCCGAAAATCGAAAATGATGAAATTAAAGCCGAACTAAAGGAGTATCTTCTAAATGAAAATTATTTGGATGAACTGAGCAGGAAGATTCTTGATGCCGCTCATAAGTATGCAAGTTTTTGGGAATTTCAGATTATAAAAAATGCGAATCCCACCGGCTATCAGATGAAAGAAATCGAACTTGAGTTGCTTTCTGCAATCAATAACTACACCGAACTCGTTGGCGTAAAAAAACTTTTAACTAAGAGACCAATTTCCGATTTTATTGATTTGTTCGGACAGCTCCGCTTTCAAATCAGGTGGTCTCAGATACCCCGCCTTCCGAAAACATCAGTCTTAGGGCATTCAATGCTCGTAGCAACGATTAGTTATTTCTTTGCAATAGATAACGATGCCTGCAACAAAAGACTGTACAATGACTTTTTCGGAGGCTTATTTCACGATTTGCCTGAAGCGGTCACCCGCGATATCATTTCACCGGTGAAGAAATCTTCAAAGGAATTTCATGATTTAATTGGAAAAATCGAGAAAGAATTAGCTGAAAATGAGATTTATCCTTTGATTGAAGAATCGTGGATACCGGAAATTAAGTATTTCACTCAGGATGAATTTGAAAATAAAGTGATTGACTCCAAGGGTGAAGTTCACAAAAAATTGGATGTTAATGAAATTAACGAGAAATTTAATGATAACGAACATTCCCCTGTGGATGGTGAATTAATCCGTGCTGCAGACCAGTTAGCCGCATTTTTGGAAGCCTGGTCATCTACACGCATCGGAGTTAATTCCGAAGAATTTAACTTCGCAATGCAGGAAATCAAAACACTATATTCCTCAAAAACGATTGGCAAAGTCCCAATTAAAAATTTGGTTTCGGGATTTTAAAAAAAAAATTATTTTAAAATAAATGTTGACAATAAGCATACAAAGTATTATTTTTAAGTTGTGAAAATGTTTAATTGGAATATTGAAAAGAGTTTAAAATTAAAAGAAGAAAGAAACATAACTTTTGAAGAAATCGTCTTTTATATAAATAATGGGAATCTTATTGATATAATTGACAATCCAAACCAGACAAAATATGGTAATCAAAAATCTTTCTTTTTAAATATCAAAGATTATATTTATCAAGTACCTTTTGTTGAGAATAATTTAGAAATTTTCTTAAAATAATTATTCCAAGTAGAAAATTAACAAAAAAATATTTAGCTGAAAAAAATGAACTATAAACTGGACGATGATGAGAGAGAAATACTCGAATCAATTGAAAGAGGAGAATGGAAATCTGTTCCAAATGTCAAGGAGAAATTCAAAAATATCAGAGCTATGCTAAAGCATCAATTAATAAAGATAAAAGAATAAACATCAGAATATCTTCCAGAGACCTTGATTTATTAAAAGTTCAGGCTCAAAAAGATGGGCTTCCATATCAAACTTTAATTTCGAGTGTTTTACATAAATTCATTAATGGTTATTTGTAAAAATTAATTCAATCAAGGATTTAAAAGTAAAGTATGAATTATAATAAACAGTTTTCATCGGAAAAACACACTGAAATACTCAGGGTATTGCAAAGCCGGTTTGAAAAAAATATGAACCGCCACAAGGGTCTGCTGTGGGCTAAAGTACATGAAAAGTTAGAAGCAAATAATGAAAAGCTGAGGTCGCTTGGTGAAATGGAGAGAACCGGCGGCGAACCGGATGTCGTTGATTATGATAAGCTAACGGGCGAATTCATTTTTTTTGATTGTTCTGCTGAAAGTCCTTCGGGTCGCAGAAGTTTTTGTTACGACCGCGAAGCTCTGGACACAAGGAAAGAACATAAACCGGCAAATAACATCGTTGATTTGGCTGCTGCGATGGGCATTGAACTTCTAACGGAAGAACAATACCGAGAGCTGCAGAAATTAGGAAAGTTTGATTTGAAAACTTCGAGCTGGGTGCAAACACCTGCTAACATAAGAAAATTAGGTGGAGCAATATTTTGTGACCGTCGCTACGACACAGTATTCGTTTATCATAACGGGGCAGATTCTTACTACGCTGCGAGGGGATTTCGCGGCTTTTTAAGGGTCTGAATTTTTTTTCTTCAAGTTCCAAAATCGTTAATCCATGTTCTGGAACCCTAATTTTCCCAATTCCAAGTAAAAGGTAGATTTATTACGATTTTCTTAGAAAGCATCGCGGCTTTTTATCGAACGTTTTGTAATATCGTGTCGTTACCAATATTCACCATTCTGATGGGCATAACTATCCTGTAATAATTTCGCAAACATCTCCATGTTTAGCAATAGACCAAGAGGGGGGTATGTAATTTGTCATTAGCTGGATAGCGGCATATCTCTGAAAGTTTTTCCGTTTAGTTCCATGCCGTTTTTCTTTTTGTTTGTGTTAGCCTAAAGAACTTCCAAACAATTCTGTGCTGTTGCAACAATATTTTCTAGTTCTTCCTCTGCATGTCCAAGTTTTTTTACTATCCTCTCAACAGAAACACATCTCATCTGATAGCAATTGACGGCGATGTCCGAATCAAGTCCGTTTGCTTTTGAGGATACCAATTTAAACAGCCACCATACTTTTTCGAAATCAGCCTTCCAGCTTGTAATTGGTGCTACTATTTTCAAATCAAGCCCCACAGCAAAGTCCCCGCTTAATATAATGGCAGGACGGATTTTTTTAATTTCATCTCCAACGGTCAGATTGAAGTCAATCAAACAAATATCACCCTGCTTGTAGCCGGCATCCTTTTTTTTCATTCGATTCCGTCCTCGGTTTCATCAACGAACAGTTCATTTTTATATTTATTATAAACAGGCAAAGCTTCTTCGGTCATTTGTTTCAACAAAAGAGACCTTGATTCCTTCGGAAGTCTGCGAATGTCAGATGCGCTCAATTTCCGGTTTCTCAGCTCTTTGTTGACAAGGTCTTTGACAACCTGTGCAACTGGCTTTCTTTCAAGTTCTGAAAGCAGTTTAAAATGCATTCTTTCGAGCTGAGAGACTCGTATAGCAATCATGGCTGATTTTATAGTTTGCATGTTTTTACTTTTATTTGTTTAACGTATATACAAACATACATAAATACGTATTAATAACAAAGAAATTTCAACAAATTACATTTTATACTGCTTATCCCACATTAATTAAGTACATTCAATTATTATGACAAGTTCTGTGCCGAATAGCTTCCGGACTTAATGGTCGTTTAAGATATGCAAAAACAATTGGCAAATTCCCAATTAAAAATCTCGTTTCAGAATTTTTTTAAAAAAATAATGTTGACAATAAGCACACAATGTATTATTTTTGCAAAATGAAAATGTTTAATTGGAATATTGAAAAAAATTTAAAGTTAAAACAAGAAAGAAAAATTTCTTTTGAAGAAATCGTCTTTTATATTAATAATGGAAATCTAATTGATATTATTGATAATCCAAACCAGACAAAATACGGAAATCAAAAATCATTCGTATTAAATATTAAAGATTACATTTATCATGTGCCTTTTGTTGAAAATGATTTTGAAATTTTTTTTAAAACAATAATTCCAAGCAGAAAACTTACAAAAAAATATTTAGGTGAAAAAAAATGAACTATAAACTGGAAGATGAAGAGAGCGAAATACTCGACTCAATTGAAAAAGGAGAATGGAAATCTGTCCCAAATGTCAAGGAAGAAATCCAAAAGTATCAGCAATACGCTAAGGCATCAATAAATAAAGATAAAAGAATAAACATCAGAATGTCTTCCAGAGACCTTGATTTATTAAAGGTTCAGGCTCTAAGAGACGGACTACCATATCAAACTTTGATTTCGAGCGTGTTACATAAATACGTAAATGGGTATTTGTAGTTTTTAGTCTTTTGACGATGTTATTCTAAGTTTGGCAAGTATAAGGATGTTTATACACTAAAATGGTAAGCAACAAATACCGTAATTTTGCCTTAATGAATTTCTTCATCGTTCAATCCGTCAAGTCTTTTAATTATTTCTGCGGGTGTAGGCAAATAATTCTTCAAACTGAGAGGTAAGGTTTTGGAAATTTTATAGGTTGAAACACCTATGGGTTGATTCTTTTCTTTCAAGGCATATTCTACAATTGTTCTGTTTTTATCTTTACACAAGATAATTCCAATTGATGGATTTTCGTCAGAAAGCTTAACTTTATCATTAAGTACATTCAAATAAAATTCCATTTTACCGGCAAACTCAGGTATAAATTTTCCTATTTTCAACTCTATAGCAACCAGACATTTTAATTGTCTGTGAAATAGGAGCAAATCTATAAAAAATTCTTCACCACCAAGTTCGATTCTAAATTGATTTCCTATAAAAGTGAAGTAGCCACCCATTTCAGTTAAAAATCTTCGAATATTGTTTACAAGCTTTACTTCAAGTTCGTGCTCCGAATGTTCATCCGATAGTTCAAGAAAGTCAAAAGTATATTCATCTTTAACCGCGAGCTTTGCTTGAAGTGTGTATTTTTCAGTTATTGCATTATCAAAATTAGTTTGATTCAGTAGATATTTTTCGTATGTTTCATTTTCAATCTGATGAATCAAAACGTTTTTGGTCCAGCCGAATTTTCTTGTACTTTTAATGTAAAATTCTCTCTCAAGGTCGTCTTTGCATTTTTCTAAAATTATAGTATTCTTCGTCCAGCTTATTTCTGCAACCAATGGTTGCAGTTTTAAATTAGTTGAATAATGTGAGTAAAATTTTTTCATATACCATAAGTTACGATATGAAAATCCCTGAAGACCCGGAAATTCATTTTGTAATTCAATAGCAAGGTTTTCAACAATCGAATTGCCCCGTTTGTTTCCATCCAGCCTATCGAATATCATTTTCCCAATATCCCAATACAAATTTATAAGTTCTGTATTAACTTTTTTTAGAGCTTCATACTGAGCCTTTCTGATTCTTTCTTTAACATCAGTAAAGAATAACTTATAATTATTATCAAGTGTTTCCACAATTTTACTCTAATAATTAAACAATTGTATCTTTAGCCAATTTTATTCCCAATTCTGATAATTGCTTGTCATCTACATAAGACGGACATCCGTCCATAAGCGAAAGACCGCTTGTTGTTTTCGGGAATGCAATAACGTCACGGATATTATCGGTTCCGGCAAGTGTCATCACCATTCTGTCAAGTCCTAAAGCTAAACCGCCGTGAGGAGGGGCGCCGAATTTCAGAGCATCAAGCAGGTGTCCGAATCTGCTTTCGGTTTCTTCTGGTGTCATTCCTAAAAGTCCGAACATTTTCTGCTGAACTTCATTATTATGAATACGAATACTACCTCCACCAAGTTCCGCACCGTTAACGACAAGGTCGTAGGCTTTTGCTCTCGCTTTGTCCGGTTTCGAATCAAGAAAATGAATATCTTCATCCATTGGAGATGTAAAAGGATGGTGCATGGCTATATAGCGATTCTCCTCAGCATCAAATTCAAATAACGGAAAGTCAATAACCCAATGGAATGAAAAATCATTTTTAATTTTATCCATTATTCCGGTTTGTTTTGCTATTTCAAGTCTGAGAGCACCGAGAACCGTATAGCAGCGGGTCCATTCATCCGAAACAAATAGCAGCATGTCACCTGATTCCGCATTTGCAGCTTTTTTTATTTCTTCAATTTCATTTTCAATCAAAAATTTAGCGATAGGCGAATTCATTCCATCTGCGGTAAACTTCATCCATGCCAAACCTTTAGCACCATATTTCTTTGCAAGTTCGGTCAGTTCGTCTATTTTCTTTCTAGAAAATTCCGAACATCCCTTTGCGTTCAAAACAGCTACAACACCACCTGATTGAGCGGCTGCAGAAAATACCTGGAATCCGCAATTTTCGACAAGATTTGTAATTGTTGTCAGTTCAAGTCCAAAACGCAAATCAGGTTTATCACTACCGTATTTGGTCATAGCGTCATGATAGCTCATTTTTAAAAAAGGAGCTTTGATATCCTGTCCTAAGATTTCTTTCCAGATTCGTACAAACAGACCTTCAATCAATTCGATAACATCTTCTCTTTCGATAAATGACATTTCAATATCAATCTGTGTAAATTCCGGCTGTCTGTCCGAACGCAAATCTTCATCACGGAAACACTTAACGATTTGCATGTATCTGTCGAAACCCGACATCATGAGAATTTGCTTATAAAGCTGAGGTGACTGAGGCAAAGCGTAAAATCTGCCTTTGTTAATCCTGCTTGGTACAAGGAAGTCTCTCGCACCTTCGGGTGTGGATTTCATAAGTACAGGCGTTTCGACTTCAAGAAATCCAAGTTCATCGAAATATTTGTGAACTATCTGATAAAGATGGTGCCTGATTAAAAAATATTTTTGAAGAGAATGTCTTCTCAAGTCCAGATACCTGTATTTTAGTCTAAGCTCTTCATTTGTCTCTAAGTCATCTTTTATTTCAAATGGAGGAAGTTCTGCTTTGTTTATTATTTCAAAATCGGAGAGAAGAACTTCAACCAAACCGGTTGGAATTTTTGGATTTGGATTTTCACGGAGTCTGACAATCCCTTTTGCCCAAATTACATACTCGGATTTGAGTTCTTTGGATTTTTCTGCCAATGCTTGTTGAATTTCAGGTAAAATAACGAGCTGAGTGATACCATATCTGTCCCTTAAGTCAATAAAAATCAATCCGCCCATATCCCTTACGGTAGAAATCCAACCGTTTAGCACGACTTCTTTACCATTATTTTCAGGTCTCAAATTACCACAAGTATCAGTTCTTTTTAAAAAAGACATAAAGAATTCTCCGAGAAAAAAAATACAAATATACGGAAAAGTTAGAGAGTTGAGAAGTTGAAGAGGTGAAAAGGAAAATATAAAAAAAACAAAACCTTCCGATGGTGAGACCTTCGGAAGGTTTGAGATTTCTGCAATTTGATATATTCAATTCAGAGCTGAAGTAATTGAAGTCACTTTTTCAACCTGACAGCAGAAATGCAATAGAATTAAACAAGCATGTATTAGTCCATTGGAGTCATCTTGTCAGCAACGATTATATTGACACCATTCACGGTTTTGGTTGCACCTTCGATTCCAAGTTTTTTTACATTTGCATATTTTGCAAGCTGTTTGGCAGCGAAACCACCATCTGCATTCATAACAAAATAAACTTTTGCGGTTTTACCGGTTCCAACCAAAAATACAAGAGGATTACCGGCTTCAACTAATTTTAAAGCTTCATCTTTTTTTACCTTGCCGTCGCCACCCTTTGCAAGAGCGGTTAAGCTAACTACTGAGCCAATTGTCGGTTTTGCACCTTTAGCCGGTTTGGCTGTTTTAGGAGCTTTTGAAAAGCTATCGGTGAATGCAAAAATTAATCCGAAAACGATAGCTAAAATTAAGAATTTTTTCATATTTCTTTCCTTAAATTAATGATTATTAATGAATTATTTGATTTTAGCGTAAGGTACACCGGCTTTTTTCTGATAAGAAATATAGCATTTGATATAACGGTCTGAACCACTACCCTGCAGAAAACCATTTAAGCCTTTTTCAACAAAAATCTTTGCATAGTTCCAGCTTGATGATGCCTGTTTGGAACGTGCAACAATCACAAAACCGGTGGATTGGTTTGCAAGGTCAATTGTTTTTTCTGAAAAAGTTTTCTGGTCAAGTGCCTTGCTATCGAAAATTTCATTTAGTCCGGTAGCAGGAATAGCATCAGAAATTTCGGTTATAGCCGGAGAACCGGTTCCGAAAGTAATCTGAGTAGCTGAGCCGAAAATGGTGCCTGAACGTGTATCAAGTCCTAAATCCCAATTGTCTTTACTGTTAGTTTTACGAACTTGAGGACCTCCTTCGGAAGCATTAAAGAGCTGAAGCCCACTGCCATAAATAGAAGCGAATTCATAGACCTGAATCGGGTCGCCAAATCCATCGGTATCAAATCTTGAAGCAGGGGACCACTTAACGACAATTGAGTCCGAGGTTTCACCGTTTGTTAATTTTGCTTTTATCGTAATTGTGTAAATAACGCCTTCGGTCAAACCTGTAATCAGATATGGGTTTTTACCTGCTGTTAATGTCGTCTGCACTGAATTGCTGCCGTCATCACCTACATAAGTTAAAACGTAACCCGCCCATAAAGCGTTGCTTTCGGAAGTGGAAGCCTGCCATTTGATTTTAATACTGCCGCTGTCAATTGAAGTAGCCTGCAAACCTGACGGAGCAAGAGGTTTCTCACCGCTAACGGGTGTAGTTGTGTTATCGGAACATGCCGAAAGAATGAATAATCCAAGCAGCATTATTGCCAAAAACACTTTAAGTTTAAAAAATTTCATAAAAAAACTCCTGAAAAAATGAATAAAGTAAAATCTGATGTTTTTATTTATCATCCATCGTAAAATGGAATTAACGGGAAATTAGATTTCAGAAACGAAATAATTCGGATAATGTTTTATTTTATAAATCCAAAGCAAGAGCCAATTCTTTGGCTAAATCCCCTGTAAGTTTTCTCCTGTCAAATTGAAGAACAAAATCCTCCCTGGGAACAGGCAAAGTATTGATTTGCCAAAGTTTGTAAAACGTGGTTATTGCATTTTCTATTTCATTAACGCTCTTGGGCTCAACTGCTATTGAAGCTTTACTATCGAGAGCAGTTCTGCGAATGATTCCTTCCGGAGCACATGCAAGGATGGGTTTCCTTGCACCGAAATACTCAAATAATTTTCCTGGCGAACGAACGGTATCGTTAATCATAAACCACAGTAAATCCGATTCCATGAGATTCTTTATTGAATCCTCATGATTCAGATAACCGGTGCAATTAACGATATTTTGGAGGTTGTATTTCTTGATATATTTTAAATGACTTGACCTCATCAGACCGACAAAACGTGCTTCAATGACCGATTCGGCTTCTTTATTCTTCTTAATGAAATTACTCAATGCTTTCAAAAAGTACTTCGGGGTCCGGTCGTCCTGAAAGAGACCTGAATGAGTAATAACAAATTTTTCTTTTTGCTTTTTAAAGCCGTTGTACTTCTCAAAATCGCTGGCGTCATATCCATGAGGAATGATTGAAACGTCCTCATGATTGATAAATCCATACCTGCGAAGAAGAAGTTCTTTGGTATGCCTCGTTGTGACTATAGCCTTTTCGGCATGAGTAAGTATTTCGGTTTCGTAAGCTATACTTTTGTTTTTATGAAACGGAGTCGGATAAAAATGAAAGGGATTATCTATCCAAACATCCCTGTAATCAACAATGAACGGTATCTTGAATTTCTTGGAAATTTCCAGAGCAACCAAAAAATCCGTAAAAGGAGGTGCAGTCGCATAAATGACATCAATTTTGTTTTCTTCGAAAATCTTTTCCGCAAGATTCAAAGCAGGTTTTTTCCATGGTATCCTGCTATCGGGCTGATAAATGGTCTGAAGAAATAATCTACCTAACTTTTGCTTGAAATAAGAAGGGAATTTTTTATTTTTTGGTGGTTTTGCATATCTTTTTACATCTGAATGGGTTCGGTAGATTTTAACGTCCTGACCTTCGAAATCCTGTATTAAAGTGTCGTCAAAAGCATAAAATGCTCCCGGGCTGGTTGTAAGAATAACCGGATTCCAGCCGTATTCGGGCAGATATTTAACAAACTTAGTAGTTCTCTGCACTCCGCTCAATCCCATTGGCGGAAAATAATAAGCAATTATAAGGACATTTTTCTGTTCCATTGAACTCGGGCTCAACAATTTCCTTGGAAAACAAATTCTAAAAACACAAAAGTAAGAAATTTGTCTGAAATGTTTTCAACTTTTAGAAAAGTTTATAAACAGGACCCCTTGGAGTAAGTTTACTTTCGAGCAAACAAACCTTGAAACTATCCATTTCACCAAAATAATAATCCTTATATTTTCCAAAGCTTTGCCGGAATAATTCGTGATTAATATCTTTAATTCTGACTAATGTCAGATGAGGATGAAAAGGTCTGTTTTCTGGTTTGTAACCGAATCTTTTAAGAATTTCTTCAGTTGCTTTATGAATTTTTTGTAGCATTTTGTCATTATTCATAATATTGATGTGCATTACTTTTGGTTGTCTCGAATCGGGGAAGCAGCCCAATCCTTCGAAAACCAAAGTAGAACGATATTCTCTCAGATAGTCCTTTAATGCAGCTTTTATATTGTTAGCCGTTGAAAATGGCACTTCACCTATGAAGTGGTAAGTAAAGTGAAGATTTTCCGGTTCGACCCATTTCCCGAAACAGCTGTATTTAAAATTTTCGAGCAAATCGGTATAATCATCTTCCAAAATATCAAAATCCGCATAAGTCCCAAGAAACAATCTGATACTATCCATTTTTTTTACTCCAATCTTATTTTCATCTTTTTCATACTCACTGCGAAAAAGAAAAATGACATTCCAAGCAAGACCAAAGTTTCCTTCCAGAAGAACTCAATATTTAAGCCCTTCAGCATTACGGATTTGATAATGATTAGAAACCATGTGGCAGGTATTACTTTACTAATGTATTGCAATATGACAGGCATATTCTCAATTGGGAAAATAAATCCCGAAAGAAGCACAGTCGGCATAAGCAATCCCCCCAAAGAGACCATCATTGCAACCTGTTGGGTTTTAGCAAGAGTTGAAATCAATATGCCAAGCGATAATGAGGTCATCAAATAAACCAGCATCTCTAAAAGAAATAGTACGAAACTCCCCTTGAAAGGAACTCCGAATATCGCAAGCCCTAATCCAAGTACCGTTAACGAAATCAAAAACGAGAGAATTATATAAGGGATTACCTTACCGATAATAATAATTACCGGATTCAGAGGAGAAACCAAAAGAATCTCCATGTTTCCCATTTCTTTTTCACGTGTAATTGTTATTGAAGTCATCATCGCACTGATTAACATTAAGATTAATGCCAACAAACCCGGAACAAACATATTCACGCTCTTGAGTTCGGGATTATACAGCATTTTAACTTCAGGAGTTATCAAAAGGAATGAAGAAAGATTTTTCTGATTCAAATTCTTCTGATAATCCATTATAATTGAAGAAGTGTAGTTATTAACCAAAGTAGCAAGGTTAGGATTGGTAGCGTCAAGAATTAGCTGTATGTCTGCTTTTCCTTCTTTTGTAAGTTTACGGCTGAAATCCGCAGGAAAAATGATAACTTCTTTTACTGCTCCTTTTTTAAATTCACTCTCGATAACCTCTGCCGAGGGATAATATCCTTTGAGCTTGAAATAATGCGAAGAAAGGACTTTGTTCGTAATTTCCTGAGTGATATAATCTTTCGAATTATCGACAATTCCGATATCAACAAAATTAATTTCGGTTCTGATTGCATAACCAAACAAGACTAATTCAATAGCAGGCAAACCAAACATTACGGCAAGAGTTCTGAAATCTCTCAGGATATGGTAAAATTCTTTTCTTACGAATTCTAAAAGTGACCTCATTGTTCAACCCCTTGCCAGCTTGATAAAAACATCGTTCATATTTTCAGATTCATATTGTTGTTTTAGAGCAGAAGGTGAGCCCAATGCTTCGATTCTGCCGGCAACCATAATTGAAACTCTGTCGCAATACTCGGCTTCATCCATATAATGCGTTGTAACAAACACAGTGCAGCCGCTTGCGGAAGTTTCGTAAATCATATCCCAGAACTGCCTTCGGGTAACAGGGTCCACCCCACTCGTCGGTTCATCCAGAAATACAATTTTCGGTTCATGCACGTGAGCTATAGAAAAGGCAAGTTTCTGCTTCCATCCTAATGGCAATGAACCAATAAGAGATTTACCAACATCAGTTAAATTAAGTTTTTCAAGAAGCATTTCGGATTTGCTTTTTATTACTTTTTTCGTTAATCCGTAAATTCCACCATAAAATTCTATATTTTCGAGTACAGTAAGGTCATCGTACAAAGAAAATTTCTGACTCATGTAGCCAATGCTTTTTTTAATTTTTTCCTGTTCTTTGAAGATATCATATCCTGCTACGATAGATTTTCCGGACGATGGTTTCCAAAGACCTGTCAGCATCTTCATTGCAGTCGTTTTGCCGGCACCGTTAGCCCCAAGAAAGCCGAAAATTTCACCTTTACGTACATCGAAAGTAATTTTATCCACGGCGACAAACTTACCGAATTTCTTGGTCAGGTTTTCCGTTGATATGATAATTTCATCGCTCATGGTTTTCTTTTCAGCATTAAATCCATGAAAACATCTTCAATATCCGCAGGAATTTCGCTAATTTCTATTTGTTCCAATCCTTTATTTTTCAAATAACTGCCTATCATATCCAAGTCAAGCTTGCCTAACTTGTCAATATAATGTAATGACTCTCCGAATGGATAGACTGAATGACAGTTCTCGTATTCTCTTACTGCATTCAGAAGAGCGTATTTATTGGATGATTTGATGGAATACAATGGATAAGCAAAAGATTTTACAACATTGACCGGAGTATCAATATTCAAGATATGACCTTCCTGAAACAGAGCAACCCTGTCGCAAAGTCCGGCTTCATCCATATAGGGGGTGGAAACAACAATGGTAATACCTTCATTTTTCAACTGCTTGAGCATTTCCCAGAATTCCTTTCGCGAAACAGCATCAACGCCGGTTGTCGGTTCGTCAAGAATCAGAATTTCAGGTTTATGAATCAATGCACACGAGAGTGCAAGTTTCTGCTTCATACCACCGGAGAGCTTACCAGCCCTTCTTTTCTTAAAAGGTTCGATTTGGGAATAAATATCTTTAACCAAATGATAGTTTTCGGTGATTGTAGTCTTAAAAATTGAGGCAAAGAACCTAAGATTTTCTTCAACTGTCAAGTCCTGATAGAGTGAAAATCTACCAGGCATATAACCAAGTTTTTTCCTGAGTTTTTTAAAGTCTTTTGTCGCATCGAGTCCAGCAACTATGGCTTTACCACTATCGGGTATAAGTAAAGTTGTAAGAATTCTGAATAGTGTAGTTTTTCCGGCTCCGTCGGGACCGATGAAGCCAAAAAGTTCATTTTCGGAAACATCAAAAGAAATATCTTTTAATGCCTGAACATTGCCAAATGATTTACATATCCTGCTAACATTTATGGCTTGCATTCCACGAAAATTTAATTTTTATTTACATTGGCACCAGATTCCTTTAAAGGGACCCCGGAACCTCCTTTGGGCGGATTAGCAGTGTCAAGATGACCTTGAGTAGGTTGATATCCTTTTTCAAAAGGAAGTAAATTGTCCAACAAAGGTGATTTGTCATCCTCAATTGTTCTACCATTATTTTTATCGTTATATGTCATATTAACTTCCTAAGTTGTAAAAAATTCAATAGCTTCGAAATCTTTTGCCGAAATCATTATTCCATTGGAATCTGCTATCGGACTAACAAATTCACCATTTTCTCCGAGTTTCCAAACTTCTTCAATATATATCTGTTCTTCAGCTGGAAACGATGATGTGAACGAATTAGTGTCATATCTGCCTCCAATTCTTCTACCATCTTTTGATGGACAATAACCCAATAAGTTTCTCTTTTAGAAAATACCCAATCCCAAGGTTTTAAATATGGATTGACAATGCGTTTTCTGAAAAAGGACATTTTTATTATCCACAGATAAAGGTTAGGAAGTACTATCGGAACTACCAAAATAATTAAAATTAGAAATAAATAGTAAAGTAACTGGTTTTTAGCTTGAAAATCATTTGAATTGATAAAAATCCAAAGCCAGAATGTAATTGCAAAATTCAAGCAACTGAAGCTTATAGCTTCCATCAAAGACTTTGAAAAATCTCTTCTTTCGGAAGGTATCAAAAGGTCATAAACCTTCATTGAAACAAAACCAGGAACAAAAAAAATAAAAATCAATTTTATTGCATCAAGTGTAAACGGATTCATACAGCCTCAATAAGTATGATGTATTCAAAAATTTCTATTCTAATTCATATACAATTTAGCAATTTTTGTAAAATAATACTCCTTTTTTGTCTATTTTATTTTTCTGTTTTCTACTCATCAAGAAAAACTTCGGCTCGCCGGTTTTCTTCCTGCTTATCAGAAATCGGCTGAGTTTTACCTTTGCCGATTATTTTTATATTTTTTAGGTTAAATCCTAATTCATCCAGGAACTTGCCTGTTTTTTCCGCTCTGCGTATTGATAGCTGCATGTTATCGGCATCACTCCCCACTTCGTCGGTATGACCAATAATTCGAAGTTTAGTTTCTTTTGGGGTAAATACCTTGTTTACGATAAATGATAACTTAGCTTTTTCATCAGGAGCCAGTTCATCAATATTAGTAGCAAAATGAACAGTTTCAAGAAGCTCACCCTGTTTTTTCTGTTTTAAAATAACGTCGTAATTAATATATTTTATTAAATTAAGATTCCTTGTACTGATTGAAAAGCTTACATCCTCAAAATCGGGACAAGAGGCAAAAATATTATATTGGTTTCCACCGGGCAGTGTAAAATAAAATTGTGTTTTTTCAGGGTTGGAATAGTAATAATCAATATCCGGATTTAAGTCATTGTTTACTTCAAATCTCACCTTTTCCTTCAAATTTCCAGGTGTATTCTGTTTAATTCCATAAATGTTACCAGTTACAATAACGTAAGGTTCCGATCTGAGTGAATCAGGAATACATACAAAGTATATCCCGTCACGCCTGACAGTTGTATCGCTTGACACAACATAAGCACCATCCGACATGACAGTTAGCCAAATTCCAGTATCATCGCTTTTGGAATTTATCCGCTTCCCCAAATTTACAGGTTTGCTCCATTTTTTCCAGGAATCATCAAGCCTTCTTGTCATAAAAAGGTCTTGTTTACCAAATCCTTTGTGACCGTTAGAAGAAAAATAGAGAGTTTTGTTGTCATAAGCCAAGAAAGGAGAGCCTTCGATTCCGGGAGTATTAACTGTTTCTCCAAGATTCACAGGTTCGGAAAATGAATACCCGCTATCTGTCCTGAATGACACATACAAATCAAGATTTCCAAAACCGTCCTTCCTGCTGATAGCCATTAAAAGTATTCTACCGTCGGCTGAGAGATTAGCAAAAAAATTACTCGTATCATTGTAAAAATTTTTAATTTTCAAAGGGACAGGTTTCATCCATTTTCCCGCAGACTTACTCGTAATTGAAAATCCGGGTGACTTTTGACCGATATTATCACTATAATTTCCATAAACAAGATATTTGCTTTCGTCAGGAGATATGGAAAACAGTACATCCGAATCGGGAGTATTAACCGGACTACCGATATTAACCGGTTCAGACCAGACATTAGTACTTAATCTTCGCGATAACCAAATTTCATCTTTATCTCTTATTCCTGCAGTGTTCTCGGGATGAATTTTTCTGTCGAAGTAAAGCTCTGAGCCGTCTATCGTCACAACGGGTATAATTGTGGGCTGATATCTATTCACCGCATCCGGCAGCCTCGATTTACAAGAATCGTAATAATCCCTGATTTCAATTTCGCTTTTTTTATAGACGTTCATTATTGAGTATGCCCCCCTGTCCGCCCTTAAGGTGTCGCTCGAAGTTACTTTTTGTGTTACGTTTTGCGAAATAGCTGATGAACACACTATTAGCATAAGAAATGCTGTACGATGAAAATACTTTAAAAAAATTTGCTCCATAAAATTAAAGGAAATAGTCAACAATCTTATAATTAATCACCTGTATTTTACAAAATTCCGCTCAATCAAACATGAGTAATTTACCAATACGGATGTAATGTTAACGATTTAATTCAATTTAGATTTTTTTGTTCAATTATGAAAATTCATTCATTAAGTTAACAACTGATATTTTATTTTTTTTTATATTTGTTGTTTTTCTTATTGTAAATTTAATATAATAAAGTAAATTTTAGGGTTTGGCATCTGTTCGATGAATAAAAACATGACGACTCAGAACAGATTGAACTTACTGATTGATGCATAATGATTTCTATTGAAGATAAAATATTCGGTTCTGAGGAATTTTACAAGGTCATTTTTCGCAATGAAAAAGTGAATCTTTCTGAAAAATCAATAAATAAAATCGAAAAAACTTTTAACTTTTTAAATGATTTTCTTGAAGGGAAGGTCATTTACGGTATTAATACCGGCTTGGGTCCTATGGCTCAATATAAAGTGAGCAGCGACAAAACCGAAGAACTTCAGAAAAATCTGATTCGAAGCCATTCAAACGGTTCAGGAGATTCAATTCAATCCATTTACGTCAAAGCTATAATGCTTTCCAGGCTAATTTCATTATCAAAAGGATATTCCGGAATACACTTGTCGGCAGTCGAATTACTTGCAGATATGATTAATCTTGAAATATGTCCTGTAATTTTCGAACACGGCGGTGTAGGTGCAAGCGGTGACCTCGTGCAGCTTGCTCATCTGGCATTATCAATGCTCGGCGAAGGAAAAGTAAGCTATCAAAATGAAATTCAAAACTCAAAAAATGTCCTTGCTCAACTCAATTTGGAACCTTTGGTTCCTTATATTAGGGAAGGATTGGCTCTTATAAACGGAACCTCTGCTATGTCGGGTATTGGGATGGTGAATCTGTTTCATGCAAGAAACTTGTTGGATTGGTCTATTGTTGCATCGGCGATGATAAATGAAATAGTAGAATCTTATAACGACCATTTTTCGACTGAATTAAATAAATTGAAGCATCACAAAGGTCAGATAAAAGTTGCCAAAATAATCCGGAAAATTTTGAAAGGCAGTAAGCTTGTCCGAAACAGAGCTGACCATTTTTACAATAACGGACATAACGGCGATTCGAGAATGTTCAGGGAGCGGGTGCAGGAATATTATTCCATCAGGTGCATTCCTCAGATACTGGGTCCTGTTTCGGACACGATTGAATTTGCTGAAGAAATTTTGATTGATGAAGTCAATTCGGTTAACGATAATCCGATTATTGACATGGCTAGCAATAATGTATTTCACGGTGGGAATTTCCATGGGGATTATGTTTCATTGGAGATGGATAAACTGAAGATTGCCATTACAAAGCTTTCGATGTTAACCGAACGACAGCTTAACTTCTTGATGAGTGTTAAAGTGGACCGCTTTATTCCGCGATTTCTTAATTTTGGTACATTAGGATTAAATTTCGGGCTGCAGGGGATGAAGGCTACTG
>Ga0172370_10003937_pt1 | contig 20253 bp, 22 predicted proteins | sample LakKiv5m_FD_114538 | JGI IMG/M metagenome (GOLD analysis project Ga0172370, IMG submission 114538) | Freshwater microbial communities from Kabuno Bay, South-Kivu, Congo - kab_022012_11.5m | ecosystem: Environmental > Aquatic > Freshwater > Lake | place: Democratic Republic of the Congo...
GGCCTATTTTTATTCAAGAGTATGGGCTGGACAAATTGTTATTTCATGGGTGGTGGAATGTATTACCTATATGTGTCTTGACTATGCTTAAGAAATCGAGATGGTTTGCTTTAGGATGGGCATTGCATATATTTTTAGATGGAGTAATGGTGTTTTTTGGATTAAATGCTTTCTTGATAAAAATTTAATCTAAAAGTTCTTTGAATTCTTGGGTTCTTTTACCGAGAATTTCTTTTAATTCATTTTCGTTTGCATTAATTGTGCTCTTTATTGTTTTGAATTTGTCTAAAAGGGCTTTTGCTTTTGCAGGGCCGATGTTTGGGAAGCCTTCTAAGATGAATTGCTGCCTTTCTTTTTTTGTTTTTTGGAATTTTGATGCTCTTAATGAAAAATCTTTCTTTGGAGATTTTTTTGCTAGTACTGAGAGGTATTTTGCAGTGTCTTTTTCATTTTCCGTGAAAATGATGGGGACTTGGAATTCTAAGATTACCGAAAGAATGAATCCTCGCAGAGCATTTTCGTGTATTATTCCTTCGTATATATTATCTAATCCTTCAATGATTAGGAGGTTTTTAGGATATTGCTTTATTTCTAACAGTTGTTGAATTATTCTTTTGTTTATTATTGAAAATTTTAAGTCATTGATCGTTTTTCTTTCTATTGCTACGTCATTTACGAGATAATCTGCCACATTTAAATGAGAGAATTCTACATTGAAGCCCTGTTTTGACAGTTCTGATGGGACAAGAGAGTTTCTTTCTCTAGTGTCAACTATGATTTTTATTTTATTTTCTTCTTTATCTTGTTTTTCTTTGTTTTTTGAGAAGATGTTGTAAAACGGCATTTTGAATAAGGTATTTAAGGGTGGATTTTTTATAAACATTATGAAAAGAGGGATTGTGGTGAGTTGGTTTTTCAGTCTTTTGGGGCATTGGAAAAAGATATTATTTTCGGTTATTTTCTGTATTTTTGTGGGTATTCTAAATTTTCTTGTTGGAAGATATGTTGATGGTACGGCATTTATGCGTTTGGATGATCCCTTGTTTAAGATTTTGCCGTCGTTTCAAATATTCGGGCCAGCTTTTGTTTGGGGAATATTTTTTTCTATTGGAATATTATTGATTTATCCGTTGTTTTTTAGAGTTCGAGACTTTGCATATACTTTTGGTCAACTTGGACTTTTAGTTTTTGTTAGAAACTTTTTTGTTTTGCTTTGTGGACTTAAATCTCCTGCTGGGGCAGTTGCAGTCACGTATCCGGGTTTCATTAATTATTGGAATTTTAATAATGATTTATTCTTTTCAGGACATGTAGCTGTTCCTCTTTTGGGATTTTTTATCTTTAAGGACAGCAAGATGAGATATTTCTTTTTAGCAGATGCAATTATTATGGCTTTGCTGGCGTTGGTAACTCATAAACACTACAGTGTAGATATTTTGGGCGGGATTTTTATAGGATATAGTTCGTACAAGTTTGGAGAGTGGTTGTTTAGTAAAAGATTGAGATAGTTTTCAATACAATATAATTTAAAAAGGGCAATTATGTGGGTTCTTGATGGTTTTTGGAATGTCTAGACAGCAGGCAATTGGGCTGATGGGGGCCGCTTTAATTGGCAGTTCTATTGGGATAGGATATGGCAAGCCCGGGCAGACAGGTATTGTGATTGGAAAAGACACAAGCAACAAATCGATAACTACTAAATCTAGGGTGTTAGATGGATTAAGGGCAAGTTATTTTCCTAATGAAGTTGATATTTCTTTGGTGGGGCAAGGCGAGCCTGTTGCATTAATTTTCGCAAATAGTTATTTTAGAAAGAGTGAAGAATTTTTTCCTCATTTAGTTATGGCTGCCAAGAATAATGGGTTCTCTAGCGTGGGGTTTCTTACTTTGCCAAGTGTGAGGGAGGCAACTTTAAGGAATCCAGATTCTCCGGTGTTTATTAATATATTGGGTTTTAATTTTCCTGCATTTTCTTATGGAAATCCGGTTCTTGAATCAAGAAGGAGAGAGGTCGGCTACGCTGTTTCTCGTGCGGCTCGTTGCATGGTTGAGGGAAGTTTTGAAAACTTGACTAATTTCAGGGATTTTTATGATAAGATATATCGGAAACATTCTCATGCTGGACTCCCAATGGCATTAGATGAACATTTTAGAAGTGAAGGTGCTTTCTCTGGTTTTCTTAAAGATTTAAGGACATATCAACGTGCGCTTACCAAGGATTGTGTCAGTTTTGCAGGGGAAAGGGTTGTTGAGAAAGTGAATACTTCAAACGGTAAGGGTGGATTGTTACTTATTTCAACTTCTGCAGATGATTTGTCAGCTTATTTAAAAGATAAAATCCCAGATAAATCTCATTTGTTAATGAAGGTTAAAGATTAGAACTTATCTAAGGTGGGCTTTGATTTTAAGACCCTTAATTCTCTTTTAACTTCTTCCAGGACTTTGTACATCTTTTTTTCTCTAGCATTTGAGGCATAGTGATGGATTTCATCTCTTGTTTCTTGTGTTACTAGGATGACTAATTTTCCAGGACTTAATCTTGCTGTCCTGCCTGCTCTTTGGATTTTTCTTATTGCGCTCGGTACTGGCTCGTAGAAAATTACTGCCGAGACTTCTGGAATATCTAATCCCTCTTCTCCTATCGATGTCGCAACAATAACGTTTATAATTCCTGATTTGAATTTTTCAATTACCTCTTTTTGTTCTTTCTGGGAAAATCCTATATTGTTTTTCTTTGCTTGCCCAATGAAAATTGAGGGGGTTATATTAGGAATTTTCTTGAGATTGTTAGCTATTGTTTGTGCAGTTTCTCTGAAATTAGCGAATATGATAATTTTTGCTTTGATGTTGTTTTTTATTTCTTCTTTTACTAATTCATTTATTCTTTCTATCTTTGGATGTTCAATGTTTTTTGCTCTTAAATGGCTTAACGAAATCATTGCAGCATTGAATTCAGGAGATTTGACGAGGGTTTGAACTCCTTTAGACTTTTTTTCGTTTGCTTGCTGCTGAAGATTTTTTAAATATGCTTCTAAACCTGAAAGAGTTTGTGTTTCTAATAGCTCTTGAGCATGAGATATCTTAATTGCTTGTGCAGTAAGGGACATTCCCATCATTGCGTTCCAGTTTCCTGAACCTACCTGCTTTGCGAGGTTAGCTTGAAGTTTTAAGAGAGTTATTTTGTTTGCGGGGCCGAAAAGTAAGTTTCGAGATCTTAGTTGATCTATTTTTGAGTCAAAGATTCTTTTTAAAAGAACCCTGATTTCATGAAATTCTTTTGGAAAATCAACCTCAACTTTGTCAAATTCTCTTTCTTTTAAGTATGGTTTCACATCTTCCGATTCTCTCGTTCTAACTTCTATTTCATTTATCTCTAAATGCTTGCATATTTCTTTTACTTTGTCTTTATCTGAGCCCGGGGAAGCAGTTAATCCTAAAAGTAAGGGGTGATGTGATTGTTGTTTGTATAGATTGACTACTTTTGTATAATCATAATTTTTTAGGCAGCGATGGCATTCATCTATTATTAATAGTGAGACCTCTTTCATATCATAAAGATAATTTTCTAAGTCGTTCGCTATGCATTGAGGGGTTGAAAAGATTATTTCGGCTGTTTGAAATATTTCTTTTCTTTTCTTTGCTTCTACTGAACCAGTGAATAATTGAAGGTCCGCCCAGAGTTCTGGGAGTTGTGATTTAAATGTTTGAAAGTGCTGTTCTACTAATGGGCGTGTTGGGGCAAGAAAGAGGATTTTTGAAAGAGGGTATTTTTGTTTTCTTTCTATAGACAGCATTAATGCTATTAGAGTTTTTCCTAATCCTGTCGGAAGGACTACTAAGGTGTTGTTTTGCTTTGCTGTTTCAAATATCTTTGTTTGATACTCTCTGGGGGATAAATTAATCATATATTGCTGATTAAATTATTGTTTATATGTATTTATGTTAACTCATAAGGGATGATTTATTTAAACGATTAAGAGGGCGGCTGCGGTGAAAATGATAGTGAACAATGCTAGTGTTGCATAAAGAACTCTTGAACCGAACAAGATTTGAGTGCCATCTAAGAATGAGATTGGAAGCATGTTCCAAAATGCATAATATGCTGAGTACTTAGCTAAGGGGGTAAGTCCGGGGATGAAATAGCAGACGAACGAAAGAATAAGCACTGCGGTTATTCCTGCTGCTCCGATAAGACCATTATGATATTCGCTTAGTTCTCCATATGAGAAATAGCCAAATCTTCTTGCGGCTCTTCTTCTTAAGGGAGCGGCATAATAATTTAGAACAGCCATTACCTTTAATGCGCCTAGAGTGAATAGGCTAAAGAATAAAGGCAGGGCTATTCCTGCTGGCAGGCCTTCTTTTAGGTAATGATGCGGTTTATATCCAAATCTTTGCCATTTCCACATCTCATGTTCGACATCCGAATCTAATTTATCTGCTGCGAACTTCCTTGCAGCTACCCCTATGAATATTATTACTGCTGCGAAAACGAAAGACTTAGAAAGATTTTCAACGGTGAGGAATTTAGTAAATGGAAAACCAAAGCCAATTACAATAGCAAGAATAACTATTGCGGAGAGAATATTTGAAAACTCTTTTGCTTTCATTATTTTTTGAAGAAGAGTGTTTATATAAACGTTTTCAATGCCCGAAAAGTGAGGATTCTATGTATATTTTGAAAAAACATAAAGTATAAAAAGGGTTTTTTACACAGAAGGATATGTTAAGGATAAAAAAAGTCAGTGAAGTACTGGGAAAGCAGGTTTATACATCCGATGGGGATTACTTTGGACAGATTGAGGAAGTTAATTTGGTTGATAATAAGATTGATGGGTGGAAGATTAGAGTTGGTTCAGGATTTATGAGCAGCTTTGGCGGTGCGAGAGGGGCAATTGTGCCTCATCAGTTTATTAAGGCGATGGGCGATGTTATTGTTATAAACAGCGCGGCTTTTAAGGGAATGGCTACTAGCGAGGAAGCTCCTGTTGATGTTTCTCAGGAATCACTTGGGGATTTGGCTTAAGGATAATTGGGCTTTTTAGGTATTAGTTGAAAATTATGATATAAATTCTTAAATAAGTATAAAGTGTGGGGTTTTGATGGGAGATATGAATAAGGAGAGACGACCTTTGGCATTTAGAACAAGACCTAAGGTGCTGGATGATTTTATAGGGCAGGAGCATCTTGTTGGAATTGGGAAGCCTCTGCGGATTATTCTTGAGAATAAGAATCTTCCGGGAAGTCTTATCTTTTGGGGTCCTCCTGGATGCGGAAAGACGACGCTAGCTAAATTGATTGCTAGCTTCGTTGATGCAGAGTTTATTGAGATGAGTGCGGTAAGAGCGGGAAAACAGGATGTTGAAAAAGCAATAAACAGGGCAAGGTTGATGCATAGAAAGACTATTTTATTTTTAGACGAGATTCATAGGTTTAACAAAGCGCAGCAGGATTTTCTTTTGCCTTTTGTTGAGTCTGGAGCAATAACATTAATTGGAGCAACTACGGAGAATCCAAGCTTTGAAGTTATATCTCCTTTGCTGTCCAGGAGCAGGGTTTTTGTCTTGAATCAGTTGAATGAAAATGATATCGGGAAGATAATTGTTAATGCGTTAAAGAAAGACCTTGAGCTGGGGAAGATGAACTTGAGGATTGATGAAAAAAATATTAAATTTATTGCTAATCTTGCTAATGGTGATGCTAGGACGGCATTGAATATTTTGGAGTTTGCTGCTTCTTTAGTTAAAATGTCAAATGGGAATGAGATAAATGAAGAGATAATATTAAGTTCGGTTCAGAAGACGCTTAGGTATGATAAAAGCGGGGAGGAACATTACAATATCATATCTGCGATGCATAAGTCAATGAGAGATTCTGATGTTCAGGCTTCGGTGTACTGGGTTATGAGAATGATTGAAGCTGGGGAAGATCCGGAGTATATTATTAGAAGAATGATGAGGTTTGCATCTGAAGATGTAGGAAATGCAGATCCGAATGCACTGCAAGTTGCTGTGAATGCTTTGCAGTCCGTAAGATTTTTAGGATATCCCGAATGTAATACTGCGTTAATTCAGTGTGCTATCTATCTTGCTTCTGCTCCTAAATCAAATATGGTTTATGAGGCGGTAAATAAATCGAAAGAGGTTATTGCAACAACTGGAAATCTTCCAGTGCCTTTGCATTTGAGGAATCCAGAAACCAAACTAATGGAAGAGATAGGGTATGGGAAGGGGTATAAGTATGCGCACGATTATGAAGATGCTAAGGTTGAGCAGGAGCATTTACCTAGAGAGATAAAAGATTCTGTTTTTTATGAACCAACAGATAGAGGATTTGAAAAAACAATTAAAGAAAGAATGGGGAAGAAATAGTATGTTTTATGGGCAGTTATCTGATGTAGTCGATTATATCGTTGAATAAGGTAGTTGCAGGAAAGATACTATTGATTTATCAGATTCTCTTTAGGGGATAGCCCATTATCTAATTAGAATAAAGGTAAAGGAGAATGTATACTTGATTGGGATAAGATTTAAATACATTAAAGATTGATTTTAGTAATGGTTGAAACAAGCGGTGGTACGATTCTTTCGAGTGGAATAGTTGTTAATACTATTTTGCCTTTTTTGCTGGTATTTGCGCTGGTTTTTGCTATTTTAGAGAAGACAAAAATATTGGGGGATGGGAAGAAACAGGTTGATGCAATAGTTGCATTAGTTATTGGTTTGCTGGTTGTTTCATTTGCTAATTATACACATATTATTGTAAGTCTTTCTGTTTTTCTTGCAGTAGTCTTGGTTGTTATTTTGGTATTCATGCTTTTGTTTGGTGCCTTTTTTGAGCCGGGCAAGTTTGAGGTTGGCAAGGGGATAAAAATAACTGCGGGAATACTTGCGTTGATTGCAGTAGTCATTGCGGTTCTCTATTATACCGGGGCATGGGATTACATAAAGGATAATTGGGTAGGAAGCGGTACAGGGGTGGTAGCAAATACCATATTTGTGGTTTTGGTGATTGCAGCAATTGCAATTGTCTTGGCTACGTCAGGCAAGGAAAAGAAGGCTGCTTAGTAATGCTTTTAAACTGTGCTTTTTTTGAATTTTGATGTTAAATCCTAAGTTTGGTTCATGGGGCTACAGGAGTTTTATTAGACCTGTCTTTTTCATGTTTGATGCGGAGAAAATTCACAATTTATTCATTTCAATAGGAACTTTTCTCGGCGGTAATAAAATGACTAAATTCATTACTAGGGAAATGTTTGACTATCAGGATAAGGCGCTTGAACAAGAAATATTCAGGATAAGATTTAGGAATCCTATCGGATTAGCGGCTGGATTTGATAAACATGCTGTGATGATTAGTATTATGGAAGATGTTGGATTTGGGTTTAGTGAAGTGGGAAGTGTAACAAGATTGCAATGTTCTGGGAATTTAGGAAATAGAATGAAGAGGCTTGTAAAAGAAAGAAGCATATGGATTAATTTCGGACTTAATAATAAGGGGGCTGATGCAACTTATAATGGTTTGAAGGGCAGAAGATTTGAGATTCCTTATGGAGTTAGCGCTGCAAAGACGAATTGTATAGAAACAGTCAATGAAGAGGTTGCAATCAGGGATTATGTTTATACTTTAAACAAGTTTAAGGATTTGGGAAATTATTTGACGATTAATATTAGTTGTCCAAATGCTTTTGGAGGACAACCATTTTCTAATCCAGAACTATTTGAGAGATTGATGAAAGAGGTTGATGGACTTAAGATAAGGAAACCAATTTTTGTTAAGATGTCGCCAGATTTGACTTTGGATAATCTTGATAAGATATTATCTATATCAAAGAAGCACAATGTTCAAGGATTTATATGCACCAATCTTATTAAGAATGGGGATAAATCTGGGGGAGGTTATTCTGGGAAGATGGTTGAGAGAAAGTCGAATGAAATGATAAAACATGTTTATTCGAAAACAAAGAAGTGGAATAAAAAAGTTATAGTTATAGGATGCGGGGGGATATTCAGTGCTGAAGATGCGTACAAGAAAATAAGATTTGGGGCTAGTTTAGTCCAATTAATAACTGGAATGATATATGAGGGGCCGTCTTTAATAGGGGGAATTAATGAAGGGCTGATTAGATTGATGAGAAAGGACGGATTTAAGAGTATTGCAGAAGCCGTTGGGGCAGATGTTAAATAAGGCGGTTTGTAACTTGGGTATAGAAACATATATAAATATAATTTAAGATGATTAAATATGGTTTATGGATTAGCCGGGATTTACAACGTTCAGGATATTTTATATCAATGGGAAGCTGCAGGAGTTTTTGATTATGTTCTTCCATTTTTACTTATATTTGCAGTTATTTTCGGAATTTTAACTGCTACTAGCGTATTTGGAAAGAATAAAGGAGTTCATGTTATTATTGCGATTGCAGTTGCTCTAATGGCCTTAAGGGCAAATATTTATGGGAGATACATAGTTCGAGAGTTCTTTAGAGAGGTATTTCCTCAGACCGCAGTGGCGCTGTCAGTTATATTAGTTGCAGTTATATTAACTTCGATATTTATTCCTAAAGAGCATTTGAAAGGGTGGCTGATTGGATTTTACTGCCTTGGGGGATTATCTGCATTGCTTGTAGTGTTTAATTCGTTCTCAAATCTTAGCTGGTTCAGTTCCGGGTGGTGGAGCGACTATGGGGGCATATTGATTGGTTTGTTATTTGTCATTGCGGTTGTTGTGGCTGTATCTCTTACAGGGAATACAGATGATCAAAAAAAGACTAGCAGCGATACTGTTACTTTAAAGGGTTGGAGAGAGGATTGAGAGCATGGCAGCCGAAGCTGTGACGGGGATTGAAATCTTTGCTCCGGTTATTAGTTTTCTTGTTGTTTTGATTATTGTCGCAGTTGTTTTAATTGCTCTTAAGTTTAATAAGGCAGTCAGTATTATTTTGGGTTTTTTGGTTGCTATTTTGTTTGTTTCATTTACAGGGACTAGGAATTTTATTTCTAATGTGATTCCAGGGTTTGCAGTAATATTAGTGTGCTTGTTTTTAGTAATTATTATATTGGGCTTTGCGGGTAGCAAGATGGGATTTGGAGCAGTGCCTATGGGAGTCATATTTGTGATTATTTTTATCTTATTTTTGATAGGAGCGGCATTCTTCACATTCTATTCTGATATTCACGCTTATCTTCCGGGCAATACAGATGCAGGGAGTAATCCGGATGCAGAAGCTTTTACTAATTGGTTTTATACTGCTAGAATAGCCGGGGCGGTGTTGTTTATTATAATTGCGGCATTAGTTGTATGGGCTTTAATTGCAAGTGTGGCTGTGCATCAAGATATTGTTTATAGGTTTTAGTTATAAGAAGTAGTTATCTGATGTAGCTGATTATAACATTAAAGGTAGTTGAGGATATTATTCTATCAATGCCTGTTGTCTATCCTAAGATTAGTGATGGCCTTTCAGGGCCTTAAAGGACTTTTGAGTTTCAACGACTTCTTTCTTTAAGTCTTCTACATTTGTTACGTATTCTCCGACTTTTTGGAGGACTGACAATTGCAATCTGTCTATGACTTTTTCTATTCTCTTTAATCTGTCATCTAAATAATCAACTTTTGCGGAGATAACTGTTTTTAAGTCTGAGATTTTATCAACCTCTCTTTTTAATGAAGAGATTTTTTCTGTGAAAACTTGCTCTGAAATTTCAGTCATTGTATCTGGGCTGAAACCTGAAGAGTATTGATACTGTCCCTGATATGGGTCTGCGTATTGGCCTCCTTGCCCGCCGTAGGGAGAGGTTGCATCTTGATATGTTTGTTGAGGAGCGTATGATTGTGCTTGCTCTTGCGGTTGTGCTTGCGCTTCTTGAGCAGCGAACATTGAAGGGGAGAAATCTGTTTGAGCGTAGGCTTCCTGTGCTGCAGCTGTTTCTTGAGTCATTCTTGTTGTTGATGGCGCTGATTGCGTTTGTTGTGTTGCTTGACTGTCCATGACTGCTGCTTTTATTCTCATTTGAGAGAGTATTTCATCTATTCTCTGAGGGGAAACACCGTCTTCAACTAAAGCCGAGCGTATCTCATTCTCGGATCTTCCTTCGCTTTGCATCTCTTCTATTTCTTCAGCTATACCCATTTTTATTTTCTGAAAAGATTGAATTGTCTTTGCAGTATCATTAACTCTTCTTTTCTTGCAACTCCCTCTAATTGTTCAGTTATTCGTTGAAGAAATTCTTTCATTCTCTCATGCTCTTCTTTTATAATAGTCAAAGTTTTCTTCATCTCATTTATTTCTGAGATATTTTTGCTTCTTTCCTCAACGAAACTATTCCCGAGAAGGACGACACGGTCTTTTATTAACCTTTGTTTTTCTTCTAAATCTCTAATTCTTGCACCAATATCTGCGAAGAATTGCTGATTCGGATCTTGAGAATACTGTTCATCCATATTTTAGTTAAGAGGAGAGGGTTTAAAATAGTTTTGTATTAAACTATTTCATATAATAGAAATATATATTAATTGAGTTTTATCATTCTATATTAAGGTAAAGGAGAGATGATATTCAAGGATAATTCGCCGGTTGGGGCATTGGAAAAGGAGAGCAAGCAGGGGGAGGAGATACTTTATGTTAATTATCTAAATGCGCCATTTGTGCCAAGTTTAGCTGATGATCCTGGAGTGATGGCTAGTACTATCGATGCATTGGCTGAAAACACAAGCGTTTCTAGGGTGGTGTTTGTACAGCAGAGGAATTATAATTATCCTTTTGAACAGATATCTTTACTGGCGGAGATAGCAAGAGTGTATACTTTTTTGACTAAACAAGAGTCTATTCTTAGTCCGGAAAGGCTGAGTTTAATATCTGGGATGAAAGATGCTTCTTCGGATTTGGCTTATTTGCTTAATTTGCTTAAACAGGACCCGGTTGCATGTTATTTGGGGTTAAAAAAGAGGGTTAGGAATGCAAGAATGCAGTTAGATTCCGGACAGGCGATAAACAAATCTGCATTTGTTAATTACATAAGAATACTTGAGAGGTTCATCAGTTTATTAGAAGGAACTAATCTAATTAAAGAAGTTCTTGGAAATGTAAATGAGTCTGTAGTAAATAGGGAAATATATAAATCTCTTTTTAGGCCAGATATACTGCCTAATTTTAGCTTCACAAGATTGGTTGCGCAGTTTCCTAAGGGTGCGGAGTTTGTTGATCAGTATGAAATAAAAACAGATGTCGAGAATATAACTGTTACAATATTAAAATCAATTAATGAACCTAAATATTTCTATCATATAATGCCTCCAGAGTATACTTTAAGCGAGGAGCATCATATTCTTGTTAATTTGGCTAGAAATGTTTTGGCTGAACATAGACCTAAGGGCGAGGAATTTACAGATCCAGAGAAAACGAGACAGATATTTTTCAATGTTGCAAGAGATTTGCTTTCTGAGTTGGCGGAGAGCAAGGGGATTGCATTGACTTATAGAGAATTGAATAAACTGGCGAAGATATTGGTTAGGCATACTATCGGTTTTGGGTTAATTGAAGTTTTGCTTTTGGATTCTAAGTTACAAGATATTGTTTTGAATGCGCCGATTGCACAGAATACTATCTTTGTCAGGCATGAAAAATATGACGAATGTGTTACTAACATAATTCCTAGTTATGAAGATGCTGATTCATGGGCTGCTAAGTTAAGATTGCAATCTGGAAGACCATTAGATGAGGCTAATCCTGTTTTAGATACCGATTTGGTTTTTGGGAATATAAGGGCAAGAGTTGCGGCTGTTAAAGAGCCATTGTCTCCTAATGGGCTTGCTTATGCATTTAGAAGGCATAGGGACGATCCATGGACATTACCTTTATTCATTAATAATAAAATGATTAATTCTTTTACTGCCGGGTTACTAAGTTTCTTAATTGATGGTTCAAGAACTTTATTAGTTGCGGGGACTAGAAGCTCGGGAAAGACTTCTCTTTTAGGAAGTTTGCTATTGGAAGTAATGTCAAAGTATAGAATAATTGTTGTTGAAGATACTCTTGAATTGCCTGTTGATTCATTAAGAAAGATAGGTTATGATATATTAAGAATGAAAGTTAGAAGTGCGTTAGTTTCTGGAAGTACTGAAGTTGAAGCTGCTGAAGGGATTAGAACTAGTTTAAGATTAGGCGATTCTGCTTTAATTGTTGGAGAAGTTAGAAGTTCTGAAGCAAAGGCATTATATGAAGCGATGAGGGTTGGGGCTTTAGCGAATGTTGTTGCGGGGACTATTCACGGGGACTCGCCTTATGGAGTTTATGATAGAGTTGTTAATGATTTAGGAGTTCCAAATACTAGTTTCAAGGCGACAGATTTGATTATTGTTGCTAATCCTGTTAAAACTGCGGATGGATTGCATTCAAGAAGGAGGGTGGTAAGAGTTACCGAGGTTAGAAAGCATTGGAATAAGGATCCATTAGAAGAAGCAGGATTTGTTGATTTGCTTAAGTATAATGTTGAGAAGGATGAATTAGAACCTACTCCGGAATTAATGAATGGGGATTCTGAAATAATAAAAGGAATTGCTGCAAATGTTAAAGGATGGGCGGGGAATTGGGATGCGGTTTATGATAATATTCTTCTTAGGGGAAAGATAAAACAAGAAATTGTCAGTACCGCTAATAGATTGAATAAACCTGAAATTATGGAATCTAAATTTAATGCATTATCTAATGCGGCTTTTCATAGAATAAGCGATGAAGTTGTGCAGGAAAAGGGATTGCCTTTGGGAGAATTTGTCTTTCCATTGTGGCAGAAGTGGTTTAATGAGCAGATTGGAAGTTATTAATTTTAAGTTATAGCTCTATAGTAAATAATAAATTATTAGCTAATGTCTGAATGGTTAGTGTATATGAGATAACACTGGGTATTTTATAGGGTTTATAATTTAAAGGTTCAATTGTCTCGGCTTTCGCCGATTTCTATTCTTGGGGGATTCCTCAAGAATTTCATAACCATATATTTGAAATGCTGTTTGTGATAACAGTCTAGGGTTTTTTCTGCCACCCATTTTGGTTCAAGGAATGTCTTTGTATCTATTTCTTTGTTCTTTTTCCAGAAAGGAGTTTTCATTCCTCCTGGGGAGATGACTAAGGTTTTTTTAACTTTTTCCCCTTGGGAGATAGAGTTTGCGAACATTCCTAGTCCGGATTTAGAAGCGCAATAAGTTGGTTGCTTTAGTCTAGGAGTGTATGAAGAGGTTGAAGTTACTGCTATGAAACCTTCTAGTTCTCCTTGTTTTTTTAGTATTTTACTTACTATTAACTCTGGGGCGTTTAATGTTACGTTATTCATTGCCATTATTTCTCCATCTGAGAGTTCTTCAATTGGCGCTTCTCTTAGGAATCCTGCGCAGTAAATTAGTAAGTCGACTTTTTTTATTCTTAAAAGTGCTTCATCTATCTTTTTAGGGATGTTTCCTCTTGATAAATCTAATTTAATGAATTTTATCCTTGATTTAAGGTCTTTTCTTCCAGTTATTATTACTGAATATTCTTTTAGCTGCTTTGCAAATTCTAAACCTAAACCTGAGGTGCCACCAATTATTAATGCAGTCTTCATCAATGCCTAAAGCGTAAAGGGAATATAAACTTTAGTATGTTAAGGTATTAGTGTATGAAGATAATGTTCTTGATATTGTTAGCTAATGTCTGAAGGGTTAGGAGTATTAGGAGATATTGATATTTTATTGCTTTCTGATGATTTAAATAATAAACCTGCCTTCTTGCATAATCATCTTATTATTTACGATTATGGTTGTGTTTTTTATAACAAAGTCGCAATGGGCTTTACTTGGGAAAGGGGCTTTTGTTTCATTTGGATAGCTATCTCCCATTGCTACATGAACTCCGGGGAATTTTTCATCTTGGAGTAAATTTCCTGTTAGTTTTTTTAGGCCGATATTGGTGCCTATCGCAAATTCACCTATCCTTGAGGAGTTTTTGTCTTTTTTAGCATACTCTTTTAATTCTTTTTCTAATTCTTTGTTTTTACATGAAATAGAGATGACCTTACAGTTTTTTACTTCAATTTTTACAGGGTGTTTTTCTAGCGGATTATATTTATTGAAATAATCGCCTATTGAACCATCTGCGATTATTGTTCCATTTAGATTTAATGGGCAGGTAAATACTTCTCCGTCAGGGAGATTTGACCATTTCATGGGGCTATTGGGTATATCTCCATCGCAGATTATCCAGGACCAGTCTTTGTTTAGATTTACTTTGAAGTTTGTTCCTAAACTAGTTATTACTTTTATTTCCTTTGCGTTTTTTACAAGGTTATAGACCTTTTTTGATACTTCTTTTATCTTATTGTAATCTGTCAGCATTCCTGTTTCCATTAACTTTCTTGTAATGTCTGGCATATGCGCTTCCCTTCCTTTAATTGTTCCTAATCTTACTATTGGCATTCTTAATGATGCTTTTTCTCCGGGCATTGATTGTGCTAAGCAGAAAACTGCCGTTGAATCTCTTACAGCTTTTTCTATTTCTTTTGGAAGTGTTGCTAATGGTCTTGAACCAAAATCTTCTAAAACAAAGGTTTTTACATTTTTAGATATCTTTTTACATTCTTTTTCTATTTCATCTGAAATAGATTTTGTTTTTTTGTCTGTAACTAGAACTACATTATCTAATGGTGTGATTTTCATGCAGTTTTTTACTGCTTGATGCGCTCCTAATTGAAGTTTGCTCATCTGTCTAAGTACCTAAACCGCCTATTGCAATGTTTGCTAACAATGCTAAGGCAATTATGGAAACTAAAGCGGTTGCAATGTATAAAAGAACGCCCTTTCTTATATTCTGGGATAATTCATATTTTTCTTTTAGAGGGTCTCTTCCTGAATCTACAGTAACTAATGCTGAAGTTAGAATGAAGATTATTTCTACTATGTAAATGCCTATAATTATCTGGACATGGAATGGAGGTATCATCTTTGTTACTTCAAACATACCTAAAATGCTATCGAGGTCAAATCCAGTCATTGTTGTGTCAGCACTTGTTCCGGTTAAGTTCTTTAAATAATCTAATCTTGTTAAAATTGTGGTAATCATTGTTGCAAGGCCCATAACTATTCCTGCTAAAAGAGGGGCAAGGAAGGTCATGTTTGACCTCATGTCTGAGATTATTTCTGCTAATAAATCTTTGAGCCTTTGATTTATCTTTTGAATATTTTTCACGTAATCTGAGATGGACATTAATGACGCGGCAGCAACTTGGAGTCCTTTCTTTACAGACTCTACAAGAATTTTCATTGAAGTTGCTATTAATGCTGAAGGATAGAAGATTATTGCTCCTTTTTTCTTATCAAATATTGCTTTTTCTAGCGACATTCCTAATTGCTGAATGTTTTGATTTGCAATTGAGAAGAAATTTTGAGTCATTTGCCCTTTTGTTGCTTCTCCAACTTTTGATAATGCTATTTCTGCGGGGATTCCTTCTCCAATTCTGTTTCCTAGGATAAACAATGAGTTTGTGAATTCTTCTTCTAACGCTTTTGTGTTTTCTCTTGCTTTAATCAGCGCTTTTGTTTTTTGTTTATATGCTATTGAGAAAAATAAGCACAATGATAAAGGTATGAGCAAGCTAAGAATTACTCCCAAGATTCCGAATGGACCGACAATTTTAGTTGTTGAACCTAAATCTATTGACTTGAAGTCAAACATCTTGACTTTGTCTAGGATATTTATTCCTACTTGGTCGAAGGTATAGTCTGTTACTCCGTCTATTTGTTGCAGTGAAAATGTATTAGATATAAAATGGAATTGCATTATAAATGGTAAAAATCCTATAATAAGAATTGGGAGGGCTATTAGTCCTGCAATGAGCCAGGGTTTCTTTGAGGTGAACTTATGATAGTCAGGGTTTAATTCTAGAACTGAAGTTTCTCCGTATCCTCCTGGTCTTTTTAATAGAATCTCGGATGACATATAAAAGACAAAGAATGGAATCAAAACATTAAAGATAATCATTAGCTGAGGCCATCTTATAGTGTCTCCTAACAATGTTGAGGCTAGAGGCAATAGTGCTAGGGCTAGAGTTGGAAGGATTATTCCCAACATGTATAAATTAGTAAGGGGGGAACGAATTTCCCTTGAATATTTCAACATTTTTTCATAAACGCCATCGAGAATTACTTGAAGAGATTTTTCCAGGATTTGAATTCTTCTTGAGTCTGAAGGCTCAAATAACGAGGATTCTATTAAATGAAATGCTTCTATGAACTCTGGAGAGTAATCTCTCCATCCTTCAAAATAATTATCTAGCGCTTGTTTTATTGTTGAGAATTTTCCTATTTCAACATCGTAAAATATTTTTTTGAAGTCTAAAGCTAAATTTCCTTCTAAATGTTCGGAAGTAAAGCTTATTGCTCTTTCTAAGTTAGGAGTATGCTTCATATAGACTACTGTGTAGAGGATTGCGGGAACCATTTGAGAAGAGGCTTTTAATCTCCATGAATTTGCTAATCTTTTTGGCATGCTGTAGCAATAATAAAATACAAATCCTGATGCCACTAAGCCTAGAAAGACTATCATATATTGGATTTGTCCAGAGAGGATGTAGATTGATACTGTTGTTAAAAGTGTAGCTAAGAAAATAAAGACGGCTGAAAGAAGAGAGAGCATAACTGCTTGAGAGGCAGTAACTTCTAAATGTGCAATATCTAAATATCTCTGTATTGTTCTCTGGTCTTTTTGAGAAAGTCTGATGTTCAATAATCCTCCTATGGTTTTTGCCCAGCGTTCGTATCTTGTTAACTTAGGAATCATATCTTCTTTGAATGATTGATAATCCTGGGAGTAATTATTTGTACTTGAGCCCATTCTTGCTTCTATTTCCTTGCTATATTTCTTAAGAATTTCCTTGGAATCCATCTTTTTTCGTTACTTTAATTTAATGAAATTGAGTTATTAAATTATGCGTTTATTAGATTATAATCGGTAGTTGTTATCTTCTAAGGGCTTGATATAAGTAATGCAGTATAAGGGGGGAGGCATATATGTTATTATCAATAGGATTAATAGATAAATCCTATAAGGGGTTAGCGTATTAGAGATAACTACTTGAGAAAGATTAGATTTATTAATATGATAAAACCTTTATTATTATGAAAGATAAAAAGGGGCAGACATCGTTTTATATTCCACCATGGGTTATTGCGGTTATAGTACTAATAATCATTGTTGGTTTTGCTGTTGCTTATCTTCCCCATTTAATGAATGGGATTAAGGGGCTAAAGGCATGATTAAGATTAGAAAAAGAGGGCAGGTACAGAATGAGACTGTCGCGTTTATTATATCCGCAATTATTATAATTCTTGGAATATTGATATGGATGGGTGTTAAGGGGTCGGGACCGTTGTATATGCTGCAAAATTTATTGCCGAGTTTTGACAAACCTAAAGTTGATATCAATACTAATTTAGAGGGAGTGATTAAGTACGACGGGAAGACTTTGCAATATTACAGAGATGTTAAGTTTGAGGATGCAACTCTTGCTTCTGATGGAACTACTAGGGTATTTTTTATTAATCAGAATGCCTTGAAATATGATGATGTTTTGCAGGCGTTTGATAAGTGGGTAGAGGTACCTAAAAATGTTCAGGACATGAGTTATCCCTTGGAAAGTAGTCCTGCAAGCAAGGTGCTTATCAGAAAGGTTTATGAAAAGTACGGTAAAACCAGCCCATCTGTTACATATCCTATAATGTTGTCTGTGTCACCAGAAGATTCTGCTGCAGGGGATTTAGTTATATTGGGAATTGATCAGTATTCTTTATCTGTTCCGGATGGCTTAAAATATCCCAGATTGTTTCTGAGGGATAATGAGTTGCGTGTTGATGCTAAAAATGGAGAGCCATATCTCAAGGTAACAGATTTAGATTCAAATTTGAGGGTCGTTTCGGATGATATTACTAAATGGGCTATGGACTCTAAAGAGTTTTACTTTAGAAGACCGATTGAACTTAAGGTATATGGTACAAGCGGAAATGAAATAGTTGATAAGAAATGTGGGATTTATTCTGTTTTGGCTAGTGATGTCACAGGATTAAATGGAGAGACGAGGGACTATATTATTGATTTATCAACTGCTAAATATGCAAGGGTGTGTTAAAATGAATAACAAGAAAGGAAACATGTTTACAGATAGAATAGTTGATTGGATACCTTGGATAATTGTTTTTATTGCGCTTCTTCTTTTTGTTGTATATAAACTGGTTAGTAAGACGGGTGTTGTTTAAATTGGAGTAGGAAAGCCGTTGGAGCTTTAACTGATTGATGAATTGCGTTTGTAGAAAAATAGTTATCTCATGTAGTTCATTACAATTTTCTGATTATAATAATGTTGGATAATGTAGTTGTAGGAGGTATCTTCCGTTTTGGGACGCATAGCCCTTTATGGTTAAGAGTATGTTAAATGGAAAGGTATTTAAACTATCAGTTTAATTATATAAACTATAGGTTTAATATGAGAAACGGACAAAAGAATGAGATGCTTTTCATTTTAAGCATCTTAAAAAATCCTAAAGAAGAATATAATCCGAACAGCTTAGCGAAGCTTATGAAGATAAGTGCCATGGGTTCTTTGAAGATAGCGAAGAAATTGGAGAAAGAGAATGTCTTGAAATCTAGAAAAGTTGGAAGAGCAAGCATCTACAAAATTGATTTCAATGATTATTCTAAACAGTATATTAAATTCTTGCTAAAAAAGGAAGTTAACGATGCTAACCCTTATGTGAAAAGATGGGCTAGAGATTTAGAAAAGGTAAAAAGTGCTAATGCTCTTGTTCTATACGGTTCGGTTTTGATAAAGGGAGAAGGGGCAAGGGATATAGACGTTTTGGTAATTGTTAATAAAAATAATATCAATAGAGTAAAGAAGGAAATTGAATCGCTAAATTTGATTAATGATAAAAAGATACATCCATTATATCAAACCAAACAAGATTTAGTGAAACATATAAGGGAAGGTAATCCGGTTGTTCTAAATGCCTTGAAGGGGGTTTATCTTTTCGGGGCAGATTTGATGTTGGAGGTATTAGAGTGAGTCATGCTAAAAATAAGGTAGAATGGTGTTTGAGAAAAGGCGAATCTGAAATGAGCGAAGAGGGAAAGCATAGGGGTATTATTCAGGTTAATCCAGATAAAGTTAGGGCCTTGGAGCATATAAAGAAAGCAGAGCATAATCTCGAAGCGGCAATCAGTTTTCATAAGAATGGGTTTTCAGATTGGTCTGCGAGTGCATTATTTTATTCAATGTATCAATCTTTTTTGGCGATTGCAATAAAATTTGGATATGAATCTGGGAATCAGGAATGTACATTTGCCTTGATGCACTATCTTGTTGAAGAGAAAAAAATAGACTTTGATATAGAGCTAATAGAGCAGGTTGCAACTTTAGATGTTCAAAAAGATGAAGAAAAATCAACAAGCTTAGAGATAAGGGAGAAATACCAATATGGAACTGGGCTTTCAATTGAGGAAAATTTGTATCAAGAACTTCTTTTAATTGCTAAAAAGGTGTTGTCAAAGGCAAAGACCATTATTGAGGGTAATTAACAATTGCGATAGCAATTGTTATAAATGCTGAATTCTATTGTTTTTGATGGGTAGTTTAAAAGAGATGAATAGAAAAGGGGATATGCTTACACCTGCGCAGATAGTTATTATTATTTTGTCTATTCTTGGATTGGTTATCGCATTAATTGTTATTTTTAGTTTGAATTTAGGGGAACAAGCAGATGAGAAGGCTTGTGAGTTGAGTGTGTTGTCTAGGGCAGGGATTGGTTCTGTTCTTCCAAGTTCTACACAAAGTTTTGTTCCATTGAAATGTACTACTAAGAAGATTTGTATAACTGATAACATTAAGAATACATGCAGTCAGTTTGCCGGGGAGAAGGATGTTGAATATGTTGTTATTGATACCAAAAAAGCGCCGTCTGAGGCGGCGAGAATAGTTGAGAAGGTTAATGTCGAGTCGATGTATAAATGTTGGAAGTTAATGGGAGAGGGCAAGTTAGATATATTTCCCGGGACTGATAAAGATATTGCTATTTTTTCGAGCTTTACTGATGGAGTTTTTACCGGAGTTAAGCCTACTTGTTTTATTTGTGGTAGGATTGCAATATCTGAGGCGCTTAACAATACGAAGTTGTCTGATGGGACTAATTTTATGCAGAAAGTTCAAAGCGATATGAATTTGGCTTCTTATATGGAGAAGA
>Ga0172370_10003943_pt1 | contig 20232 bp, 19 predicted proteins | sample LakKiv5m_FD_114538 | JGI IMG/M metagenome (GOLD analysis project Ga0172370, IMG submission 114538) | Freshwater microbial communities from Kabuno Bay, South-Kivu, Congo - kab_022012_11.5m | ecosystem: Environmental > Aquatic > Freshwater > Lake | place: Democratic Republic of the Congo...
GACCAGAGAACGTGTCCAACATTCTGGCCAAGTTGAACATGTCCGTGGCACAGGTCCACAGCCGGGACATGTCGAGGGCACGGAGACCCCGGCGGTCGTCGATAACGACGTTGCGTTGAGGCCCTTCGCCGAGATCAGAGAGAGGCTGCTGGCCAACCCCGAGGTGCTCGCTGCCTACGAGGAGATGTCGTCTGAGGTCGCTCTCCCAGGGACTGAACCGCCGAGTCGATAGCGCCGTCCTGAAAACGCGATATACTCCCGTCCATGGAGTTCGAATGGGACGAGAAGAAGGCAGCAGCGAACGAGCGAAAGCATCGCGTGACGTTCGCCGAAGCCGGTACCGTTTTCGGCGACCCCCTGGCGCTCACCTTCGACGACCCTGATCACTCTGCCGTTGAGGACCGCTACCTGACCTTTGGCGTGTCAAAGCGACACCGACTGCTTGCCGTGGTCCACGTAACGCGCAAGGGAAAGACGCGGCTCATCAGCGCGCGTGAAACGACGCCTCGGGAGAGGAGGATCTACCATGACGAAGAAGCCTGATACCGATATTCGCCCCGAGTACACCCGTGAGGATCTGGGTAAAGGCGTGCGTGGCAAGTTCTACGCCGAGTTCCAAGCCGGTACGAACCTCGTCCTGTTGAGCCCGGACGTGGCTGCGGCCTTCCCCACGGAGGCGTCTGTCAACGAAGCGCTGAGATCACTTATCGCGGTCGCCAAGCGCACTGTCAGGCCACGCACGCGAGCAGCTTCCTGAGCCGAGCCCTTGGTGTTCATGTAGACGGCCGCCTGATCGAGGGTGGTCAGCAAGGCGTCGGTTGCGAGAATCCTCAAATATTATCGTCTGATCCCGCGCGACAGGAACGGTTGGACGAACATGCCCCGGGGGAGGGGAGGCTTGCGTCCTCCTCTTACCCCTCCTCGGCCTTCTTCTTCCGCTTCTCTTGCAGGTTGATGATCGTGGCGTCGCGTTTCTTCTGCGCCTCGCGCAGGTCGGCGTCGAGGAAGGGTGAGTAGTGCTTGGCCGTCACGCGGATGTCGGAGTGCGTGAGCAGCTTGGATGCCACCGCGATACCGGCCTCCCGGGCAATGGCCAGGCCGTAGGAGCGGCGCAGGTCGTGCAGGTGGACGTCGTCGGGTAGCTTCGCGTCCTTGCAGAGCTTCGTCCAGGGCTTCTTCAAGTCCGTACGGGCAACGTCCGGGTCTGCCCCTGCGGCAACGTAGACGGCCGTGTGAGGGACCTTCTTCAACATCTCGACTACGACCTCCGACAGGGGCACGACCTGGGGCTTGCCGCTCTTCGTTGAAGGAATGGTCCACCTGCCAGCGGTCAGGTCGAAGTCGGACCATGTGGCTCGCAGGGCCTCGCTCAAGCGACAGCCGGTATGCAGCAGCAGGACGAAGGCGGCTTTGACGTGGGGGTTCTCGATCTTCTCGACCTCGTCCAGCACTCGGCCCAGTTCGTCGTCGGTGAGCACCCTGGTACGGACGCCCTCGGTCTCGGCCTTGCGGTCGGGCTTCACGCGCAGGCAAGGGTTCGCTTCGATGTACCCGTCGCGCCATGCCCTCGCCAGGCACGCCGACACCGACGCTCGAAAACGGTTCGCGGCTATCTTGTGCCCTTCCTTGGTGAAGCGGTGGTAGACGGCCGCGATGTCCGCGGGCGTGATGTCGCTGAGGCGTACCGGGCCGAACGCATCCTTTGCGGCCTTCAGGTAGCGCTCGTCCTCGCGTATCGACTTCTTCCGTGCCCTTACGTCGGCCATGTAGGTTTCGTCGACCCACTCCTTGAACGTGGGCATGGCACGAGCTGCCAGCTTGTCGGCTTGGGGGTCTTCGCCCTGGGTCGACTTGCCGAGCTCGATGCGCGCGCGGCGTCGAGCTTCATCGACCGTGAGGACCCCGAACGGCCCGAGCGTCATGCGCCGTCGTCGACCGGCCACCCAGTACTCCAGGAAGAAGATGCGCTTGCCGCTGGGGAACACGCGCAGGGCCAGGCCCGTCAGTTCCTCGTCGTAGTAGCGGGTGCCCGTGGGCTCGGATGTCCGAAGCCTCTCGATGGCCGTCTTGGTGAAGCGCAGCTTGGGCATGCTGGTACCTCCCGGTCACGTCGCGTTGGAACTGCTACGCCTGCTGCCAGGTACGTTGGTCAGCGGGTCTCGATCCGTATTCAGCGGGTCGTTTACTGGTACGGTACTGGTACGGTTACGGGTCGACAAGGGCGGGAACCCATCTACGACGTCCAGGGAGATTCTGATTTATCGTCAAGCACTTGTCAACACTTGCCGGAAACCGATCTACGCCGAAAATTGGGATTCGTAATCAGCAGGTCCTCAGTTCGATTCTGAGTGCTGGCTCCGAGGAAGATCAAGGGGTTGGGTCGCAAGGCCCAGCCCCTTTTTCATTTGCTGGTACGGATTGGGCGCGGTTCGAGCCCGAAGGGCGTCTTGTCATTCCCAAAAACCAGGCTCCCATGGTTCAGGCTGCTTCCCTCACTTGGCTCGGGAAGAGCCGTCACCTGGGTGGGGTGCTGATACGTTTCTTGACGAATGGAATGTCTGGCGTTATATCCGCCTTGAATTGTAGCGAGACGGCGGTCGCTACGATTCCTGACCAAGGCGACGGCAGGCTGCACCGTCGTGGAGGATCGTCTGGCATGCGAGCAGGGGAGTACATCGAAAGCCTTGCCTCGAACGGTCGTTGTACCTTTACGACGGCCGACGCCATGGCGGCCATCGGTGGAAGCGACGAAGCCGTGCGTGCGCAGCTCCGACGTCTGAAGCGTCACGGGAGCTTAGCGAGCCCGTTGCGGTCCTTCCACGTCGTCGTGTCGCCCGAATACCGTCGGCTCGGGTGCCTGCCGGCGGAGCACTTCATCGACCAGTTGATGCAGGAGCTCAGCGAGCCGTACTACATTGCGCTGCTCTCGGCAGCCGCCAGGGTTGGCGCGGCGCACCAGCGGCCGCAGTCGCTCCAGGTCATGGTTCAGAAGAACCGTCCCCCGGTCGTGTGCGGTCAGGTGCGCGTCGTGTTCATCGCCCGCGGCGATCTCGACCGCATGCCGGTGACGACCATCAACACGCCACACGGCACCCTGCGGTATGCCAGTCCCGAGGTGACCGCGCTGGAGCTCGTCGGCTATCCGCACCATGCAGGCGGGCTCCACAATGTGGCGACGGTCCTCGGCGAACTGGCCGAGGAGATCGACGTGGGCAAGCTGCTGGAAGCCGCGAGCGTCTCGCCGGTCGGGTGGTCCCAGCGCCTCGGATACCTGCTCGAACGGGTCGAGGCGGCCGAGCTTGCCGAGGCTCTCGCGCCCTTCGTCGCAGAACACGCCGACAGCTACATCCCGCTTCGCCGCGCGCAACCGGTGACCGGCGTAACGCGCAGCTCCAGGTGGAAGGTCATCGTCAACGTGGACGTGGAGCCTGACGAATGATCCCGAAGGCCTTCATCACGGAGTGGCGAGCGCATGCACCATGGCGGGAGGACGCCCAGGTCGAGCAGGACTTCGTAATTACGCGCGCGCTGGTTGAGCTGTACAGGGTCGAAGAGATCGCCTTGCGCCTGGCGTTCCGTGGAGGCACTGCACTCTACAAGCTCCACCTTCACCCGGCCGCACGCTACTCTGAAGATATCGATCTGGTACAGGTCAAGGCCGGCCCCATCGGCGAAACTCTTGACGTCGTCCGAGGCGTGCTCGACCCGTGGCTTGGAACGCCAAAGCGCAAGCTCAAGGAGGGCCGTGTCAACCTGGAGTACCGCTTCGACTCCGAAGACTCGCCACCGCAGAAGATGCGGCTGAAGCTCGAGACCAACACGCGTGAGCACTTCACGGAGCTCGGTCTCGTTCGTACCCCCGTCGCGATCGATAGTCGTTGGTTCTCCGGGGTTGCTGCGGTCACCACGTTCGACGTCAACGAACTGCTCGGGACGAAGCTGCGCGCGCTCTATCAGCGCAAGAAGGGACGCGACCTCTTCGACCTGTGGTTCGCGCTCCGGCACGACATCGTCGACGCCGATTCCGTGCTCAGGTGCTTCGACCGCTACATGCGTGAGGGCGGGCATGCCGTCACCCGCGCGCAGTTCGAGGCGAACCTCCACGAAAAGGCGAGCGACCACGACTTCCGCGATGACATCCTTCCTCTCTTGCGTCCCGACATCGCCTGGGACTTCGACGAAGCGTGCGCCGAGGTAGGCCGGCGCATCATCGCGTTACTGCCGGGCGACCCTTGGAGGGGAGAAGGCGAATGATCTCAGGCAGGCCAGGGAGCCTGCACCATCCGAGCCCCGCACGGCCGGGGCCAGCAACAGCCGTCGGCCAACACGTCGACGGCCACGCCCCGCCGCCTACCCCTCGTGCGTGGCCCAGTACGCGTACAGCCGTTGCAGCTCGTCCCAGCAGAACGCCTTCTTGTTGGTCTTGGCGTCCATGAGCCCGAGCGCGCGCGCCAGCTTGAAGAAGCCGTGCCCGGGAGTGCCGCCGCTGGCGCCCACGACCACGACCGACAGCAGGGGCCGGCCGGCCGCGTGCTCCGCGCTCGCGAGCTGGTCCAGGTACTCGCCGATCTTCGCACGATCGTCGGGTTCGATCATGCTCAGGCCCAGCAACGGCGCGATGTCGGTGTAGGTCAGGACCGAGCGGTTCTTGGCGGCCTTGATGCACGTCTTTCTCAGGCGCTCGATGGACATGGCGTCACCTCCTGGCCAGCGGGGTCGGCCTCTGCAATGTACTCTCCGAGGCTCGCGGGCTACAAGCGCCGTCCGACGCACACCCTACGGCTGATTCCAGCAAGCGCGATCGGCCAGCACCTCGAGGATCCGCCCCCGCTCGGGGCGCTCGCCCATTTGCCGGGCCATGGCCCCCAGGATGGCCGCGGTCTGCCCCTCGCTCAGGTAGCGGTGCAGCCCGGAGCCCCAGAGCTTCGAGCCGTCCTGGTTGGTGTAGAAGCGCCAGAAGGGCAGCGCGGTCGCCTCGTCGTCGTTCAGCTTCACCTCGAGCGTGCCGTCGGATTGCAGGTAGTAGCCGAGTTCCGGGTGGGGCTCGGTCAGGGGCTCGCCCAGGCGGTAGCACCCGAAGATGACGCGCTCGCTGGCCGCCATGCCGGGCGGCACGGTGGTCAGCACGATCAGGTCGCCTTTCGAGGCGCGTCGGATGGGCATCCACTCGCCCACCTTGGGGCCCGAGTGGTACCCCCCGCCACCGAACAGCCAGGGATGCGAGCGGAACAGGCGGGACTCGTTGCAGACCTCGCCCACGGGACGCGGCCCCTGGCACCCGCGCCCGACGTAGGCGTGGCAGGGGTTCCCCTCGGTCGAGCACCACCGTCCACGGCGCGTGCCCGCCACGTTCGCGCGCATGGTGGCGTCGAAGCAGGGGCCGTCGAAGCCCAAGGCGCCGGCCCACGCGGCGCCGCCGTCGTTGAAGGTCACTTTCAGGGCTAGGCCGTTCATGGTGTCTCCTTAGTCCCGGTGGTGGAACGTGACAATTTTCTCTTCATTCTCGTTGGTGGTACGCACTTCTTCCGAATCGCGAGAAGTCGTCAGGGGGCAGGCGTGGCGTAAAGTACGTACGAATCACCCGGCTCTATGCGCACTGAAAAGTACAGCAACTTGTCTTCGCCGACCGACTTCCGAATCGCGTCTAGCCGTCCGTTCTCGTTCAGCCAGTCCTGCAACTGGGCCTGGATTTCACGTACAGCAACATACTGATCGCCAAAGTTGAAAATGGTTTTATTGACCCATCTTAGGCAGCCATATTGGTAACCAAAAGGTACCTCGTCGCACGGCACAGGAACCGTTAGATTGATTAATTTGAATGCTTCCCTGATCTTGGTTGCTCGGGGATCGTTTTCGTCGCTAAGCCAGGCGCTAAGGTCTCGAGAGGAGGCTTCCTCGAGTTGGACGCCTTGACTCTGGCCCATGGTTCACCTCCCTTGTCGGATGTGACGAATACTACACCCGTCTGGATCCAAAGGTCTAGTAGTGCAAGCGGGGAGGGCCACTTGGGTACAAACACGAAGTCAAGCGAGCTCGTTTCACCGAAGTGCGGCTATCCGTGCGGCGAACTCTGCCCAGTCCGTCGCGGGCGTCAGATGGCACCACGAGAGACGCAGAGCCCCCGCGATCTGATCGGCAGGCAGCCCCATCGCCGTCAGGACGTGACTCGGAGAGTACGACTGCGACGTGCAGGCCGAGCCGTTCGAGCAGGCGACGAAGCCGCGCAGGGCGACGATCGCGGCCTCCGAATCGACGCCGGGGAACGACACGTTGACGCAGTGGGGCAGTACGCGGTTCTGGTCGCCGTGCAGGACGTGGGGGATCGATTCGATGGCCTTTAAAAAAGCTCGTCGAGTCTCACGATTGGCCGCGGTACGTGCCTCGGATTCCTTCGCCGCCAATTCGGCAGCTAGTCCGAGCCCGACGACCAAGGCGACGGGTACCGTTCCCGGGCGTATCCCGAACTCCTGTCCGCCTCCGAAATGAAGAGGCCGGATGGGGGGACGTTGAAACGCCCGGCGGCGTGTCACTAGGGCGCCCACACCCTTGGGGGCGTGGATCTTGTGGCCGCTGATGCTGAGAAGGTCGACGCGGGCGCACTTGGACGCAAGCGGCTCCTTCCCGAAGCCCTGAGCCGCGTCGACATGGAAGTACGCGGGATGGCCCTCGAGGATGCTGGCGATCTCCAGGATGGGCTGCGTCACGCCGGTCTCGTTGTTCACGTTCATGACCGAGACGAGCAAGGTGTCGGCGCGCAGGGCCTTTTGCACCTCGGCGGGTTCGACCCAGCCCCCTGCATTGGGCCGAACCAGCTCGATCTCGAAGCCTCGTCGAGCGAGCACCTCGAGCGGCTCCAGGACGGCCTTGTGCTCGATAGCCGTGCTGATGAGGTGCCTGCGTCCCGTTTTCTCGCCTTCTTCCGCCAAACCGAGGATGGCCAGGTTGTTGCTCTCGGTCGCCCCGCTCGTGAACAGGACTTCCTCTCGCGCGCAGTTCGCGACGGCTGCGACCTGGTCCCTGGCTCGCTGTACCGCCTTCTTGGCCGTCGCGCCGAATTCGTGCGTGCGGCTTCCGGCGTTCCCGAAGTCGTCCCGCAAGAACCTAACGACTTCCGCGAGGACGCGTTCATCGGGCGGCGTCGTGGCGTTGCAGTCCAGGTAGGTAGTCATCGAGCGGCCCTGTTTGTCAACTGGCCGGCCGTTGTTTGTTATAAGTTTGACAAACAACGGGCTCGGTGTTTGAGTACATACACCGCGGCGAAGGGGAGCGCAACCACAGACTGCGGCAGCGCGAGGAGGCTCCATGAACGCCAGATTCGAGTACGTGTTCCCCGCCATCCGCGGCGTGCAGGCGGGGCGAGAGTACTTCATCTCGATGTGCCCTCTGCGGCTGCTCCCGAAGATCTTCCTCTTCGACGAGGACGAGTTGGTCCCTGAGTTGCGCGCCCAGCGCACGTTGAACAAGAACCGGCTCCCCGAGATCTCCAACTACATCCTGAAGAACCCGGACTCGTACGTGTTCTCGGCGATCACCGCGTCGGTCGACGGAGAGGTTTCGTTCGAGCCGATCGGCGACGTCGATGGCGAACGACGAATGGGATCTCTTCACGTCCCTATGAAAGCGCGTTTCATCATCAACGACGGGCAGCATCGCCGGGCTGCCATCGAGCTCGCGCTCCGCGAACGCCCCGAACTGGCTGACGAGAGCATCGCGGTCGTGTTCTTCCTCGACAAGGGGTTGGCGCGTTGCCAGCAGATGTTTGCCGACCTGAACCGCTATGCCATTCGCCCGTCCCGCTCCTTGGGCGTTCTCTACGATCATCGCGACGAGCTTTCGCAGTTGACGCGTCTGGTCGTGAACCGCTTCGACCTTTTCCGCGACACGGTCGAGACCGAACGAAGCACGCTATCGACCAGGTCGCGCAAGCTCTTCACGCTGAGCGCCATTCACTCGGCCCTCAAGGAGCTGCTGCCCCCGAACGACACGCGAGATTTGGATACCAAGGCAAGCCTTGCGGTGGACTATTGGCGCGACGTCGCCAGGAATGTCCCCGAGTGGACGCAAGTGCAGAAGAGGAAGACGACGGCGGGCGAGGTGCGCCGAGACTTCATCCACTCGCACGGGATCGTCTTGCAGGCCTTGGGAATCGTTGGAAGAGACCTCTTGGAGCTGAAGAAAGCCGAGAGGGAGCATCGCCTGGAGAAGCTTCGCAGCATGGACTGGCTACGGTCGAACGCCGTGCTGTGGGAGGGGCGGGCGCTGATCGGCGGACGCGTCTCGAAAGCCGAATCCAACGTCCGACTCACGGCCAACGCGATCAAGCGGCACCTGGGGCTGGGTTTGACGCCTGATGATCGGCGCATCGAAGACGCCTTCGAGCGAGGAGCGAAGAGCCATGCGTGACGCACCGAACAAGCACTCCGCGTTCAAGGAACTCGGGCTCAAGGAAGCAGTGGCCGGCGTCCAGGCCGAGATCGTCGAGCTGTACCAGATGGACACGATCCCGTGGGTTATCGGGTACAGCGGCGGCAAAGACTCGACCGCCGTGCTGCAGCTCGTGTGGCTCGCGCTGCGGAACCTGCCGCCCGAGAAGCGTACGAAGCCCGTGCACGTCATCAGCACCGACACCCTGGTCGAAAATCCGATCGTGGCCGGCTGGGTCACGCGGTCGCTCGATACGATGCGCGAGGCAGCGACCCGTGAGGGCTTGCCGATCACGCCTCATCGGCTGACGCCCGCGACCACGGACACGTTCTGGGTCAACCTCATCGGGAAGGGGTATCCAGCGCCCCGACACAAGTTCCGCTGGTGCACGGCTCGGCTGAAGATCGCGCCGTCGAACACGTTCATTCGCGATGTCGTGCGTTCGGCGGGAGAAGCGATCCTGCTGCTGGGTACTCGTAAGGCCGAGAGCACGGCGCGCGCCCGCACGATGGCGAAGCACGACAAGCACCGGCTACGTGAGCGGCTCACGCCGAACTCGGCGCTGCCGAACGCGCTGGTGTACACGCCCATCGAGGATTGGACCAACGACGACGTCTGGCTCTTCCTCATGCAGGTCGTGAATCCCTGGGGCTACAACAACAAGGACCTGCTGACCATGTACCAGGGCGCGTCGCCCGACGGCGAATGCCCGCTGGTCGTCGACACGTCGACGCCCTCCTGCGGTGACAGCCGGTTCGGATGTTGGACCTGCACGCTAGTCGAAAAAGACAAGTCGATGCAGGCCATGATCCAGAACGACGACGAGAAGGAGTGGATGCTGCCGTTACTCCAGCTTCGTGACGAGCTCGACATCGCCGACGACCGGCACCTGCGCGATTTCCGCCGCTTGAGTGGCGCGGTGCAATTGTTCCATGGTCGATCGATTGCGGGCCCGTATACGCAGGAAGCCCGCGAGAACTGGCTGAAGAAGCTCTTGGAAGCTCAGGCGTGGATTCGCAAGAACGGGCCGGAGCACGCGCGCGGCATCGAACTGATTACGCTCGACGAGCTTCAAGAGATCCGGCGCATCTGGGTCGTCGACAAGCACGAGTTCGAGGACTCGGTTCCCCGTATCTACCGCGAGGCGATGGGAGAATCGTACCCGGGCATGGCGATAGACGACGACCTCGTTTTCGGGCAGGAGGAGATGCACCTGCTACGCGAGGTTGCAGATGGCGATCCCCTCCGGTTCCAGATGGTCCGCGAATTACTCGACGTGGAACGCCGGTATCGCGCGATGTCGCGACGAGCCGGGCTCTACGAGGCGTTGGAAGGGGCGATTCGGCGGCATTTCTACGAGGGGGAATCGGACGCTACCGACCGCGCGCAGCGAAAGAAGACCGCGCAGGATCAGGCGCAGAATCAGAGGTACGAGCGGCTCGCCAGGACAGCCGAGGACCAGATCGCGCTGGCACTGGCCAAGGAGCAGCCATGATCCTCGAACGACTGACCCTCGAGAATTTCGGGCTGTTCCGGGGCCCCCACACCATCGAGTTGGCGCCGCCCTCCGCCGATCGACCCATCGTCCTGGTCGGAGGCCTGAACGGCAGTGGTAAAACGACGTTGCTCGACGCCCTGCAACTCGTGCTCTTTGGAAAGCAGGCCAATTGCTCGAACCGGGGTACGCTCTCGTATTCCGAGTTCCTGGCCCGATCCATCCATCGTTCGACAGATCCTCGCGGGGGCGCTGCGCTGAAGCTCTCGTTCCGTCTCTTCACGGATGGCGTCGAGCGAATCTATCGCCTACATCGCCATTTTCGGCTGAGCGGCGCCGAGGTGGCCGAGACCGTTGAAGTCTTTCGCGACGATCAGTTCGACCCCATGCTCACCGAGCGGTGGCAGGAACAAGTCGAGGAGCTGATTCCGAGCCGATTGGCGGACCTCTTTTTCTTCGATGGAGATCGAATCGAGGGATTAGCCGACGTCGGTTCCTCGGCTGCGTTGCTTCAGCGCGCCGTGCAGAGCCTACTCGGGCTCGATCTGGTCGACCGCCTCGCTATCGACCTCTCGGTCCTCGAGAAGAAGAAAAAGCTGAACCGAGCAAGCGAATCCGATCGGGTCAAGGTCGAGGAAGCCGGGGTCGAGATCGCCGACCTGGAGCGACACGCCGAAGAGTTGCTCGCCCGAGCGGCCGAGTTCGACCGCGAGATGGAGAACTATCGCCGGCGCTTGGACGAGCTTGACGCCCGATACCACGAGAGCGGAGGCAGCCTCTACGAGCGCAGGAAGGATCTGGAAAGCCAGCAGCGGACCATCGGCGCCGACGTGACCGTGACGGAAGACCTGCTACGAGACTTGTGCGCGGGGGCGACGCCCCTTCTACTGATTCGCGGCCTGCTGAACGACCTCGAGCGCCAGGACGACGTGGAGCAACGCGCCGAAGAGGCACAGTCGGTAGCGAAGCTTCTCTTGCAGCGCGACCACGATCTCTACCACCAGTTGAGTAGGATTCGGGCTCCTCAACAGGTTGTTGACGAGGTCGAGAGGTTTTTGACGAATGATCGCGCCGAGCGAATCGTCAAGACGGCGAGCCCCGCCTATCTGAAGCTGTCGTCGGCTGCTCGCCGGGAGTTGCGTATTCTGGTCGCCCGTTCCCTGGAAGAGCATCGGGCCGAGGGCTCGGCGCTTTGTGCTCGATATGACGACTTGAAGACCTCGCTCGACGAGATCGAACGAACCCTCGAAACCATCCCGGAGCCCGAAGCGCTCGTGCAACTCATCGAAGCCCGCGCGAAGGCGCGTGCCTCTCTGAAGGTAGCCATCGACAACCACGCTACGGCACAGGCCGAGTACAATCGCGTGCGCCAGGAGATCGAAGCCAAGCGGCACAAGCAGACCGCGCTCATCGAGCGCCTGGTCGAGAGCGACTTCGCATCCGAAGATGGTGGCCGCGTCGTGCAACACGCGATGCTTTCGCGGCAGACCCTCGAGAAGTTCCGCGTCGCCGTCGTCAATCGCCACAGCGAGCGACTCGGCTCGCTCATCCTCGAGGGGTTCCGCAAGCTGCACCGCAAGGCGTCCCTGATCGCATCCGTGCGCGTCAACCCGAACTCGTTCCGTGTCGAGTTCGTGCACGCGGACGGCTCCGTCGTGCTTCCCGAGCGCCTTTCGGCCGGCGAGCGCCAGTTGCTCGCGTGCTCGATGCTGTGGGCGCTCGCCCGGGCGTCTGGTCGCCCGCTCCCCGTCGTTATCGATACCCCGCTGGGACGGTTGGACGGCAGGCATCGCGGCAACCTGGTGAAGCACTACTACCCGCTGGCCAGCCATCAGGTCATTCTCTTGTCGACCGACAAGGAGATCGACGCGGACCTTTACGACGAGTTGCGTCCGTCGATCGGTCGCGCCTACCACCTTCGCTACGACGATGCGACCAAGTCGTCGGTGATCGAGCAGGGCTACCTCTGGTAGCCGGGGAGGACACGACATGGCTCTCGACACCATTCGCGTATCGCAGCAGGCGAAGGAACAGCTCTCGAAGCTGAAGCGCTACACCGGTATCAAGAACTGGAACATCCTCTGCCGGTGGGCGTTCTGCGTTTCGTTGGCCGAGGAATCCATCCCGACACCTTTGAAGGTGCCCGCTGATAGCTCCGTCGAGATGACCTGGAGGGTCTTCGGGGGCTCGTACCACGAGATCTACGATGCGTTGCTCAAGGAACGCTGCCGGCGCGACGGTTTCGACCTGGACGACGAGACCCTATCGATGCAGTTCCGCCTGCACCTCCATCGCGGCATCTCGTACCTCGCTGCGGATCGTGGTTTGCGGAACATCACCGATCTTGTTCAGCGGGCGTTGCCTCGGACTGAGGCGTCGTAGAGATTCGGAGCCAGGCATGGACGACACCGCCGTCGCACGCCACAAGACAGCGCTCTATCGCTACGATTACTCTCGCCCCATCCGGCTGGCCCTGGAAGCCGACCTGATTACGAAGGCGACGACCGTCTTCGACTATGGTTGCGGCCGGGGCGACGACGTCAAGCGTTTACGCCGCCATGGGATCGACTGCAACGGCTGGGATCCGGTGCACGAGCCCGAGAAGCCCCTGGTCCCAGCCCAGGTCGTGAACCTCGGGTACGTCGTGAACGTGATCGAGGACGAGGTGGAGCGAGCCGACGTACTTGGCAAGGCGTGGGCGCTCGCGGAGCGCCTGCTGATCGTCTCGGCTCTCGTCGAGGGCGACGGCGAGACCGAGCACCTGACGCCGTTCAAGGACGGGTTCCTGACGGCGGCCAACACGTTTCAGAAGTACTTCCAGCAGTCCGAGCTGCGCGACTGGATCGGCGAGATCCTAGAGGCGTCGCCCGTTCCGGCCAGCCCCGGCGTGTACTACGTGTTCCGTCACGAGGAGGATCGGCAGTCGTTTCTAGCGTCACGGTACCGGCGCGCTGGTGCCGTGCCCAGGGAGCGGCGGAGCGACGTGCTGTTCCGCCAGCACCGCCGCCTGTTCCAGGCGCTCATGGACTTCTACGCGTCGCGTGGGCGACTCCCCGTGCCCCAGGAGTACCCTCAGGCGCGCAGCCTGAAGGAGAACGTCGGCAGCATCCAGCGGGCGTTCTCCATCGTCCGCAAGGTGACCGACGCGAGTCAATGGGACAGCATCGCCGCGGAGCGGAAGGAGGATCTGCTCCTGTACGTGGCCCTGGTCCGCTTCGACGGCCGCCCCAAGTTCTCTGATCTGCCCTTCGTCATGCAGCAAGACGTGAAGGCCCACCTCTCGAACTACAAGAAGGCGTGCGAGGTGGCCGATCAGTTCCTGCTCTCGCTCGGCAACCAGGACGCCATCGACCAGGCGTGCCGCGAGTCACCGATAGGCAAGCTCACACCGAACGCCCTTTACGTGCATCTCTCGGCACTACCCCAGCTATCGGTGCTCCTCCGGGCTTACGAGGGCTGCGCCCGTGGGTACATCGGCGTCGTCGAAGACGCCAACATCATCAAGCTTCACCGCGGGCAGCCCAAGATCTCGTACCTTGAGTACCCCGAGTTCGACACAGACCCGCACCCTGCGCTGGCTCGATCCCTGTCGGTCAACCTGCAGACCTTCAAGGTGAAGAGACGCCGATACGACGGGTCGAACAACCCTCCCATCTTGCATCGGAAGGAGGCCTTCGTCCCCGACGGCCATCCGGGCCGGGAGGTCTGGGCCGCGCTGACCCTCGAAGAAGAGGCGTTGGGGTTGTACGAAGACACGTCGACCATCGGAACGCGAATCGGATGGGAGTCCGCGAAAGCGGCGAATCGTTCGAAGCCTCCACGTACGTCTTGACCGCTCCAGAAGCCCCTGCCAGAATCGCGCGGACGGGAATACAACCTGCGGCGCTCGTCCGCGCGAGCGCCGCTGTAGTATCGGGATCACGCGAAGGTGAGGCTTACGGCGGTGTCCTTCTCGACGGCGTACCGGTCCTCGCTCAATCGGTTGGGCTCCGATTTCCTGGCCATGGGGCTCGTGAATGCCCTGCGCTACGATCGGGCCGTCGGGTACTTTACCAGCTCTGTCTTTTCGACCGCCGCCGACGCATTCGAGTGCTTCTTCCTCGAGAACGATGGGCGGATGCGACTGGTGTGCTCTCCCGCCCTAGATGCGAGCGACATCCAGGCGCTGACGCGAGCCATCTTCGACCGTCGTCAGGCGCTTGGGCCTGACGAGGCGCTTCGCGAGTGCCTGAAGAAGGGCCAGACGGCCGACGCCCTGGCGATGTTGGTCGCGCGGGGTCTCGTCGACGTCCGCATCGCCATCGCTACGTCGGGAAGCCAGAGCTCGCTCTACCACGAGAAGATCGGCATCCTCCGAGACGACCGCTCGGACCTCGTGGCCTTCAGCGGTAGCGCCAACGAGACGCGCTCGGCCTGGGTCGGGAACTTCGAGCGCGTCGACGTTTTTACGACGTGGGGTGCGCCGCCCGACCGCGGCCGAGCGTTTAGGATCGACGGCAATTTCCGGGAGCTCTGGCGTGGAGAGACCAACGGTGTTCGGGTGGTCGGTATCGTCGACGCGCTGCGCGATGGCCTCCTCGTAGCGAACATGGCGAGCCACCCGGAAGATGCCGTTCGACCATCGGCGCGAGCAACCCCGGCGATCGCACCGGAGGCCCTTCGGATTCCCCCCGACCTCTCGTTGATGGATCATCAGAAAGAGGCGATCCGCCAATGGGCGGCCAGCGCGGGGCGAGGCGTCTTCAAGATGGCCACGGGATCGGGAAAGACGATCACGGCTCTAGCCCTTGCCGCCAAGCTGTCCGTCCAGATGCGCGATGGGCTTGGCGTCCTGTTGGTAGCGCCGCTCATTCACTTGGTGGATCAATGGTGCGACGTGGCTGCGGGTTTCGGCTTGCGACCGATTCGGTGTGCTGAAGGCCAGCGTCGCTGGCGCGACGAGCTGTCGACGGCGGTAAACGCGCTGAACGCGGGCAAGCGGCCCATCCTCAGCATCGCCGTCACCCAGGTAACGCTCGGCTCTCCAGAGTTCCAGGAGCTGGTCGACCGTATCGCCAAGCCGCTGCTGGTCATTGGTGACGAGGTACACAACTACGGGCACTTGGCCGAGCGTGCGATGCTCCCCGAGCTGGCGCGTTATCGGGTTGGCTTGTCGGCGACACCCTGGCCCCGCGGTCGCCCCCTGACCGTTGCCCGACTCCAGGCGTATTTCGGCCCGGTGGTCTACAAGTACGGGCTACGGGAAGCCATTGAGCACGACGTGCTGACCCCGTATCGCTACTACCCGATCCGAGTGGCGTTCGACGACGACGAATTCGAAGCGTACCTCGATCTCAGCAAGCAATTGGCGCGGTATGCGCAGGACGACCCCGAATCGAGCGAAAACGAAGTCGTCATGCGCTTGTTGTTGAAGCGCGCTCGCCTCATCGCCTCCGCACGGCAGAAGATTCCCCTGCTGCGAGAGCAGCTGGAGGGGCGACGACGGGACACGCACATCCTGGTCTATTGCGGAGACGGTCGCGTTGAAGACAAGGCCGATCCTGGGGAGGTCATTCGCCAAGTGCACGCAGCCGTCCAGATGATCGGCAACGACTTAGGCATGGCGTGTGCGTCGTACACGGCGGAGACGCCCCCCGAAAAGCGCAAACAGATCAGAGACATGTTCTCCGCAGGAGACTTGCAGGTTCTCGTGGCGATCCGATGCCTCGACGAAGGCGTCGACATCCCGGCCGCGCGTTCGGCGTACATCCTCGCGAGCAGCACCAATCCCCGCCAGTTCATCCAACGACGCGGACGCGTGCTGCGTAAGGCTCCGGGTAAGACGCGCGCTGATGTCTATGACTTTATCACCGTGCCCGACCTCGAGGGTATGGGTGCGGAGTCCGGAGAGTACAAGGTGGCACGCCGGCTCCTCGCCAACGAGTTCCACCGCGCTGCAGAGTTCGCCGACTTGGCCATGAACGGGCCCGTGGCCCGTGCGACGTTGCTTGACCTTACGTCCCGGTTGGGACTCTTCACTGAATGGCACGTGACGGAAAAGGAGGAGGACTAGATGTCTCAATCCCGAGAGAAGGTGAAAGCGGCCATCTACCAAGTGCTCAGTGCACTGAGCGAAGACGAGCGGAAGCTTTTCAGCCAGACGCTGAAGCTCGAGGGCGAGAATCTTCACCAGAAGCGTCCCCACTTGAGAGACGATCTGGTCAAGCTGGTGAAGCAGGTCATAAAATGAAATTACTCACGCTCGAGATGGTTAACTTCAGGCAGTTCTACGGCAAGCAGGAGATCGAGTTCGCATCGGGGGATTCCTCGTCGAACATCACTGTTTTCCATGGATACAACGGTTCCGGCAAGACCGCGTTGCTGAACGCGTTCGTCTGGTGTCTCTATGGCGAGACGACCCCCGACCTCGAGTCGGGGGAGAAGCTCGAGAACGAGCGGGCGGTTGCCGAGGCCGGGATTGGGGCGGAGACGCGCGTAAGCGTCTGCCTGCGGTTCGAGTTGCGGGGGGAGAAGTGGCGCGTCGAGCGGCACAAAACCGCCGTGAAGACCGGTTCCGGATCCCTCGAACCGAGGGCGGGCGGCGTCATGCTCACGCGTACGACGCCCAACGGAGAGACGGAGCTGGTCGGCGCTACCGATTCGGTGCGGGACCAGCGTATCGAACAGTTGCTGCCAAAGAGCCTGTATCCCTTTTTCTTCTTCAACGGCGAACGGGTCGAGCGCCTGGCGGGTCCGGATGCCTACGATTCCATCGAGTCCGGCGTGAAGACCCTGCTTGACATCGAGATCTACGAGCGAGGCGCAGGGCACCTGAGAGGCGGGGTTACGAAGGACTTGAGCGCAGAGCTCAAGACCCTTGGCGACGACGAAATGAAGGAGGCCATTCAGGTTCTAGAGCGTCAGGAGAAGGAATCGGACGAGTGCAAGGCGAAGCTGTCGGAGCACGAAGCCAACGTGCGAGCTCTCTCGGACGAGATCGAGAAGGTCGAGCGTCGGCAGGCAGAGATCGCGGTGCTGTCGAAGCTGACCGAAGACCGCACGAGGCTGAGAGCCGAGGACGAGGATCTCACGGCCAAGATCGTAGGCGAGCGGAAAAAGCTCGCGGCCGCCGTCTCCTGGAGCGGTTACCTGGCCTTCGCCCTTCCCGCCATGGACGGTACGGAGGCTCAAGTTGCGAGCGCTCGAAAAAAGGGCGACATTCCTGCAAAGATCAAGCCGCAGTTCGTCGACGATCTCGTCAGGAACGAGATGTGCATTTGTCGTCGGCCGATCCTGCCCGGGTCGGCTGAACAGACCGCATTGTTGGATTGGAAGAAGGCCACGGGGTTGGCTGATCTCGAAGAGAAGATCTTCGCTCTTCAGGGGGGGATTGGACGGCTGAGGGAGCGGCGCTCCGAGGTCTTCGCTGAGGTCGACGCCTCACTCGAGAATCTCACAGAGCTCTACAAGAAGCGGGCGTCCCTGCGCGAGCAGCTATCCGTCTTGGACGATAAACTCGGAGATCGGACGTTGGGGGAGGACGCCGCGATACTCCAGTCGCGCATCAAGGCGCTTCAGCGGCAACGCGAGCACGAGAGCGCAAACGTCATCGTCGAGACGCGGCGGAAGTCAGACCTCGCGGAAGCGCTGGGCCTTACGCGGAAGAGCATCGAGAAGCTCGAGCAAAAGAACGCCAAGGCGGCCATCATCCAGAAGCAATTCGACTCGGTGCAGAAGGTCGCCGACGCACTCGAGGCCGTTGCGACGATTCAGAAGAACGACGTGCGGGAATGCCTCGACGACCAGATCAGCGAGGTCTGGAATGACGCTGCGATCAAGGACTACGTCGCCTCCGTGAGCCCTACGTACCGCCTGCTACTCACGAAGCGTGTTGGCGGACAGAGCCAAGCCGTCATCGGGGCCTCGACCGGCGAAAAGCAGGTACTCGCACTGTCGTTCGTCGGAGCGCTGGTGCGCAAGGCGCGGGAAAATGTGGGACGCAACCAAGGCGTCGAGACCGGCGGCCTCTATCCCCTGGTGATGGACTCGCCCTTCGGGGCGCTGGAAGACGACTACCGTGCGAAGGTCGCCCACTGGTTGCCGACCCTAGCGCACCAAGTCGTGGTGATGGTCTCGAAAACGCAGTGGCGGCAAGAGGTTGAGGCCGCGATGCGTCCGAAGATAGGTCGCGAGTACGTCCTGGTCCTTCATACGCCGAAGGCCAACGCCGATCGTACGATCGAGATTAACGGGGTTAACGTCCCGTACGTGGTTTCGACGACGGACGTGGCCGAGATCACGATCATCCAGGGGGTCTAGATGAACCGTCGAATCGCAGCACCGAAGGGGCTCGAAGGCTTCCTCGAGGAACTGACCTCGAAGGGCGCTGGAGAGCCGTTTCCGCTGTTCCAGACGAAGCAGAAAGCACTTACATTTGCGGCTGCATTCGGGCTCTCGCTGGGGAAGAAGACGCAGATCGACCAGCGCGAGGCGGGAACGGCCATTCGCCACGATATCTTCCAGGGCGAGATGGACGATGCCTTCCTGGCGGCATTGGCCGTGACGGAGACCGCCAGCTTGAATGTCCTCGCAGACGAGCGCGAAGAGGAGTTCGGCACCATCTTCGAAGAGTACGCTCATACGGGCTTGCTGGAGTTGCAGCGTCGGTTCGAGACGGGTGGCGACCGGCTAGATACCTTGGTCGCGCTCATGAACACAGCGCGCAGCCCTTCTCCGCCCCCCGAACTCGCGGGTATGGACGCTGAGATCCTGCAAGAGCTGATGAGGTAGTACGGTACTATGGGTGCCCGACCGACTGGCGCTGACGCCATCCTCGCGGCCTTGAGCGCGACCCCATGGAGCCAGAAGAGCCTCCTTCTCCTGTGCAAAGTAGCGCCAGACCGCTGGGCCGACGCCATAGCTTACCTGCTCGAGGCTGGGCTGGCGCAGCAGGTAGAGCGTCGGTACGGGGACGTGGCGTATGTTCGCGGTCCTTCGGCGCCGCCTCGGCCTCATGCCGCGACGCGGCCATTGATCCCAAGTACCGCCGTGCGCGAGCCGCTAGTCGCCAAGCAGCCAAGTCCAGCGGTGCCCCGTGTGCCCACCTATTCACTCGCAGACACAGCTTCAAATCCTAGTGCGAACCTGTTGGCTGCGCTGGACGAAACTCCCAGAACGAAGGCCGAGCTACTCGAACGTTCCAGAATCGCCGAGGAGGACTGGTCGCAGGCCATTGCGCAACTTTGCGACACCGGCAAGGCCGTTCACATAGGGCATACAAAGGCTTCTCGGTACGCGCGACCAGGGTTTCTCGAACTCAAGCGCCAAGCGAAGCCTCACCTGCCCGTCGTTCAAGCGGAAATCGTCAAGGGCGCACGTACTAGGTTGTTGGTTGCGCTCGACGAAACGCCTCGGATGAAGGGTGAGTTGATTCGTCGAGCGCGGATCGAGGAGCACGACTGGGACGACGCAATATCGTACCTTGTCGAAGTCGGCATGGCTGTCCGCTCGGGCCAAGCCAAGGGCACACGGTACGCGCTCGCCGGATCGTGTGCTACGATGCACAAGCCGTTCCCTTCAGCCGATCCCATGGTCGCGGCAAGGCCCGCCGTCGAGAAGCCAAGGGTAGCTACGGCGGCGTTCGACGCTAAAGCGCTCAAGGATGCTCGGAGCAAGCCGGCGTCTGCCATTGCATCGGATTATCACGACGTCGTCGAGGAGGTCCTGCGCGAGCTTTGCGGTGATGAAGCCCCGAGGACCGAGACCGAGAAGCCTGTATGTGATGCCTTTCTTGAACCCCGCTTTGACGTTGTCCGTCCAACCGTGCCTGAGACCCCTTCGCCACTGGTATCGTCGAATCCCCGCGAGCCGTTGGACGCACGATTACGGTCGTTTGGCTTCTCGGTAATCGACCATCGCGACAAGGCCGGGTGCCTGTGGGTGCTCGATGGCCCTACGGTAGCCGTCGAACTTCGCAAGATGGCAGCGGCGGATGGAGTCACGTTCCGCTTTACCTCAGAAGGGGCGAGGGCTACGGACTATCGGCCGGCTTGGTGGACGACCTCAAAATAGCCCCCCACGCGCCAGGACTCGCTTGCGACGTCTTGCTGCATATCCTCGGTGTCCCGACGCGGAGATCCCCCTCTTCCACAGCACTGGGCATGCGAAAAGCAGCCCGCGTCGGCACTGGGAGCGGGCGAGCACGTGATCCGGCCGGATCCGGTCGTGTGACTATGGATTTCGGGGTTCCCGGCAGGTCTGTGCTACCCAGCGGCGTCCGCTGCCCGTTGATCTGACGGCGTAATCTCGAGGAAGCGCGGCGGCGGCGTTACGCC
>Ga0172370_10003946_pt1 | contig 20228 bp, 24 predicted proteins | sample LakKiv5m_FD_114538 | JGI IMG/M metagenome (GOLD analysis project Ga0172370, IMG submission 114538) | Freshwater microbial communities from Kabuno Bay, South-Kivu, Congo - kab_022012_11.5m | ecosystem: Environmental > Aquatic > Freshwater > Lake | place: Democratic Republic of the Congo...
CCATATATTAAGATAGATAGCAACATAATCGGATGATACGCGGCTCTGCCTCCATTTTGATTGCTGTAGCTTTGCTCCAAATCAGCAGTATTCAATTCACTTAGGAACTCACTAAGAATCACTGCCTCATGCGATTCACCTAAGAAATCGGCGAAATTCGGGGGCAACAGAAAGCTTTGTTTTTGCTGGTAGTTTTTGAAGGTCATATCGTTCAAAATGATTATTATACTACCTTAATTATATCAAAAAACACACCAAAAAACTCCCACTTACGTGAGAGTTTTGGGACAGCCCCTAATCCGGTTGTTTTTATATTTGCGTTTTTTTTCGTTTTTTCGTATAATATAGCCATATTTATTATTAAATTATATGTCTCAAAAACAGCAGGAAGCAAATTCTTTAGATGAAAAAATAATGCGTTTAAAGCGCTTAGAAGCGATTAAGTCTGACGGGGTTAATCCGTATCCGGAAAAGTTTGATAAAAAACAAGCATTGGCGGATATTCGTGAAATGAAAGAGGGGACTAAGGTTCAAACTGCCGGCCGTATTTTGACGATTCGTTCAATGGGCAAGATCGCTTTTTGTCATATTTCCGATTGGTCTGGCCGGTTGCAAGTGGTTTTAAATATTAATGAAATCGGCGAAGAGAAATTCAAATGGTTTAATGATCATTTTGATTTGGGTGATTTTGTTGGCGTTAGCGGCGAAGTTTTTACTACTAAAGCAGGGGAGTTATCGGTTTTAGTTAAAAAATATGAATTTTTGGGCAAGGCTTTGTTGCCATTGCCGGAAAAGTTCCACGGCTTGAAAGATCAAGACACTATTTATCGCCAAAGATATTTGGATTTGATTGCTAACGAGGAATCAATGGAACGATTTAAGTTAAGATCAAATATTGTCAGGGCTTTGCGAGAATTTTATTGGGATAGGGGATTTATGGAAATCGAAACTCCGATATTGGGCAATTCAGCTTCCGGCGCCGCGGCTAAGCCGTTTATTACTCATCACAACGCTATGGACACTGACGTGTTTTTGCGGATTGCTCCTGAAATTTATTTAAAAGAGGCAATTATTGGCGGTTTTGACAAGGTTTTTGAATTAGGCAGATGCTTTAGGAATGAAGGCATGGATCCGTCGCATTTGCAGGATTTTACCATGATTGAACATTACGCCGCTTATTGGAATTTTGAAGATAACATGAAATTTACTGAAGATTTGATCTGTCATATTTTAGACAAATTTTTCGGTACTTATAAAATTCAAATTAAAGATCGGGATAGCAAATTAAAAGAACTTGATTTTACTCCGCCGTGGCCGAGAGCGACAATGCGAGAGTTGACTAAAAAAGATTGCGGTATTGATTTTGATGATTATGATGACGCTAAGTCATTGCGGGATGCAATTAAGAAAAAAAAGATTGATATTGATGATTTGGATTCTTTGGGTCGTGGCAATATGATTGATGCTTTGTACAAAGCGGTTTCTCGTGACAAGTTGACTGGTCCGATATTCTTGATTCAGCATCCATTGGATTTATCACCACTGGCTAGACGCAATGACAATGATCCAAAAATCGTTGATCGATTCCAATTAATCGTTAATACTTGGGAAATCTGCAATGCTTATTCGGAATTGGTTGATCCGATTGATCAGGCTCAGAGATTTGAATCTCAAGCGGCGGCTAAAGCGGCCGGCGATGAGGAAGCTCATAGTAAGGATGATGAATTTGTTGAGGCCTTGGAACACGGCGCGCCGCCGATTTCCGGCTGGGGGATGGGCGTTGATCGTTTAGTGACATTATTAACCAAACAGGATAATTTAAGGGATACGGTTTTGTTTCCATTATTAAGACCTAAAGACAAGGATTAATTTCAATGATGACTAAACAAAACAATTTTGCTTTTATTGATAGTCAGAATCTTAATTTAGGAGTTAAAAGTTTGGGTTGGTCTTTAGACTTCAAAAAATTTAGAAAATATTTAAGAGAAAAATATGGAGTGAGTGTTGCCTATCTTTTTATTGGATTTGTTCCTCAAAATCAGAAGTTATACTCTTCTCTTCAGGAAGCCGGCTATATTGTTTTACATAAGCCGACCATTACTGATGGCGATGGAAAAATCAAGGGAAATGTCGATGCTGATTTGGTGCTGAATGCCATGATTCATTTCAATAAATATGAACAGGCCGTCATTGTTTCTAGTGATGGCGATTTCTATTCATTAGTTAATTACTTATATGAAAATGGCAAATTAAAAGTAGTTATAAGCCCATATATTAAAACTTGTTCGGTGTTGCTTAAAAAGTCAGCCAAAGAAAAAATTGTTTTTATGTCTAATTTAAGAAAAAAATTAGAATATCAATCAAAAAACACCGCCTAAGGACGGAACCTTAAGAGGTGCTTTTTATGTGTATTCTATTATGATTATATCATATCAAAAATAATTGTCAATATTATGTCAAAAAGATTAATTTTTATCTTGCCAATCATGGTTTTAACAGCATTTATCTTAGCGGGCTGTGGACGCGAGGAAGCCAATGATGTCGCCGGCGGAGCAGTGACTAATTTGTCGGTTAATGATGAGGTTGCCACAACTAATGAAGCGCCGACGGAAACTAAAAGCATAACTAATAACACTAATCCTAATATGCCAGAAATGATCATTGATCAAAACAAAACTTATACCGCCATAATGCACACTGATGCCGGCGACATTGAAATTGCTTTAAATGCCAAAGCCACTCCGATTACGGTTAATAGTTTTGTGTCACTGGCTAAAAAATCATTTTACAATGGTACGATTTTTCATCGCGTCATTAAAGGGTTTATGATTCAGGGCGGTGATCCGACAGGCACCGGTTCCGGCGGGCCGGGATATTCTTTTGATGACGAGCCGTTTAATGGTGAATATACTCGTGGCACCTTGGCCATGGCTAATGCCGGCCCCAATACCAATGGTTCGCAATTTTTTATTATGCACGCCGATAATGCATTGCCTAAAAATTATGTGATTTTCGGCCAGACAATCAAAGGATTAGATATAGTTGATAAAATTGCTAACGCGCCGGTGGCTGCAAGCGCTATGGGCGAGCAATCAAAACCAGTAACTCCGGTTAAAATAAATTCGATTGATATTATTGAGAAATAAGTGTTATTAAATTTTTAATTCTTAATTTTGTAATTTTTAAATAATATTTTAATTTATTAATATTTTAAAATTTAAAGTATTGGAAAATTATTTATAAAATTAAAAATTCAAAAATTATAAAATTCATTCATATGTTAGACATTAAACTCATCCGAGAAAATCCGGATAAAATCAAAGAGAATTGCCAAAATCGTTTGGCTGATGTTGATATTGATAAGTTACTTAAGTTAGACGAGGAAAGAAGAGTAGTGATCGCTAAAATCGACGATCTTCGCGCCAAAAGAAACGCTTCATCAAAAACCAAGCCGACTCCGGAAATTATTGCCGAAATGAAACGCGTGGGTGAGGAAATCAAGTCGCTGGAGGCTAAAATTGAGCCCTTAGAAGCTGATTTTAGGGAGTTATGGCTCAAAGTACCTAATTTGACTCACGAGGCTGTAGTGGTCAGTAAAAATGAAGAAGATAATCCGATCTTGGAAGTGGTAAAAAAACCGACCGAATTTAAATTTGAACCGTTTGATCATGTTCAGTTGTGCGAGAAGATGGACTTAATTGATTTTGATCGCGCCACCAAAGTTTCCGGCGCCAAGTTTTATTATTTAAAAAATGAATTGGCGGTTTTGGAATTCGCTTTGATCCAGTATGCTTTGGAAATTTGCCGGAAGCATAGCTTTATTCCTTTTTCTACTCCGGACTTGGCTAAACGGGAGGTTTTAGAAGGTTTGGGTTTTAATCCGCGCGGCGAATCAACTCAGGTTTATAATGTAGAAAATTCCGACTTATCTTTAATTGGCACGGCAGAAATTTCCATGGGCGGCTATCATATGAATGAAGTTTTAGACGAAACTGATTTGCCTAAAAAATATGTGGCCGTCAGCCACTGTTTCCGAACTGAAGCCGGCGCTTATTCAAAATTTAGCAAAGGCATGTTCCGAGTGCATCAATTCACTAAGATTGAAATGTTTCAATACACGACTCCGGAACAATCAGAAGCGGCGCATCAAGAAATTTTAAAAATTGAAAAAGAAATTTTCAAAGGCTTAGAAGTGCCGTTTAGGGTAGTTGATCATTGCACTGCTGATTTGGGCGGACCATCAATTAGGACATATGATTTAGAAGCATGGATGCCGGGCAAACCTGCCGCCGCCAAAGCTGCGTCAGACAATTCCGGCAAAGAAGAAAAATTGGGCGATTGGGCGGAGGTGACCTCAACTTCTAATTGCACTGATTATCAGGCCAGAGGATTAAATATCAAATATAAGTCAAAAGAGGGCAAGGTTGATTATTTACATATGTTAAACGGCACCGCTATCGCTGTTGGCCGCGCTTTGATTGCGATTATGGAAAATAATCAGCAAAAAGACGGTTCAATTGTCGTGCCTAAAGTTTTGCAAAAATATTGCGGCTTTAAAAAGATTGTTCATAAAAAATAAACAAATAAAAGAGCCGAGGAGACTTAATGCGCTGGGGCATTATGTCTCCTCGGCCGAGGTTGGTCGGGTTGAGGGGCAATCAGACCCGACCTATCGCAAGAGGCAACGCGCTACGGGCGCGTCATCTCCGGTGAGGAAAGAACGGCTATCACTGGCTTTGTTCTTGTTTACCGCCAGCGATTAAAGTCAGATAGTGCTGTTCACACAGTCGGAGTAAATCCCCAAGCTTACGTCCGTCCAATGCCAGTTCTTCGAAGGCCAGCACTGGGTTTTGCCCCGGTTTTAACACTCCTGCCGCTGCTTCATGAATAATCGCCAGCCATTCCTCATAGGTGTATTGGCTTTTGAATACATGCTCCTGCAGGTGGTTCGCCAGGGTTTTTTCTTGAGGATTGTCCGGGTTGTACTCGGCGCTATTGGCCGCCATAAATAGCGCCATGACGCTCGCCGTCGAGATATTTTTTATATCATCTCGATCAACCGTCATTTTTTCTATAACGGTTTTAGGCATCTGTAGCCATTTTTCTTCATCTTTCCGTTTTAACGGTGTCGGCATGCTGTGTTTCTCCTTCTTTTTTGAGGCACAATTACCTCGACTGACAGTGCAAAAAACATCTTTTATCTTATGATTTTTTTTGGTTCTTGTCAAGCAGACTAAAAGTTTAACCATAAATTTTACCTTTAGGTGGTTAAGCTTTTATCCAAATTTAAACAAAAAGCCAATCAATACAAAATAATAACGATAATTAAGATAACGGGTAATTTTTAGTAAAGCCATTTAACCCCCTGAATTTACATAAAATATGATTGAAGATTCTTCTTTTCATGGCAATCACGATCGTCGGCATATTCGCAGGGATTATTATAATAAAAACTATAATAATCCTTATTTTAGCAAGCAAGCTGAAAAGAAAGCTAATTTTAACACCAAATTGTATGTCCGCATTCTGCTGATAGTTTTTTTGATTTATGTGGTAATCTATAGCGATCTGTTTAAGGTTAGGGAAGTGGAAATCAAAGGAACTGATATGATTCCGAATGAGGAGATCCAGTCTATTGCTAATGAAAAAATGAGCGGTTTCAGATGGTTGATATTTCCTAAAAAAAATTTGATGTTTTTGAATGAAAAAGATTTGTCAGCAGCCATCAATAATAAATATTTTTTGAATCGTTTGGATATTAATAAAAGTTGGCAAAAATTAACTATTGACATGGAAGAGAAGCCGGCTTATCTGATTTTCAATAATCTAAAGTCGCAATATTTTTTGGATCTGACCGGCGGAATCACTAAAGAGATGACAGTCGAAGATATAAATAAATATTCCTCAAGATTTCCCATGGTTTATGTGATGACTGACGTTAAAGTCGGCGATAAGCCCGTGTCGGCGCGTTTTGTCAGCTATATTTTGGAATTAGACAAGGAACTGAAGGCAAAAAATATCAAGCCCAAGAATTATGAAAGCGGGGGAGTGGATCAGGTCAATATGGTCAGGGATGATAGCTCTAGAATCTATTTCAGCATCAATATCCCCATGAGCCAGTCTTTGGAAAATATGGAAGCCATCTTCGCTCAGAAGCTGCGCAATCAGAAATTCGAGTATTTGGACTTAAGGAGCGGCGACAAGGTTTATTATAAATAGTTCAGTTGGGGATAACCTTTTTACGTTTTCACAGAATTATCATATACTATATATAACTTCGTATAACACAGGATAACCGAAGTACTATATTAAAAATAGGCCAGAAATTATGAAAAAGTCTAGCTTGCCATTAATTAAGCATGTTCCCGACTTTCTTGAATATTGCGAGGTGGAAAAGGGTTTAAGCCCTATGTCCTCCCGTAATTATTATAATTTTCTAAAAGTTTTTATTGATTGGCTTAAAGATTATAAAATCCATGATATAAGGCCTCACGAACTCACTGATAAGCACATCTGGGACTACAGGCTTTATTTGTCGCGTAAAAAGGATTATAAGGGCGTATATCTAAAAAAAACCACCCAAAGCTATTATTTAAGGGCTTTAAGGCAATTAATGAATTATTTTGCTGATAAAGATATCGGTGCCATGCCCTCGGAAAAAATAAAACTGCCAAAATTAACAGATAAAGACAAACAAATAAAGTTTTTAAACTTTAAACAAATTGAACATTTAATGTCCATGCCTGACATTTCAGAAGTCACGGGTTTGCGCGATAGAGTTATTTTGGAATCACTCTTCTCTACCGGTATGCGCGTTGCTGAGTTAACTTCGCTTAACCTTAGGCAGCTTGATGGTCAGGGAATCATTAGCAAAAAAATTAAAGAATTGGAATTATCCATTGCTGGTAAAGGCGGCAAGGTTAGGACTATTTATTTTTCTTCTAGATGTTTGGAATATTTGGGTTTATATTTAAAAACTCGCCAATCTGATATGCTGCCTCCCCTATTTATTAATTATCGCCCAAGCAAGGATGTTAATGATGAACATCGTTTGACCGCTCGCGCCATTGAGTCGCTGGTTAAAAAATATACCGTTATGGCGGGATTGCCGATTGAGGCTACTCCACACACCTTACGACACAGCTACGCCACTGATTTATTGGAGCAAGGAGCAGATTTAAGGTCAGTTCAGGAATTATTAGGCCATAGCAATATTGCTACTACCCAAATTTACACTCATGTGACCAATACAAGATTAAGAGATGTTTATAGGAAGTTTCATAGCGGTAAAAATAAATAATTTTATGCCTAAGAAAAGTAAAATTCAACAGATATCGGAAGCGATTAATGATGACGCTAATGATTTGGATAATCTTAGGACGCTTTGTCGTTAATGTAATTTAGGAAAAATGATAGCTGAACGTGAAAAATAAAAAACACCCGGGATTAATTCCAGGTGTTTTCTAGCTAGAAGCGATTATTCATCGTCATCCAAATCGTCGTCTTCGAAATCATCATCTTCCTCTTCCTCATCCTCCTTATTACTTTCATCAATCATGTTACTGCAACCGCAAACGCAATTTGGTTCGCATTGGCAACAATGATAGCAAAGCGACGAATCGCAAGAGCACTTGCTGTCGTCGTCGATGGGCATGCCGCATTTGGCGCAGGTGTCCATAAATTTGAAGCGTGTTATTTATAAGCCGAGGCGTCGGCCTCGATTGTTGAAATTATAGCAAATCAATTAGAAAAATAAATAGCCTTGTCAATATTTCCAGCTTAATATTTGTTTATGCGGCTTTTATAGATAATTGACGAGGAATAAAGACCGACTAGGGCGATAGCGGAAAGGACAATATCCCAATAGGTCACCTGTCCCCTATACCAATATGTTCCAATTAACATCAGCGATGGCGTGCCAAAAATCAGCAGATCGTGCCAGAAAAAATAAAAATAATTAACAGTGATAGTCACTTCCGGGCTACCATTGTCTTCTATCAGTTTTTTTTGCTTTTTTTGTTTCATTAAATAAACAAAAGACAGGGCGATTCCATACAAAAGTAAAGGAAAAAGCAGCCGGCCAAGCTGTTCAAACAGTTCTTTGTTATAAAAGTAATAAATCACCAGGGCGCCAATAACCACCATTATTAAAGGCATTAATGGCGTTAAAAAGTTGATAAGTCCGCTGATGAATTTGTTTTCTGATTGCATATTTTTGTTTTATGGCAAATAGCCGATCGGATCGACTGGAACGCCGTTGGAACGCACCTCAAAATGCAAATGCGGGCCGGAAGAAAAGCCGGTGTTGCCTGACAAGCCGATCTGTTGTCCTTGAGCGACGTATTGATCGGCGCTGACGCTAACACTGCTTAAGTGAGCGTATAAAGTTGATAGATTGTTGCTGTGGATAATCATGACATAATTGCCGTACCATTTAGTTCCTAAGGCGACTTTAGCCACATAACCGGCTTCAGCCGCCTTGACTGAAGTGCCACTTTTAACGCCCAAATCCAAGCCGGAATGTTCGAATAAATAGCGATAAGGATAAGTCGGGTCATGGAAGGTCGAGGTGATGCGATGGCTGGAAGTCGGCCAATCCAGCGAGGCGCTGCCCAAACTATTGAACTTTTCCTTTTGTCCCTTTTTAGCCAGTTCCGCCCGCAATTTTTTTTCCAGGCCGGCGACTTGATTATTGGCGGCCGACTGCTCCTTTTTCAAATCAGTGATCATGCTTTGGAATTTTTTTTCAGATTGCTGGGTCTGCGTCATCAACATTTTCTTTTCATTTTTTTGATCACCAAGAATTTCTTTTTCATCCTCCAGTTTATTAAGCACCTTGCTTAATTCTTCTTTTTTGTTATCCAGTTCTTTTTGCTGAGCGGCCAGCTTGGTAATATTTTCTTTGATTTTATTCAGGGTTTTTTGCATCTCTTGCTGTAAATCTTCGGAATATTTCACTTGGTCAAAGAAAGACGAGAAAGATTCGTTGCCCAAAAGAATACTGATATAATCGCGATTTTCGTAACGGTTCAAAAGCCTGATGACATCAGCGAGGCGGTCTTTTTGAATGCCGACACTATTTTCATTTTTCTTGATTTCAATATTGGTCCGCTCGATTTCTAATTTTAAAATCCCGATTTCTTCCTCGCGTAATTTAATATCAATGTTAGCCTTGCCGATCTGATTATCCAAAATTGACACTTGATTTTTTAAAGTAATTGCTTCTTTTCTGGTATTTTGAACGGTTTTTTTGTAATCATCGATTTGCTGAGTCAATTCATCAATTCTTTTTCTTTGCGCGTCAATTTGGGCATTAATATTGCTAATTACCGCTGGATTCGGTTCATTAGTTGATTGCGCTTGAATAAAATTAAAAGCCCAAAACACGGTTAAGGCGATTGAGCTTAACAAAAACAAATAAATTGTCAATTTTTTTAATTTTCCTGCCATGATTATATTATAGCACAAATAGCTCTTTGAAACCAAAATTATTGGAACTCGCTTGAACCTGCCTGCCGGCAAGTAGGTGCCACGCCTCTTGGGGCGAAGTCAACTTTATTTCAGTTTTTCGATTGCTTGTTGCAATCTTGATCTGGTTTTTTCCTGACCCAGTATTTCAGCCACCTCAAACGGCGTTGGCGATTTTTCCAATCCCGTCAAAGCAACCCGCAACGGCCAAAGCGCTTCCCCATTGGTTAAATTTTGGTTTTTAATAAATTGAATTAAGGATTTTTCCAAGTTTTCTTTATTCCAATCAGTGTATTTTTCCAATTCATTTTTTATTAATTCTAAAGCTTTTTTAGCCCCGGCCGCGTCTGATTTTTTCCAAACCAATAAGTTGGCGTCATAAGCTAATTTTTCTTGAAATAAAAAGCCAATACCCTCCCCTGCTTCGCTTAATTTTGAAATTCTTTCTTGTTCTAGTCTCATTATTTTTTCCAGAGCCAAATCGGCCGGAATTGGGTCGACATTTTTTTCTAAATAAGGCTTAGTTAATTCAGCGAATTTATTTAAAGGTAATTTTTTGATGTATTCGCTGTTCATCCAGTCCAATTTCTTGATATCAAAAACAGCGCCGGCTTTGTGGATTTTTTTGACATCAAATTCCTTAATCAGTTCTTGGAGCGAAAAAATCTCTTGCTCGGTGCCGGGATTCCAGCCGAGCAAAGCGACATAATTGATTAGCGCTTCCGGCAGATAGCCTTTGTCGCGGTAATCCTCGACGGCGACATCGCCTTGGCGTTTGGATAATTTTGATTTGTCGGGATTGAGGATCAACGACAAGTGCGCGTATTGCGGCGGTGTCCAGCCGAAATATTCAAACAACACCAAATGCTTGGGCGTTGATGGCAGCCATTCTTCGCCGCGGATAACATGAGTAGTTTTCATCAAATGATCATCAACGACATGAGCCAAATGATAAGTCGGAAAGCCGTCGGCCTTGATTAGGACTTGGTCATCAATTTCTTTGCTATGTATTTTGACTTGCCCGCGCACTAAATCGGTAAATTCAATAACGCGATTATCCGGCGACTTCATGCGGATAACATATTTCTCGCCGGCTTTTATTTTTGACGCGATTTGCTCGGCAGTCAAGCTGCGGCACCAGCCGTCGTATTTTGTCGGTTGTTTGGCGGCTTCTTGGTCATGACGGAGTTTTTCCAGCCTTTCTGGCGCGCAAAAACAATAATAGGCATGGCCATTTTTGACCAATTCGTCGGCATGGCGGCGATAGATCGGGAGCCGTTGGGATTGCGTGTAGGGCCCAAAATTGCCCTTTTCAGCCACTTTACCCCCCTCTTGGCCGATTATGCCCTCGTCAGGCACAATATTAGCCCATTTTAGGGCTTTTATGAGGTTATCCACAGCGCCGATCACTTCCCTGGTTTGGTCGGTATCTTCAATACGCAAAAAGAATTTGCCGCGGTTTTGCTTGGCAAACAAATAGGCGTATAAGGCAGTCCTGAGTCCGCCGATGTGCAGATAGCCGGTCGGGCTGGGAGCAAAACGGGTGCGGACTTGAGGCTTAAAAAGGTTGAACATATTATTTCATTTTCTCTTTTATAACTAATATTGGAAATTTGACAACAGCATTATAAATCCTCTTCCAGCGTTTCGGTTCTTGAATCAAACGATACAGCCATTCTAATCCGCTGGCCCGCATAAATTTTGGTGCGCGCTTAATTTTACCGGATAAAAAATCAAAAGTACCGCCAATGCCGATTGCCACTTTGACTTCGGGCATGGCCGGCAGATTTTTAGCCAGCCACATTTCCTGCTTGACTTGGCCAAAAGCCACCAGTAATAAATTGGCGCCGCTACTTTTGATTTTATCAATAATCACTTGATTATTTTCTAATTTGTAATTAGATAGCAAAAAGCCGCCATGATCATAGCCGACCACAAACTCTGGAAATTTATTTTTTACCATTTCCGCGGTTTGAGCGTCGCCACCGAGCAAAAATATTTTAGCCGTTGACGCTTGGCCGGTCAAAAGGTCGCGGCATAAATCAGCTCCGGTAACACGCGTTAATTTTTTGCCAGTCAAAAACTCGGCCGCCCAAATCAAGCCGATGCCGTCAGCTGTTGCCAAGGCGCAATCATTTAAAGCTTGACGAAAAGCCTGATTTTTTTGCGCCGCCAAAACGAATTCCGGATTGATCGTGGCAATTTGCGCCGGCGCGCCGCTTACCAGCTTTTCATTTATAAAACTTAAAACTCCCGGCGAATTAATTTGATCGATTTTTACTCCTAAAACTTCAACTTTCATAATTATTTAGCCAGATAGTTTACTGTCATATTAATGACGCTGTTCTGGTCTTGAGCAAAATTGTCCGCAAAAGACATGAATCCGTAAATGCCGTTATTCCAAAAGCCTAAATCAATCTTATTGTCAGAAATTTTTTCTTTGGTGTAAAATCCGGCTTCATCGAGTTTTTTCGAATAATACTGCGCTAAGGTTTCTTTGGTTTTATCGACGTCAGTCCAAGACAAGGAAATTGTTTTAGTTGATGAGTTGACTTGATTCAAGGCTTCTTTGAGATTGGCGGCATTATACTTTTCATCAATCAGGGCTACGCTTGGCCAACTGGCATGAATTTGCGTTTTTAAGTCGGTTGACAAAAAGCCCAGTAGCGGAGTGATCACCCAATCAGGCGTGGCGCCGATTAATTTTACCAACAAAGCCCTTTCTTGAGGTAATTGCGCTGTTATTTTAGCCTTTTCCAGTTCATAAAATGACAGTTCTTTAGGGAAATCATCGGGCAAGGCTGCTATTTTTTGAGTGATCGGCCCGACGACGAACAGCACGATCAAAAATCCGCAAAACATGACTAACAAAAGCATTATAGTCAAACAGCTGAAAATTTTCAAACATGAATGCTGTGGTCGGTGTTTATGTCCGGCATTGTCAGTACTGTCATGATTTTTTTGATTTTTAGTTTCCTGATCGGTTGATTTTTGATCAGCTTCAACTAGCGGCAATAAATCATTATTTTTTTGGTTAGTCACAATAAAAATATTTTTATGTCTTTTGTATTATAGCAAAAATGGTAAATTTTAACAAAAAGAAGGCCTAATTTTATCATTTGCTCGCTAGCGCTTGTTTTGGTATAATATAAACAGAAATAATTTTATTCAGATGATCGATAAAAAAGCGTTTTTTTTGGCTTTATTGGGATTTTTGTTGCCAACCATGGTTTTGGCAGCTGATTTTGATCCCAGTTATTTGATCTCCGACTCCGAGATGGTCAATTACAACTCAATGACCCAAAATGATATCCAGAATTTTTTAAATAACCGCAAAGGGACTCTGGATAATTATCTGACTTTTGATAAGGAAAATAATCCGAAAACCGCGCCGCAAGCTTTTTTTGAAGTGGCGCAACGCTGGCTGATTAATCCGAAATATTTATTGGTTTTGGTGCAAAAAGAGCAAAGCTTATTAGAAGACGCCGCTCCCAGCCAAAAGCAGTACGATTGGGCGACCGGTTATGGGATTTGCGATTCTTGCGGCATGGATGATTCCAATGTCCAAAGATTTAAAGGTTTTTATCGGCAAATCAATTCCGCGGCGGCGCAAACTCGTTATTACATGGACAATATTAATGAATTCAGTTTTCAACCGGATAAGACTTATAATATTGACGGCCAAAGCGTCAAACTTAAAAATACTGCTACCGCCGGCTTGTACAACTATACCCCCCATCTGCATGGCAATCAGAATTTTTGGAATTTATGGAATAAATATTTCGCCCGCAAATGGCCTGATGGCACTTTATTGACATCCAGTGACGGCGATGATGTTTATTATATTGAAAACGGTTTAAAACGCAAAATAGCATCTAAAGCGGTTTTTGCTTCTCGTTTTGATGCCAAAAAAATAATAACCGTCAGCCATGCCGATATTGATTCTTATGGTGATGGAGCGTCGATCAAATACGTTAATTTTTCCTTATTACAAGTTGATTCCGGTGATATTTATATGATCATCAATGATGTTAAAAGAAAGATTGACAGCCAAGCAGTGTTTGCTAAATTAGGCTTTAAGGAGGATGATATCACTAAGGTGACAGCCGATGAATTGACACTTTACCGCGAAGGATCGAACATCACGGAATATACGATGTATCCGACTGGCGTTCTAGTGCAATATAATAAGGCAAAAAAAACTGATCAAGACATTTATTATATCATTGCCGGACAAAAACGGCCGGTACCGACTAAAGAAATTTTGACCGCTAATTTTTCCGGCATGAGCATTAAGAAAATGACAGCTGACGAATTAGATATGTATCCGGTTGGCGATAATGTTCCCCTGCCGGATGGTTGGCTAGTTAGGACAAAAAAAGATCCGGCAGTTTTTGTCGTATCGGGCGGCAAAAGAATGCCATTTGCCAATCGAACGGCCTTTGCTTCATTAAATTATTCAATAAAGAATGTTAAAATAATAGCCGATGCTACTATGGAGGCTCATCAAGTCGGCCAAAGCATCACCGGACAATGGTAAAAATATGTCATTAATTTTTGCGGCTCTCGTCCCCCATCCGCCGGTACTAATTCCGGAAATCGGCAAAGAGCATTTATCAAAATTAGAAAAGACCAAATCAGCCATGGAACAGGTTGAGCAGGATTTATATTCAGCCAAGCCCGATGTAATCATGGTGATTTCTCCGCACGGCGAGATTGATAAAACGGCTTTTACTGTCAATCTGGCTAATGAGTATGAAGCTGACTTTGAAGCGTTCGGAGATTTTTCAACTAAAATCAAGTTTAAGGGCGATACGATTTTAATGACGGCCGGCAAAGAAAAAATTTCCGCCAAATCACCGCTTAATATTATTTCTGAATCCAGATTGGATCATGGTTCGGCAGTGCCGCTTTATTTTTTGGCTCAGCATTTGCCTAACGTGCCAGTGATACCGATTTACTTTTCCATGCTGGACAGCCAGGCTCATTTTGAGTTCGGCAAAGGACTGAAAGAATTGATTATGTCGTCTGATAAGCGCGTGGCTGTAATCGCTTCCGGAGATTTGAGCCATTGCTTGACTGAAGAAGCGCCCATGGCTTGCAATCCGCTGGGCAAGCAATTTGATGAAAAAATAATAAAGCTAGTGGAATCTTGCGATTCTTTGGGAATCGTCAATTTCGATCATGAATTGGCGGAGGCGGCCGCTGAGTGCGGCTTAAGATCGATTCAGATTTTAGCGGGAGTCTTATCCGACATGAAGTGTCAGCCCAAGGTTTTAAGTTATGAACACCCTTTCGGCATCGGCTATGCGGTAATAGAAATAAATTTAAGCTAAACGTTAAAACCGGCCAAAGAGCCGGTTTTTTTAGTCCTTCACTTTGGCGAATGAAGGATCAGGAGGGATTTCGTTTTTGGTTGGAAAAGTATCTTCTTTTTCTTCAAATTTTTTAGTGATTAATTTAAAAAAATATTTCCATTTTTCTCCGTCTTTACACAGTTCTTTGGTGTCATTGAGGCATTTTTCAATGAAGTCCTGCGAATTTTCTTTGCAGGCTTTAAAAACCGAGTTGCGTTTGAAATTCGGAATGCCTAATTCCCTGATGACTCGCAAAGCCAAGTCTTGCCACTGGTAAGCCGGAAGCTTGATGGTTTCCGGCTGTTTAGCGTCTAAAATAAAAGATAATTTTTGCGGGCCGATGTCGTTTTTCATAATGCTTATATTTTAAATGGCTCAGAAGAATTAGTCAAAATTTTTTTGACAAAAAACCGTTAAAATCCTATAATTCAATCACTGTGTTGAAGATAGTCACTCATCCCAATGAAATATTGCGCCAAAAAGCGGTCAAAATCAAAGATCCGCTGGCTTATGACGTCCAAAAATTGATTCCGGAGATGATTGATACTATGTTAAAAAAAGACGGCGTGGGCTTGGCAGCGCCGCAAATCGGTTTAAGTATCAGACTGATTGTCGTCCGTTACAAGGATTATGATTTAGTTTTGATGAATCCTAAGATTATTTTCAAATCATTGACTAAGGATTGGGATGAAGAAGGCTGTTTGTCAGTGCCTGATACCTTCGGCGAGGTCAAACGTTCTAAAAAGATAATTGTCAAATATATCGATAGCCAAGGCAACGAACAAAAAATGCCGGCTTCCGGCATGTTGGCGCGCGTCATTCAGCATGAAATTGATCATTTGGATGGCGTTTTATTTATTGATAAGGCAAAGAATATTAGAAAATTAGAAGATGAATAAAAAAATCAAAATAGTTTTTGCCGGCACGCCGCAGTTCGCTGTCCCCTATTTGGAGGGGTTTTTTAATGATGACGGTTTTGAAGTGTTAGGAGTAATTACTCAACCGGATCGTCCGGCTGGACGCAAGCAAGAATTGACGCCGCCACCGATAAAAATTTTAGCTGAGAAAAGAGGCGTTAAAATTTGGCAACCGGAAAATTTAAAAAATGATTTGGGATTATTTGAAGAACTGAAAAATTTATCAGTTGATGTTTTGGCGGTAGTGGCTTATGGCCAAATCATTCCTAAGGATACTTTAAAATTATCTTCTTATGGCGGGATAAATGTCCATCCATCGCTGTTGCCGAAATATCGCGGCGCTTCACCCATTCAAAATACTATTTTAAACGGCGAAAAAAAGACTGGCGTATCAATCATGCAAATGGATGAAAAAATGGACCATGGGCCAATTTTAGCCCAACAGGAGGTGGTTTTAAACGGCGAAGAGACCAATGAGTCTCTGCATCAGGATTTAGCTGAAATTGGCGTTCCCCTATTGTTAAATACTATTAAGCTAGCCGTTTCCAGACAAGCTTCGCCGCAAGAACAGAATCATGAAGCGGCCACTTTCTGTTCGATTATCAGTCGTGAGCAAAGCCGGATTGACTGGCAAAAACCGGCTCAAGAAATCAAGCAAATGGTTCACGCCTTTTATCCTTGGCCTATTGCTTGGACGACTTTGGACGGTCAGCGGATGAAAATTTATCCGCCGGTCAAGGTTATTAAACAAAAAAAACAGCCGGGGCAAATCTCGACTGATGATAATGAATTAATAATCGGTTGCGGACAGGATTCATTAATTATTAATAAAGCGCAACTAGCCGGCAAGAAAGAAATGACAGCTAAGGAATTGCTTAATGGCTATAAGTCCTTACTTTCAAAAAAAGTAGAATAATACCGAACAAGGCTAAATCCAAATACAATTCTTCTCGTCCGAAATAATTGGTGTAAATCGTCATGATTGACACAAAGCTGAAATAGGCAAAAAACATGATTGACAAGAGTGATGGCCGGCGATTGACCCAGACATAAATTAAAGATAACAAGCCACCCCATAAAGCGGCTGCCGATATGGCGCCGATCAAGCCGAAATCGGCAAAATAACCGAAAATGAAAGTTGCTGTCACCCACCAAGGCAGAAATATCCCCGGCCAATCAACTTGAGCATTAAATAGCGGTAAGTGGAATAGTTTAATCAACGAGTCAAAAACTGATAAAGTGTAAGAGCCGTAAAAATGCGGTCCGCCGTAAAACTCCATGCCTCGCATCAAAGCTTGCAGATTAAATGACGGTACCAGATAAAGCGGAATCAAAAATTGTAAAGATTCCGGCAGACTGATTTCTGAAATTTGGGAAATATAAGAAAATGGATTGTACTGGCCGGCATATTGGTAATCGCGGTAAGTGATGAATTGACGGATAGCCGGAATAGCTGTCGAAACAACTAGAACAATCAGTCCGGCAGCGATAGTCGCTTTAATGGTTTGTTTGATGTTAATAGCCTTAATTTTCATCATTAGATAGCCAAAATAACATAGTAGAGTGACAATTACGATAGTCAGCCGTGAAGCATAAGCGATTAAAATCAGCAGTCCCAAAAAAATGTTGGCCGAAACTAAATATTTCTGCCATTTTTTTATTTTTTCTTTGGTAATCAGCAAATAGAAAAAGCTTAAAGGTATGTAAATCCGCGGCAACAAGGCGGCGTATTCGATCGGACCGAACACTTCTCGATTAATAATGAAACGCATTTTATCCGGAATGGTCGACAGTAGCGGCAGAGTTTGGAATTTTAGAAAAATATAAATGTTGGCGGCGATTGAAAGCATGCTCAGAATCGTCAAAATGATTTCCAAGCCGGAACCATTAATATCAGACGTTTTTTCAGTGATTTTTTTCGACCAAAATTTTTCAGTTAAATGATAGGCGGATAAAAAAATTAACCAAAAAGCTGACAAGAATAGCCAAAACTGCCAAGTCCACGGTTTTTCTAAAGGGCTTAAACGCAACTGCGCTATTCCTATGGCTAAAAGCCACAATGACAAAAGCAGCCAATTGAATTGGAATTTTTTAACGGCGAACAGATAGTAAAGGCCGGAAATGATGCCGGCCAGAGTAAAAATAAAAAATAACAGCATTATAATTCGCTGGCCGGCTTTTTAAAGCCGTTTTTTAGAAAATATTTAGCAGCCGAAATAAAAAATCGGCGCTGATTAGTAATGATTTTTTGTTGGCTAAAGCTTTTTCCGCCATGATGGATGATTTTGGCGTCGGCTAAATAATAGACCTTTAATCCGGCTTGCCAAACGCGGCGGCAGAAATCAACTTCCTCAAACCAGACAAAAAATCGTTCATCAAGCAGGCCGACTTTTTCAATTGCTGATTTCGGCATAAACATGAAAGCACCCATCACCTGTTCCACTGGCTGGGTTTTAGTATAATCAAAATCTTCGGCTAAATAATTTTTAATCGTTTTGAGATTCGGAAAAACTTTTGGTAATTTTAAAAGCATCAGAAGTATCGGCCAAAAATTAGGCAAACGTCTGATAGATGGTTGATCCTGGCCGTTAGGGTAAACCATTTTACAGCCCATTACTCCGCAATCGGCGTGTGAAGCCACAAAGGATAAGCATCTTTCCAAAGTATCAGTAAAGATTTCCGTATCCGGGTTTAATAATAAAATATAGTCCCCTGTCGCTTGTTTAATCGCTAAATTATTGGCTTTGGCAAAACCTAAATTTTTATCAGAGGCAATCAGTTTTACCCAAGAGAAATTTTGTTTAATACTTTCAGCAGTATTGTCGTGGGAGTCATTATCAACCACAAAAACTTCCAGTGGCATTTTGGATCTGACAATATTAATGGAATCCAAGCATTTAATCAATAAGTCTTTGACGTTCCAGGAAACAATGATGATTGATATTTTCGGCATAGTAATCTATATTTTACAAAAATTAGGGAAAAAAAACAACTCGGGATTCCCGAGCTGTTTCATTTGAATGTTTAGATTTTACCAATCGCCACTTCAGTGAATTTTTGGCGATGACCGAATTTGGTGCTTTGGCGAGTTTTTCTTTTGTAGTGGATGCCAGTCACTGTTCTGGCATGACCTTGTTTAATGACGGTTGCCTCAACTTTTTTATCAATAATCGGCTCGCCAATTTCAACATTATCCCCATCGGCGATCAATAATGTTTCTAATCCTATTTTTGCTCCATCCTCAGCGACCAACTTTTCAATTTTTAGCTTATCAGCTTCTTTGACTAAGTATTGTTTGCCGCCAGTCCTGACGATTGCTATTTTTGCCATAAATTATTATTAGAATATTTCCTTATCCTGTCATCCCAGAAAATCCGTCAGCGTAGCGGGAGGATTTGTCTGGGAACCAGAAATTTATTAACAAGTAAATATTAGCTTAAAATCTTAATTTTGTCAAGAAAAATGGCTCGCGACGGGTCGCGAGCCGTTAGAGATCGTCACTTTGCAGGTCATGAGCCAGGTGTTCGGCCAGACTTTGGATTTGTCGTAGATGGACTTGGGAAATCGCTTGGGCATTGAATCCTAGGCGTGTTTTGGAGGTAATGACTAATATGGCGTCATTTTCCATCCAGTCTAGTAACTGATTATTTGCCAAATAATCAAGAGTCTCCTCCAGTTCTCGGCAGAACCAGCCAAAATCCTCTCTTCGTTCAAAGGTACAGTCAATCAGTAGATTGATAAAAGTGGAATAATCACTGGCTTGCCATAAGGCCTGATGCAAGACCCTTTTGGGAAGCCGGATGCTTCTGCGATCGCCGGCCAATTTAATGACCGCTAAAATTATCATCGCTTGAAGCAAGCGATGAATCTCTTTGATTTCAAAAATCATCGTTTGTCTCCTTTTGGTTGCGAACTAAACTAATATCTCAGTAAACTACTTTGTTTTTTTGCCCAATCTATTCCAATCAACAATCAACGGCGAGGCTACAAAAATAGATGAATATGTTCCAATGCCGATACCCAACAATAAAGCTAAAGTGAAGTTTTTGGTAGAATCACCACCCAAGAAAAATAAAGTCAATAAAACCAATAACACTGTCAACGAAGTGTTAATGGATCTGACCAGTGTCTGATTAACACTGTCATTGACTACATCATCAAATTTGCCGGTGTAAAATTTAGATAAATTCTCTCTAGTTCGATCAAAAACCACAATAGTGTCATGAACAGAAAATCCCATAATAGTTAAAAGCGCGGTAATAAACAAACTATCAACTTCAACTCCGCGGAAGTGTCCCAAAATCGAGAATAATCCCATAACGATTACCAAGTCATGAGCCAAGGCCACTACTGCTGAAACGCCATATTTCCAAGAAGCCAACGGCTTAGAAACCTTTCTGAAAGCAAAAGCGATGTATAAGATAATGGCCAAAGAAGCAATAAAAACCATCCATAATGATTTCTGTAACAATTCTTTGCCGATTAC
>Ga0172370_10003949_pt1 | contig 20214 bp, 19 predicted proteins | sample LakKiv5m_FD_114538 | JGI IMG/M metagenome (GOLD analysis project Ga0172370, IMG submission 114538) | Freshwater microbial communities from Kabuno Bay, South-Kivu, Congo - kab_022012_11.5m | ecosystem: Environmental > Aquatic > Freshwater > Lake | place: Democratic Republic of the Congo...
ATCTTCAGCAAAAATTCGCAGACCTTGTGCAAAAAGTTGAAAAGCTAAAACAAAAACAGCAGGAATCTGAAAAAGAGCTGGATAATCTGTTTAATTCCCTGATGCAGAAGGCATTTAAAGGAGATATGCAAGAATGAGCATTCTGAATATAAAAAAGCCAGAATGGATTAAGGAGCATGAAAAGTTAGATTTTAATGTTGTCAATAAGCCATTGAAAGAGGTTTATGATAGCTTGATTTCAAAACTGAGCACTGAAAATAAAAAACCCGAAAATTTCTATTTTATTTTAAAATGTTTGCTCATAACATCATATCAGAGTTATGGAGCGATTCGTAAGCTTATTGCAAAAGATCCAAAATATCCTACACAAGCTCATTTTTTGAGCCGTTCTTTAATAGACACTTTATTTACAATAAGCGCATTAGTAGGGAACCCAGTTGAAAACTCAAAAAAATATGAGAAAGCAGGATATAGAATACAGTTTGAGCAGTATGAAAGGGAGAAAAACGAATATAGCCAGGATATAAGATGGAAAGATTGGCTTAAAAATAAAGAAGATTATCTAAATAGTTATGCCAATTCATTAGGTCTTTCTATAAATGAAAAGAATGACCCTAAGGCCAATATTGAATACTGGCCTATTCCATCACAGTTACTTTCTAAAAAGGCGATAATTTCTTTATCTGATGAGAGGCGAAAATTTTTAGATAAAGTTTACGATTTTAGATATAGAGAATTTTCAGACTGGAGCCATATGGGTTGGACTGGTATGGCTATGGGCGTATTTGCCACAGAAACTGAACATCATTGGCAGCCAGGCAAGTTTGAATCAGATGCGCTTATAGGTGGTTTGCTATTTTTTGTAATGATTTTATCAGAGGTAGAGGCATTCTGTAGTTATGGCGAAAATCAGAAATTACGTTATATATGGACATTAATAGGTAGCTATTTTGATGAAGCCAAAGATTATTATAGTTTTTGGTATGATAGCATATTATCAAAGTAGTTGTAGAGTTACTATAGATAATTTAACAACAACTTAAAAACTAAGCAGGGGGTTTAATATGGGAAATCTAGGCGATGTTATAAAAAGTCAGGGGAAAGAAATTGATATAACTGTCAATGTACTAGCATTAATGAAGCACCTGATAAAAGAAAGGGCTCATCCGTTAGATCTTTTAAGAGAGCTTATTTCAAATTCTGGGGCAAGAGAAGTTGGCGCCACTGAAATCAGGATTAAATATACTGTGGATGAGGAAGGGCATATATTCGAAGTCATAGATAATGGCTGTGGAATGGATTACACAGAAGATGAATCATTTCCTGGCAGGCTCGATAAATTTTTTGGATTAGGATTATCTGAGATTGTTGGAGTAAAGTCAGATGAGTTTTCGTGGAAAGGATTGGGTTCCAAATTATCTTATCAATCAAAAAAAATTGAAATAGACACATGGTGCGGCACAGGAGATGCTATTAGAGTGGAAATCAACGAACCTTGGAGTTCTATCGAAAGGAAACTTAAACCTAGACCAAAAGTTTTTAGATATAAACCCGAGACTGGTAAAGCAACTGGAACTTCTATTAGAGTTATTGGGCATCCGCCTCATAGACAGGAGCAAGCATTTAGTTTTGATGAAATCAAGAATTTTCTATTGCATCGCACTTTTGTAGGATTTACAAGAGAAAGGGCTAATAAACCAAAAATATTTCTATCTGTACTAGGTCAAACACAAGAAATTAATTTTGGATTACCGGAATTAAAATTTCAGGAACAAAAAGAAGGAACCGTTTTTGTTAACAAACAACATAAATTTACCAAGAGCGGAACTAATAAAAACGTTACTGTATTAATGAAGGGATTTTACACATGGGATGCAATCAATTACGGTTTGGATAAAAAACAGTTAAATACAGGATTGATATTATCCGTAAAAGGGATTCCTTATTTCACCTTGAGCATGAAAGAATATGGCAGTGGAAGTTTAGCAACGGCTCGTCCAGGAGAGGACAAATGCTGTTTAATTGTAGAATGCGATGATATACAAGAAGAAATGAATATTGCTCGGAGCGGTTTAAATGATTCAGAAACAACGTCAATTTTCAAAAGAGTTATTCAAGAAATTTTTAACGAAATCGAATCTTCGCAGGAATATTTAAAATTTAGAAAGGTGCAAGAGGATAGAAAGACTATAGAAAGCGCTGGAGAGCTGGGCGTAAAGAAAAAGACGTTAGAATCAGATAATCAATCTTGGGTGGTCTATCAACCTAATGAAGCAGAGAAGCCAATATTATTATGCAGAGAACCGGAATGCGAGGATGATGTTTTATGTCTTTTATGGAAATTAGAAGCATTAAAAGCTCTTCCCTTTAAGAATTTTCAAACATTAGCTTATGTTGGTTCCGGGAAGAAGGGCGGACCAGACGTCATAGCTCATTTTCAAGAAGATCAACAAAGTGACCCTGAAAGATATGTTCCCATCGAAGTCGAAAATAAATTTTATAATTATGATATCCATGGGCATAAGCCTTCACAATTTCCAAAAGTTTTATGTTGGGAAATCGGAAAGACGCCGAAAATTTCCATAGATAGAACGGATAAAAAATATAAGCATACATCTATCAAAGAAGATTTACAGATTCATATTTTCTCAATTAGGTTAATGGAGGGCATAAAGATAATTAAGAAGAAAGAATTCGATAAGTATGGGTTGACATCTTAATTATATAGGTTTTTAGGAATTTATAGCTACAGAATGATCTGGTTGTTATAATGGATGGTATAAATTTAGAGAGAGCAAAAGAAATTATAATAGCGTGGGCTAAAGCCAAGCCGTTTATCACTAAGGTTTATTTATTCGGTTCCAGGGTTACAGGTGTTAGCAAAAAAAACAGGCAAAGCGGTCAGGCCTTATAGCGATTTAGATGTAGCGATAGAATTCAATGGTTTCTCAGATAAAGAAGATTCTTTTACAACATGGATTTTTGAGAAAAGGAATTGGCGTAAAGAGTTATTAGACCTTTTGGATTTTTCAAAAGATGAACAATTGCATTTGGAATGCAATCGCATAGGCGAAACGCCTCACGTGGCTCAATATCTTAAAGATGGTTTACTGCTTATTTATTCTAACGATATAATATAAATGTTAAAATCTATTAAAAGCAACAATCAATCCGGAGGCATTACTGCGAGTAACGTCAATGTTAAAAATCAATATACTATGAGAGAGCCGCCTAAACAAAAGAATAGTAAAAAACAAAAAATAAAATGGGCGGTGATTATTACAAGTTTTGCAGCAATTGTGACTATTTTACAGTATCTTGGAATAAAGCCAAAAGAGGTGAGCATGAAAAACAATAAACAAAATCTCAATATAATCAGCAAAAATCAGTCAGGGGGTATCACTGCAAATCAGGTGAATATTGATAATGTTAATGTAATCGCTAATTCCAGTAGTCTTAACAAAGAAGCCCCTATTATTAATATGGTAGTTAAAAATGAGCACAGAAATTATGATGATGGCGCAGATGTATTTGGCGTTAAATGGAAAAATAGTTATTCGTCTCATACAATAGAAATAAAAAATATGAACAAGAGTAAGTCCATAAAACAGTTTTCATTAGTTTTAGGTTTTAATGCTTCTATAATATATAATAACGCGATTCTAACACCGGGCGCGAAAGGTATAAAAGCAGGAAAAGATATTGCATCTGAATTACAAGTAACGGGGCCTTTATTCGTTGATAATAAGCCAGAAACTAAAGTGATGCCTATAAGGGTAGCAAATATATTTAATCAGACAGTAGAGGAAATTTTTCCAGAAGGTTCGGTTACTTGGAGAGTTATTTTGAATAGTAAAGACGAACAGGAGATTTTTGGCGAAGTAAAATATTATTATGAATCACCCGAAGGCTTAAGACAGAAAGCTTTTCCATTTCATATGTCTAAAGATCAAGCATTTGCTAAATTTCCAGATTTAGAAAATAGGTAATTTTTAAAACAATGTTTAAATTATTACTTTTTAAAATATTAATAGTTGGAATCTTGACATTCGTAACAGCGGTACTATGTAAGCGGCTTGATCCTTCTCTAAAACCTATGGTGCTGATTTTAACAGCTGTAGGGACAGTGTTTATCGTATTTTTTAGCGACTTAGCAAGCGAGAAAATAAGCGAACCAAAAGTTAAAATTGAAATAATCAAGGGACAAAATGAATTATCAATGCGCATAGAGTCTAAAAAATCCATAAAGTCTTTAGCCATAGATTTACCAGTAGCTGGCAAGGTAACTAATATCACTGATTATACTTCCGTTGCTGAAGCCAAGGTATCATTAAAAAGAGTAGTGGGGCAACAAACCAAGTATTCTCAGAATAATATAGAGCTTTTAATAGAAGATATTAAGCCGAAAAGTTTTTTACAGTTTAAAGTACTGTATGAACCGATGCCTGGAAATATTTCTATAGCAGGGTCCGATAGATATAAGATTTCCTATGAGTGGTTACATAACGGAAATATCAAAACTAGAACAAAATGGATATCATTCAAGGGCGGGCAGGAGGTGAGCAGGCCTAATGTTGAAATTAAAGGCCTCGGCTTTCAGAAGAGAGCTTTAAGCGTGGAAGAATTGAAAAAGAAAGCGCTGGAAAAACAGACATTTGATAACAAATAGCGCATTTATAACATTTAAATTGAAGCGCTGACAGATATACGGTATAATTATCCTGATTTTTGAGTAAAAGGAAAACAAAAGCGCGTTTCTTTTTCGCCAAGACGCAGATTTTGGGTGGGGGCAAAATCTGCGTCTTGGCGAAAAGCATTGAGCTCGCTCGGCATCCAGCCGTCACTTGTGTTTGGCGTGTTGACAGGCTGGATAGCGGACGAGCCCGTTAATTACTTATACGTATAGCGAGGACGCAGGCATCTGGCGGTCGGGTGGCGGCGACCGCCAGATGCCTGACGAGCTTCATTGGATTTTTTTACTTTAAGGGTAAACCCTTAAAGTAAGTTCGAACAAAACCTAAAACACACCGCCATTGATATCAGTTCGAACCTTTTTGCCCTTCATCCAGGAGGGCTAAGGTTTGGATTTTAGTATGGGCCATGTAATATGGCCTGAAATCCTAAACTTGACAGTGGTTTAGTTATTGGGAAGTGGTCAACCATGCCGTTACCAACTTAGAGGAAGAAATACCAGAAAAATAGAATCAACCACAGTTTTTATCTTGACTTACGATTTTAAGGTGCTATACTTATATTTGAAAATAGAATAAACATAGTGGTGAAGTTAGAAGGGGTAAATCCGCCACTTAAAAATAATAAAAACCTTTGCCTGGCTTAATAAAGCTAAGCAAGGGTTTTTTATTTAATAGAGAGGCAGTTATGAGCTTACCTAAATCATTCAATATTTTATACAATTATTTTTCAGAAGAAACAAAGAAAGTTTTACATGACGTATTTTATGTAACTATGAAAGCTCTGTATTTTAAGCATAAAAGGAAAACTGAGATTTATGAAGAAAGTCGCAAAAGAAAGCATAAGAAATATAAAGGTATATTTAGATTAAAAAGACAGGATGTTTCTAATGCTATGACATTGGTTGATTTTCATCTTTCAAATTATGAAGAGATAGAAGTAAAGGATGAGTTAGCAGAAAATTTTGGCGTTGTTTCAGAAGGAGAAGCATTAAAATATTTTGATCTTTACGTAGAAGGGATAGTTAAAGATATTCACAATAGAGAAGTGATGATAGATGAAGAAGCCATCAGATTTATGTATAAAGATAGCAAAACACAAGAACACAGTATTTCTTCAGAAAACTATGAAGAAATAAGGGCCAAGAGGTTGCCATGGATTAGAGAAACATTGCGGCATGCTAAAGAAATATACGAAGTTACTGAAAAGAATGGGATGAAATATTTATATGTCAGAGAATACAAGGTGATATTTAAAAATCAAGACGGCAAGATAGATTCAAATATAAATTATTTCTTAATAGTGGTAAGAAAAGAAACAGGCAAACCATTAAGATTTATTACAGCTTTTCCTATAGATAGGTATGTTAATTTATTAAGGCAGATCGAGCCAGGGCATCCTTATGTCTTTTAATATAGATATTGACAAGGATAAGTTGTTATGGCATTATTATATCCATAAGTGCGATAGTAGTTATGGTTATCCTTTTATTCTTACTGGTGGGAATAAGAGGTTAGGCCAGCTACTTTTTAATCACCAGTTTTTGTAATCTAACGCCCATATAGAAATATATGGGCGTTTTTATGTTTTAGGGGAGCTAGAATGAGAAAATTATTGGTAGTACTTTTATTTTTTGGAATGACATGTGTTTCTTATGGAGAAGAGGATGAATGGGATAAAAAGCATGCTGATGAATCAGACGTAACTCTTCTCTATTCATATCATATCAAGCTCAATCCCGATTATTCCTACACAGAAAATATCCATCATATACAAAAGATACAGAACGAAGATGCGATGTCTTTCGGTGAAATCCCGATTATTTATAATAAAAAGCGTCAGAGCGTAGAGAATATCAAGGCCTTTATAACCACACCTGATGGAAAAAGGCATCGCTATAAGATGATACAGGATGTGGATGTATCCAGCGAAGGAGATTATTCCGACAACAGGAAGAAGATAATCACCATGCCAAATGTGGTGAAAGGGAGCACCATAGACTACGAATATGCCATTTTTAACAGATACAGCCCTATAAAAGGAGAATATTTTGATACGGCGTCTTTATATTCTGCTAATCCATTTAAACATATTATAATTACGCTGGATGCACCGGACAGTATTAAGCTTTATTTTAAAAATATAAACACCGAAAGAAAACCTGAGATTGCTCACATAAAGGGAAGGGCTATATATAAACTGGAGTTTAAGGAAGATGATATATACGATGAAAATCTGGCGAAGGAGAATTATACTCCCGCAAACATAGGCTTTCTTCCTATGATAGTTGTTTCTACAATGAAAGATTGGTCAGAGTTTAGTGCCTGGTATTGGAAGGAATTTTCGAAGAATACAGTCTCTAGCCCGGAGGTAAAATCCGAGGTGATTAAAATAACCGGCGATAAGAAAATCCCAGAGGACAAAATCATGGCCATAGCCAGGTACCTTTATGATAATTACAGGTATGTGGCGATGAACCTGAACGAGCATAATTATGAACCACACCCAGCAAGCGAAGTGTTTAAAAATAAATTTGGGGACTGTAAGGACCAGACAGTACTTTTGATTACCATGCTTAAAGAGATAGGAGTGGAGGCGTATCCGGTTCTCGTGTGCAGTGAGACCAATGGGAATCCGGCCAATCTCCTGCCAAATCCTTCGGCGTTCGATCATTTAATAGCAGGCGTAAAACTGGAGAGCAAAATATATTTTCTAGATCCTCTTTTGGAAGGTTATAAATTTGGGGAAACGCCTTACAGCCTGGAAGGGAGCTACGCCTTTATTGTTGATGGAGATAAAGGAAGATTTACGCAGATGCCTTTTATGGAATTAAAGCAGAAAGTCACTATCTCTAGATCTCGCATCAAGCTTAGAGCCAACGGAGACGCATTGGTGGAAAACGCAGCTATTTCTGACAGACAAGGATCTATAAATACTAGAAAATCCATCAAGCTTGCCACTAAAAAATCCAAGGAAGATATGTTAGCGTATCTGGAGAATCTGACCCAGGGAGGGAAACTCCTGAGCTATAAAATTATAGGAGAGGACGATGAGTATGGATTTCTGGCAATATGGGTGAAAACATTTACACGTAAATATTTAAAGCCAAAGGGCAGTATAATGTTTTTTGGGGATTCCTCTATAAGCTTTACTAACGAGTTTTATTATAAAGAAAGGAAATACCCTTTAAAATTTTATACAGAATACGAGAAGGTGGATATAAGCGAATTCATAATGCCGCAGGGTTTCATTTTTGAATATATCCCGCCGGATATAAACCTTAAATCTGAATGGCTGGATGTGAGCGTGAAATACTTAAAAGGCGCTAAGAGCATTAAGCAGATAATACGTAAACATTATAAAAGAGCGTATACGCCGGCATCGGGTTATAAAGAATTTAAGGGATTCCTGCAGAAGGCCGAAGACAGTTTAAACGAATGCATAATTGTCAAAAAAGAAAATTAGCATATATTTATTAAATACACTTCTAACTTAATATATAATTATTTTAAACCAAAATCTGTTTCTTCGAAATGTCTTGAAGGGTTTTTCTTTTATATTTTTCATTCCTTACTAACCTCGATATCCAAATTATGCTCAAATAGAGAAATTTTTTATATCTTGAATAACCTCTATTTATGTGATACACTTTATATGATTAGGTCATTAAACCTTAAGCCTACAAAAGGCTATTTTTTTACCCAGATTATGGAAAAGATTAAAAAAGTATTAAAATTACAAACCTTAATAAAAAATAATATATCTCTCAAGAGATATCTGAAGCTAATTGTTATCTTCATAGCTTTTATATTCAATCTTGAGAATGCAAGATACGATGCTGTATATGCCGAAACCAGCAGTCTAAGAATACCGATAAACACGAAATATACAAGATTTCTTGAGACCGCAAGGCATGCAGAGATAGGCAGTATATTCTTAGACAATGGGTTTATTAGTATTAACGCATTGAGGAATGTTATAAATCAAGCCGTAGAGGGAGATTTGATAGGAATTTTAAAACCAGTTATTATAGGGAGTGCTATTTATCTGGCCGATGAAAATGGCTTTGTGGATCTTGCTCTAATTAGCGATATTGATATAGGTTTTCAAGAGGCGGGCGATACAAGAATAAGTAGAGAACGAAAAATATTTGCCGAAAATTTACATAGTAAATTTAAAAATATTCTTGGTCAAGATAACGTAGGGGAAATTCGTAAAGGATCTCTTGACTGGGAATTTGATATGGATATGGATGCTTTTTATGAATTTGACATTAAAGATTCGTCAGGGAACAGCATAACCATCACTGTCACTACTATGGTTAATAATACCGATATGGCAAATGATATAGTTTATAGAGGCATGCAAATCATACTGACGCAAGGCCCTATAGATAATTTTGGACGTTTTCCTGGATACGAAAAAGCAATAAAAAGATATATGCTTTTATTATATTATTTAGGAGACGGAGAAGAGTTCAATAATTATAAACGGCAGTATTCCCAAATAGTACATAGTAGTTTAGCCCCTCAAGAACGAGAATCCAGACTCATGGAACTTTTTAAAAGCATTGAAGAAATAGTCAAAATGAGAAAAAATGATTATCTTGCCAGAACTGCTCCTGGAGTAGCGGAGATTTCCGGGTTAATAGACAAAGTCAGCCAGTCATTATCTGACCAATCAAGGGAGTCTTTGTAGGTTGGTAGAAAATAATATATAGACGACAATTTTTTTGGTGCCCAAACAGTGCCTATCCAATACCAAAACAGCATTAAGCAAAACTAAACATCAATAAATATCCGGGCCCCGTGTCAAATCATTTAACCATGTAACCATAGCATGAACCTTTGAATTAACCATAAGAGGCTATTTTTTTTACCCAGATTATGAAAATGTTTAAAAAAGCATTCATTCAAATTCTAATAACAGCGATTTTTCTCTGGCAGGACATAGGATTCTGCGCATCTGAGCTTTCCCTTAGGCCACCGTTACAATTTAATCGCGCGATGAAAGACAGCGCGACTGACTCTGATCGCCATTCTGAAGAGTGGGAAAAAGATTATTATAGATTAGCCGAAGAATTATTAGATGTAAGAACGAAAGAATTATTTTATAAAGTTGACGCTTTCTATAGAGATTTGAATGTTCAAAAGCAAATACAGATGATCAGAGAAATTGCTAGAAGAATCAACAGTGCGCCTTTTGTTTACAAAGTGTATGGCATAGGGTTTCCGTTTTATGGCGATGTTGATATTAGAAAAAGAATATATCCCTATCTCAGAATGTTAGGAGATGGAAGGACCAGTATAAACGATTTTATAGCTTTGATTATACCAGATATTGATATATTGCTTGTCCATGGGTATTCGGAAGAAGGGCCTTGGGGCTTAACTGATAATATGGATCCCAAGCTGATGGATACTTTTATTGGCGAGGTCAGTTTATATAGAAAACAATGGGAGGGTATATTTAATAAATTGTCCCAGGACTTTTTGGTTACAGGTAAGCGCCTGGGAAGCGAGGGGTTGGACCCGGTGGTATATTTTGCCATATATACATAGTCCCTGTTCCTATGTATATATGGCAAAATATACCAGTTTTTATCATGCCAGATGATTTAAAATATTTTAGATTCCTTCGCGATCTTTTATTTACGACAGAGCCTCTATCTAAAAAAGATACTGACTTGTCTCAAGATTTACCTTCCCAATTCAGGTGCAATTACATTCTTAATATATTAAAGTCACGTCCATTATCAGAAGATGAATTATTAGCCAAAATCGTAGAGGCTCACCCTTACAGGCATTTGATAGAACTTTGGACCCAGACACAAGAAAATGTGGGGGCAAAATTTAGAGCAGGGTTAGAGCTGGCCTTGGCCGAAGGATTGGTCTATAAAGACACAAGCGAAAGACTGAACCTTACAGAACAAGGAGCTCAATTTTTACAATCTATCTTAGCCAAAAGACAAGAAATCTTACAAGAAGGATTTAACCCGGAAGAAGTTGAGTTAATGATTGTTCCGGCAGCAAGGGTGCCCCGCACACAGATTTAGATTATCAAATCCCCGTGGTGTGGACACCATAAATCATTCTAACCTGGTTAGGATCGCCAGATTAGCCGTGCCAAAACACCAATAAACATCCGGACGCCTTAATTTCTTGACAATAAAAGGGTTGTGTTATAACATATTTAGCGACGGTGAGTTAGGAAAACATGTTCAATGGACTCCTGTTTTCTCCGCAGTATGTTTTATATAGAAAACATAATTTATTAAGAGGATATCCAGAGACGGATATGGTTTGTCAGCTTAGGATTAGTGGCTATTCTAAGAATTGCAGGAGGCTAAATAAATGGCCCTGTTTAATGAAGCTGCAGCGCCAATCTTTATTTTAGGTACAGAGCGGTCCGGAACAAATCTGCTCAGGCTTATTTTGAATTCCCATCCCAATATCGCCATTCCTCATCCTCCGCACATCATGAAGATTTTTTTTAAGCTCGAACCGCTTTATTCTGATTTGTCCAAAGATGCTAATTTTAAGAGGCTTATCCAGGATGTGGTAAAAATGGTTGAACTCCATTCTTATCCCTGGGAGATTAAAATCGATAAAGATAAGATATTCCGCAATACCCGGGAAAGAAATTTAATTAATATCTGCTTTGCCATATACGACCAATATCTCGAGAGTACCCATAAAAAAAGATGGGGCTCTAAAAGCACTTTTATGATTTATCATGTGGCATTGATCAGGCGCTATTGTCCTCACGCTAAATTTATCTACATGGTGAGGGATGGAAGAGATGTGGCGGTATCTGCCAAAAAGACCATATTTAACCACTATTGTGTTTATTTTACAGCCGGATTGTGGAAGAAAGAACAGCAGATTGGTATTTATTGGCTGAACAAACTAAACAAAAACGATATTTTTTTAATCAAATATGAGGATCTTTTAAGTAACCCTGAGAATACAGTCAGGTCGCTATGCTCTTTTTTAAATGAACCCTACCAGGAAAACATGCTCAATTTTTTTAATACAGGAGAGGCTAAAAAAAGCGGTAGCCTTAGCTCGGCATGGAAAAATACATCCAGCCCTATAATCAGGAATAATTTCGAGAAGTTCAAAACGGAATTAAGAGAAGACGAGATTGATTTATTTGAGGCTATTGCCGCTGCAGAATTGGATCATTTCTCTTATACATTGACAAAACCATTTTATCTTTCAGAAGGAGTCCGCGCAAGAGGGGTAAAGTTCAAAATCGCTTACATAATCGAAGAGATTTTTTTGATGATCGTAGTGCAATTAAAACATCTTTTTACAGATAGAAATAATTTTTTGAGATTTAAAAAGTTTTTGTTTCTAAGGTTTATCAAAATTATCAGGGCCATAAAATGAAATTAGAAACTGAAGAATCAGTAGATTATATAAATAAGGTCATTAACTTTAGAAGAGATATCTTTGATAAAATAGCGAGTAAAAATCCAGATCAGATTTGGCTTAACTCTTCCCTCGATGAAGTGAAGAATGTCGTTATCATCAATTCTGCCCCAAGATCCGGTTCGAGTTTGTTATTCGCGATACTAAAAGACATCCCGAATCTTTACTCTTTGAGCGGCGAAAGCACACCTTTTTATAAATTAAATGGACTTTCTTCCGACACTTTCCTTTCCGATGAAATTCCGGAAAAGTTTAAAGGGGTGGATACGTATGTCTCTGGCATGTCACGCGATTTTTTAAGTGATTTTTCTATAGCCAGCAGCCAAAATAATATCTTCACAGATAATAAACTGTTAGACCAGTACATTAATGATCTTGCGTTGCGTTTTCCGCTGCAATGGCCGCAGATTTATTTTTCATATGATGTTTTTAGAAGATTGGCAAGGCAGGCTTTCGATGCTTACAGTAAGAGTTATCAAAAATTTTTTAAGGAATTGTTCTACCTTGAACTGCTTTGGTTTTTAAGGCGTGAATATAAAACCATAAACCCTTATTATTACGATATTCCTGCAGAGATGATTAAAAAGAAATTTCCTGCTCTTTTGGTCCCATTGGCTCCGCCTAATGCCGTCCTTACGATCGAAGAGCCTCCTTTTATATTATTATCTCCGGAGAGAAAAGTAGCTGGCCGCGATCTTGCTGATAAAATATTACTTTTAAAATCCTCAGTGGATTGCTATAGGATGCATTTTATCGAAACGCTCTTACCAAATGCTAATATCAAAATCATTTATCTGGTAAGGAATCCAACTGCTTCTATTAATGGTTTATGCGATGGATGGCTGCACAGAGGCTTTTTTTCTCATAATCTAAAACTTTTTTTAGATAAAAATAAAATGGATTCAAGACAGAAAATGCTTCAAATTTCCGGCTATTCGGATACTTATGAATGGGGAAAGTGGTGGTGGAATTATGACCTTCCTCCTGGTTGGCAAGATTATGTGCATAGCAAACTGGAAGAGGTATGTGCTTTTCAATGGTATTCCGCCAATAGGGCCATACAAGAATATTTAAATAAAGGCCAAAAACAATATTGCCTGATAAATTATGAGAACATTATAAAAAACTTAGAGTCAAGGACGAATGAAATAGGTAAGATCGCAAATTTTATCGGCATAAAAGGTGATGTTGCGAAACTATTAGTGCTGGATAAGTTACCTATTGTTCAGGCAACAGAGACCCCGCAGCTTTACAGGTGGAAGAAAAGAAGAGATGTTTTATTACCTGTTCTTAATAGCCCTGAAATAAGCGAGATGAGCGGCCGGCTCGGATATGATAAAGATAATATTGAGGAGTGGTTTTGATGTTTTGCTATTCTGTGGATTCAGAATATAAGCCGCTGAAAGCGGTATTATTGTGTAGACCGCATCCCAAAATAGAGAATGTGGATAATCCTGAAGAAGCCCTTCATTTGGCAAAAATTAATTACACAATCATAAAGAAAGAATTCGAACGGATAATTAAATTATATAAAAAGCTTAAGATAAAAGTTTCTTTTATAGATCCGTTTAAAATAAAAAATACCGATGAGCGGTATGTTTTTAATCTCATATTTGCAAGGGACCATTTCTTTATGACGCCGGCTGGAGCCATTATGGCCAGGATGTTTTCTGATATAAGGCGCAGTGAGGTTAAATATGCAGAAAGAACTCTGAAAGCCACAGGGGTTTGCGTAAGGAAAGTTATCCAGGATAGCGGAACTTTTGAAGGAGCAGATGCTTTATGGGTTAACAATAGGTTGGTCATTGTGGGCGTTGGAAACAGAACTAACCTGGAAGGTTTTCGGCAGATTAGAGAAGAGCTGAAGCAGGACCGTATCAGATGTATCTATGTTCCTGCCCCCCAAGGCGTCCTTCATCTTTTGGGTGCGCTGCAATTTGTTGATGCAGACCTTGCTCTTGTAAGGGCGGATTTAATCGATCCCAAAATTATTAGTTTATTAAAAGAAAATAAGATAAAAACAATTATGTTATCGGAGAATTCCGAGACAAGAAAAAAACATGCTATGAATTTTGTGACTGTAGCCCCTAGAACAGTTATTATGCCGGCAGGCTGCCCTCAGACAAAAAAGATTTATGAAAAATCCCGGATTAGAATAGCGGCAGAAACTCCGATTCCCCAGCTTGTTCGCGGCGGAGGAGGGCTTGCCTGCGCAACAGGTATTTTGGCAAGATCAAGGAAATAGGGTACTATTTTTTAAGCCATTATGCTATAATAATTGCGAATTCAGTTTTATTAAACTAGTGTCTGATAAATAATTTCAAGGAGGCGGAAAATATGTATAATGGTCACAAAAAATATGCTTTGTTTATCGGTAGATGGCAGCCATTTCATAATGGCCATAAGTATTTGATAGATGAGGCATTGGCCAAAGGAGAGGATGTATGCGTTGCGATCAGGAATACGGAGATTTCTGACAATAACCCTTTTACAGCAGAGCAGCGGGCAGAAATGATACGATGTGTTTATGGGGAAAAGGTTAAGGTTGTCGTGATCCCCGATATCAAGAGTATTAATATCGGACGCAACGTAGGTTACGATGTCAATATAGTGGAACCTCCTGCTGACATAGGAAAAATTTCCGGGACAAACGTGCGCGCGGGAAGAGATGAAAGTATTCCGCCGGAGGTCGTAGATTATATAAGGCTTTTGCGCATGACCCTGTGGTTGACAGGCCTGCCTTGTTCCGGTAAGACAACCTTGTCTAAACGGTTAAAAGAAGAGCTGAACAACAGGGGATTTAAAATAGTCCATTTAGATGCGGATGATATCCGCGGTAAATTGAATAGAGATTTAGGATTTTCACCAGAAGACAGAAAGGAAAATCTGCGTCGGGTTGCCTATGTGTCCAGGTTATTTAACGAAAATGGGAATTTCGTGGTTACAAGTTTTGTTTCTCCGACAAATGAATACCGCAAGATGATCAAAGAAATCATAGGTAATTTTAAATTAGTGTTTGTTAAATGCAGCCCCAGGGTATGCGAAGAGAGAGATGTTAAAGGGATGTATAAAAAGGCAAGGAACGGAGAAATTGAAGATTTTACCGGCATATCAGCGCCTTTTGAAGAGCCGCTTGATGCGGATATAATTGTTGATACTGAGCATAGCAGTATAGAGGATTGCGTTAAGGAGATATTGGACAATATTGGTGTGCAGAAGATTAAGGAATCCACGTTTTGTTCATTAGGAAAAATGTGAAAGAGCGAAAGTTTATATGCCGGGATTTATTCTAGGTATGGATAACAAGCTTAAAGAGCAATTTGCTGTTCGTTCCGCAGAGTTCGATATCTCTGCGAATTGGATTGCGAACGCAAAACTCATTGGTGCGCATACGGAGTTAGCAGGCGAGCCTTCAGGCAAGGCCTTGGATTTGTGTTGCGGGACAGGCCAAATCGGCCGTTCGCTGAAATCCATAGGCTGGGATATCCAAGGATTAGATATCTGCGGCCATATGGTTAAGATATCCTCCCATTATTTTCCTGTTTCTGAAGGAAAGGCCGAGAAGATGCCTTTTGACTCTAATTCCTTTCAGTTGGTGGTTTGTCGTCAGGCTTTTCAGTTTTTGAATATTAGGGAGGTTTTATCTGAAATTGCCAGAGTATTGGTCCCGCAGGGAATTTTTATTTTAAGCCTTACTGTTCCATTCTCTGAAGAGGATAAAACATGGCTTTATGAAATTCATCGGATTAAACAGCCGCTCCTTTTAAAATTTTATACAGCAAGGGATTTGATCGAGGAATTAAAAAAAGCAGGTTTTTCAATCAGGGAAACCAAGACTTTAAAGGTTAGGGAGTCTGTGACGAAGTGGATGAAGCATGCGCCGGAGCTGTCTCAAAAGACAAAAGAAAAAGTTATTGCAGCAATAGAAAATGCCCCGGCTGTTTATAAAAAGCTGCACAATGTAGAAGTCAAAGACAGAGAAGTTTTAGAGGATTGGAATTGGGTTGTTTTGAAGGCATCTCTTTCCAAAAGTTAAAATATATTTTATATGATCCATGGCAATTTACCCTGATAATACCCCCACATATGCTAGGCTGTTTAAAATAACCCAATCCCAGGGTTTTAAAAAAAAATATAACATAAGAATTGGAATTATTGTCCCCCCTTCGTCTTTTGTCGTGCCTAATGGCTGGGAATTTGTTCATAAAGCTCCTTTTGAAGGGCCATCTGTGATTGCGGCTGTTTTAAAAGGCCTGGGTCTTGACGTTGTTATTCTGGACCAGAGAGAAAATTTTAGCCCGGAAGTTTTAGCAGGTGGCCTCCTGAAGGCTTTAGACATTGTGGCCGTGACAACGTATGAAGATAGCTTCCCATTTGTAAAACGGGTAATCGAGATTGCTAAAAAGGAAGACGGTGAAAGGCCGGTTATTCTAGGAGGTCCTTTAGTGACGTCAGCCCCTGAGCTGATTATGAATAATACATTGGCAGATTTTGCTGTGATTGGCGAAGGTGAATTAACAGCAATAGAATTGTTCGATTTTATCCTTAAGAGAAAAGGGGCCTTTGGCATAAAAGATATATGCGGCCTTGCCTGGAAAGATTCTGAAGGCCAGGTTGTGTTAAACCCTGGACGTGCCCAGATGCACAATCTTGATGCCGTGCCTTTTCAGGATTTTTCAGTTTGGCCTGATGTTCAAAACCTAGGCGTTATTCCGGAAATCTATATGACATCAAGCCGTGGTTGCCCCGGCTGTTGCGCTTTCTGTTTTAGAGCAATGCCTCTCCTGCGCTATAAATCGCCGCAGAGAGTCCGCCGGGAATTACTCTATTTAAAAAAGCACAACTATCGGTTTATCTGGTGGAGCGATCTTACCTTTATAGGCTCAAAAGCCCGGGTGCATGAACTAATGGACAAGGCCTTTAAAGGCATAGATTTTCGTTGGAGCTGTTTCACCAGAGTGGATGGATTGGACTTGAAAGTCCTCGAGCATATGAAAGAATGCGGCTGCGATATTGTTATGTACGGTTTTGAATCTATTACCAAGGAGATCTTGGATTATTTCAAAAAGAGAGTATCGAAGAGCCAAATTATCAAAGCGATTACCTTAACGCGAAAAGCCGGATTAAAATCAGGCGGTCTTTTTATCATTGGAGGCCCTGGTGAAACAGCGAAAAGCCTTAAGAGGACCATAGATTTTTGTAAAAAGTTTAAAGAAGTTACCCGCGTTAAATATATGTCAGCGCTTCCAGGTACGCCTCTTTATTATGATGCCCTTAAAACAGGCGTTATTAAAAACGAGTTAGAACATTTATATTTTTTAGCAAGGGAACGGTCTGTTGAAGATGATGAAATCTTAAATTTTACAAATCTTCCGGAAAAAAAGCTGCGCAAGGCTTATAGGTCGATTAATCATCGGATAGAAGTGCGGCCTTACGAATACTGGAACCCGGTTAATTATTATTTATCAAAAGCCAAAAAGTTTAAAAATAGGCCTCATATTATGTCAAGTTAGATAAATTTAAGGAAACCGATATGAATAAATTGCCAAGATGCGGATATTATTATACAAACGAAACAGATCCTTTTGAAGAAATTTTAAGAAAGATATCTTATTCAACTGATATTGCGCAGAAAAAAGAGAAGATAGTTTTTATTGTTCCTCCTTCTCCTCAGATTCCTACTCCGGGAAGGGAATTTTTAGTCACGGGCCCGTTCGAAGGTTTTACTTATATAGCTACTTTGGTCAAAAAACTTGGATACGAACTGGAGGTTATTGATTGCCGGTTGAAAGAAGACATCGATCAATTAGTATTAGATGGGACAAAAGATGCGGATTTGGTGGGCATAGCTACTTATTGCGACTCCTTTCTTTTCCTTCAAGATGCCACCCGGTTGATAAAAAAGCAAAATCCCGGGAAATTGATATTTTTTGGCGGGCCACTTGTTACCTCTTTGCCAGAGATTATACTCAATAATACTTCAGCGGATTGCGCCATATTAGGAGAAGGGGAGCTTACGCTTATTGAATTTCTTGATAAATATTTCACGCTAGGGAAAGATAGTTTCAGTGAAATAAAAGGGATAGCCTATAAAAAGAACAGCTCTGTAAATATTAATCCGCTAAGGCCGCAAATCAAAAACCTGGACAACCTGCCTCTCCTGGATTATACGATCTGGCCAAATTATGAAAGTATCGTTAAAAATGGCCAGATATTGATTTCTTCGATGAGAGGCTGTCCTATGGAATGTTCTTTTTGTTTTAAAACTATACCTGGACTGCGGCTAAAAAACCTTGAGCGGTTCGAGGAAGAGGTTGTGTATCTTAAGGAAAAGACCGGATTCAACTATACCTGGTTAAATGATCTTACCTTTAATGTCATTGAAGAACGCGCTGTGGAAACATGCAAAATTCTGAAAAAATACGGCGTGAAATATCATTGTTTTGCCCGTGTGCAGAAAGTAACTAAATTACTGATTGATGCTTTGAAAGAAACAGGGTGTCTGGGTATATGGTTTGGCATAGAATCTTGCGATCAAAGTATCCTGGATAAAAACAGGAAAAACATAAAGACAGAGGAGATAAATAATGCTGTTAAAACTGCCCAAAGTAAAGGATTGGCTGTCAGGGGCCTTTTTATCGTTGGATTATATGGTGAAACCGAAGAATCATTAAAGAAAATGATTGATTTCATCAAAAAGAACAGCTTTCTGCCTTTAGTGAAGTATCTTGTCCCTTTTCCGGGTACGAGTTTATATAAATATGCCGTTGAAACCGGAAAGATAAAGGATGTAGTTGGATTTCTGAAAATGCTTTCCCGCAGAAAAGTGAGCGATTATGATGATGAAATTATTAACCTTACTGATTTGAAGGAAGAAACACTAAGAGGCTATTTTCACCAGATTTGGAATATTACTAAAGAAAGAGAGCATTGTTTTGACTAATAACAAAATTTTAGCTCAAGAAAGCGCAACGAGGCATTTTACAAAAAGGGCGCGTAAGTATAACCATTCATCTAATTGGGTGGATGATGCTGTTCTCATTGGAAAGATGCGGGATATGGCTGGCGCAGGGCCAGAAGCGTATGTTCTTGATATTGCTATCGGGACAGGCAAGGTCGCAGAGGTATTCCATGGACAGGTTAAATATGTGGTTGGCCTGGATATCTGCAAAGAAATGGTTATGCAGGCCAGGGGGTATGCGGATAGAATAGTATTGGCATCGGCTGAAAACCTGCCTTTTAAGAATAATGTTTTCGATGTCTGCGTATGCCGGCAGGGATTACAGTTCATGGATTTAGATGATGTTTTTGTGCAGATATACAGGGTTTTAAAGCCGGGAGGGCGCGTAGTATTATGTCATCTGACTGCGCATAGCTCTGATGACAAAGATGAAGCTTTTTTTATTCAAAAACTCCGTAACCCTGCCAGGAAAAACTTTTTCTTACCGGATGATTTTCTACGGTTATTACAAAATAAGGGTTTTACGGATTTGGAATTCCTCGAATATTTTACAGAAGAATCCGTTAATCAATGGATAGACAATAGCGCCATTAACGAAAACACAAGAACAAAAATTAGGGAGATGTATAAAAATTCCTCCGACGATTTCAAAAAAATACACAATATAAAATTTGAAAACGGAGACATTGTCGATACCATGAAAATGTTCCTTGTAACGGCAATAATAAAAAAGGATTGCGGCGCATTAGATAGATAAACATATCTTAACCTTTCTTTTGTTGAGCGGCATTATTTCCTATTTTCCTTCTCTTGAATAATGCTTATTTATGTGGCATACTTTATATGATATAGGTTTTTAAACTGCAAGCCTACAAAAGGCTATTTTTTTACCCGGATTATGGAAAAGATTAAAAAAGTATTAATATCACAAGCCATATCCATGGTTTTCATATTTAATTTTCTGAACGCTGGGTATTGTGTACCAGATTTTGCGTATAATAAACAACACCTCAGAGTACCTATGATGGGATTCGAGAATAAAGATAGACTTAGAAAGTTGATGGATAAAATCGAATCTGCCAGTTCAGGAACAGGGCAGAAAGTAGAGAGGGTTGCTCAAGAAGC
>Ga0172370_10003950_pt1 | contig 20213 bp, 17 predicted proteins | sample LakKiv5m_FD_114538 | JGI IMG/M metagenome (GOLD analysis project Ga0172370, IMG submission 114538) | Freshwater microbial communities from Kabuno Bay, South-Kivu, Congo - kab_022012_11.5m | ecosystem: Environmental > Aquatic > Freshwater > Lake | place: Democratic Republic of the Congo...
ATCCGTCGTCCGGGCAGTCACGCTGGTCCTCCCTCTCCGTCCTCCTCGGCCCGGCGCGAGCGCGACGGACCCCCGTAGGGGTTCCTCCCCGGGTCGCCGCTTCCTTGGCCGCGCCGGCGTCGCCTGCCCTCTGAGCGGCGCGATCCGCTCAGGCCGGGCGCCGCGCCGGCGGGTGCAGCAGCTCCCCGGCCCGGTACGACGAACGGACGAACGGTCCCGCGATCACCGTCAGGCCGAGGGCGGCGCCACGACGCTCGTGGTCGAGGAACTCCTCCGGCGTGACGTAGCGGGCGACCGGCAGGCAGCTCTCGTCGGGCTGCAGGTACTGACCGATGGTCACGGCGTCCGCGCCGGCTGCGGCGGCATCCGCAAGCGCGGCAGCCAACTCGTCCGTCGTCTCGCCGAGCCCAACCATGAAGCCCGTCTTGACGAGCGGTCGGGACGGACCCCTCCGTGGGTGGCCGGCCGACGGTCCCGCGTCGCCGGCGCGCGCCCAGGCTGCGGCGCGCGCGAGCAGCTCGAGGGAGCGCGCGTATCCGGCCTGCGGTCGCACCTCCGGGTAAAGGCGCGGCACGGTCTCCAGGTTGTGGTTGAGCACGTCGGGGCGAGCGGCGAGGACGGCGGCGAGCGCCGCTTCGTCGCCGCCCAGATCCGGGATGAGCACCTCGACCGTCGCTCCCGGCACCGCCGCGCGCACGGCGGCGGCGGCCGCCGCGAAGTGCGCGGCGCCGCCGTCCGGCAGGTCGTCCCGCGTCACACTGGTGATCACAACGTGCCGCAGGCTGAGGCGCCGCGCCGCCTCCCCCACGCGGCGCGGTTCGTCCGGGTCCAGGGCGCACACGGCGGCGGCCGGCGAGGCCTTCTCCGCGGCCACCGCTCTCTCGCCGTGCTCGATCGCGCAGAACCGGCAGGCACGCGTGCACACGTCTCCGAGGATGAGGAAGGTCGCCGTCCCCGACGAGAAGCACTCGCCCTTGTTGGGGCAACGTGCCTCGGTACAGACCGTATGGAGCGCGAGCTCGTCGAGCAGGGCCCCGGTCGCGCGAAACCGCCCCGGCGACGGCGCCTTGTGCTTGAGCCACGCCGGCTTGCGGCGCCCGGGAGGACGCCCGCGCCCGGCGCCACCCGAGACTCCGTTCGAGCCGGTCATCACCATCTACAGCGCATGCACACCGCGGCCGACCCCGCCCAACGCAGCCTCCCCGACCGCCTCGGAGAGCGTCGGGTGAGCATGGATCGCCGCGGCCACATCGGCGAGCGTGAGGCCGGAGTGAGTCGCCAGGGCGAGCTCGTGCACGAGCTCGGTGACGTGCGGGCCGACCAGGCTCGCGCCGAGCACGCGTCCTCCACCCGGCTCGCAGACGATACGCACGAAGCCGTCGGCGTCACCGTCGCAGACCGCCTTGGAGTTGCCGTTGAAGCGCACGTGCGCGATCTCGCACGCGACGCCCTCCGCCGCCGCCTTGTCCTCGGTGAGGCCGCAGCTCGCGACCTCGGGCGAACTGAAGACGCAGCTGGGCACCATCGTGCGGTCGCAGGCAAGATCGGAGCCTGTGACGGCGTTCTCCGCCGCGACGGCGCCCTGGTGATACGCCCAGTGAGCCAGGAGCGGTGGCCCCGCGAGGTCGCCCGCCGCGTAGACCCCGTCAAGCGTCGTGCGGCAGCTCTCGTCGACGACGACGAAGCCGTGCGCGTCCATCTCCACGCCGGCCTCCTCGTAGCCGAGGCCGGCGCTCAGCGGCCGGCGGCCGACGGCCACCAGCACCCTGGCCGCCGTCACCTCTCTGCCTCCGGCCAGACGCAGTGTGACACCGTCTTCACCCGGCGTCGCCGCCTCGACCGCGGTCTTCACGTGCGTGACGATGCCGACCTTCTTGAACTCCTGCTGCAGCGTGCGGCCGATGCGCTTGTCCTCGCCGGGCAGCAGCTGGTCCAGCATCTCGACGACCGTGACCTTCGTGCCGAGCCGCGTGAACACGCTGGCGAACTCGCAGCCGATCACTCCGCCGCCGACGATCGCGAGGCTCTCGGGAACCTCGTCGATCACGAGCAGCTCGTCGCTGGTCATCACCCGGGGGTCACTCCAGTCGAAGAGGCCCATACGGACCGGCTCCGAGCCGGTGGCGAGGATAACGGCGTCACCCTCCAGCTCACCGCCGTCATCCAGCACCGTCCCGTCCGGCAGTATCGCGCCGGGCTCGAGAGCGAGACGGCCGGGGCCGGCGAGCGTAGCCCGCCCGGCCACCACTTCCACCCCGCGGGCCTTCAGAAGGTGCGCGACGCCGTCCCTGAGCTGGCCGGCGACGGCGTCCTTTCGCGCCATGAAGGCGGTGAAGTCCAGGGTGACGTCGCCGGTGTGGACCCCGTACGCGGCCGCGCCGCGCGCGTCGTGCAGGCGCTCTGCGCCGGCGACCATCGCCTTGGTCGGGATGCAGCCACGGTTGAGACACGTGCCGCCGACGTCACGCGACTCCACGAGCGTCACCTCGGCGCCGAGCTGGGCGGCGCGGCCGGCGGCGACGTAGCCGGCGGGACCGCCGCCGAGCACAAGTACCTTGGTCATAGAGGTCTCCTCATCCGGCCGCTGCCTGTTGCAGAGCGGCCTCCAGACGCACGAGCACCGCGCTCCACACCGTCTCCGGTGCGATCGCGGTGCCGGCGGCGGACAGTCCTTCTCCCTGCCACGGTTCCCCGAGCAGGGTCTCGACCTCTGCGGTCAGCGCCTCCGGCGGTCGCTGCAGGAGTACCGAGCCGTGCACCAGCGAGCGGCCGGCCTTGCGGGCCTGCGCCACGGCGACGATCTTCTCGCCGCGCGAGCAGAGGTCGTAGCGCAGTGCGCCGGCGAAGCACAGCGCACTGCGCTGATACGGGGTCTCCCCGGTTGCGTCGAGAGTCACACCAAGCTCCTCGAACGCTCCGGCGAACGCGGCGGCGGCGAGCTCGTAGGGCGTCGCCACAGCGACGGAGGCGCGCGGCCCCGCCACCGGCACGCCCGGCGGAAAGGCGACCGCGAACGACCACTCGAAGGCCTCGCCGTGCAGGACCGCCCGCCCGCCGCTCGGCCGGCGCACGATGTCGAACGGCAGTCCAGGCACCGCCTCGAACCTCTGGAACCTGCCCAGCGACAGAGCTGGAGGCGCCCACGTGTAGCGGCGCGCCGTCACCGCCTCGACGGTCTCGAGGAGACCCGTGTCGAGCGCCATCTGCGCGCCGCCGCCGGCGCGCAGATCGGGAAGGACCTTGACGATGCTCATGCCATGCGGATGGAGCCGGGCGGCGCGGACGCAGCCTCAGGCGCCGCCCTCCTCGTCCTCGTCGAGACGCTGCTTCACGATCGGCCGACGGGCTGCCTGCACTTCGTCCAGCCGTCGCACCGGCAGCGTCAGCGGAGCATCGCGCAGCAGGTCCGGTCGTTCCTCGGCCTCTCGCACGATGACGCGGAACGCGTCGATCATCCGGTCCAGCGCCTCCCTGCACTCGGTCTCCGTCGGCTCCACCATGAGCGCCTCGTCGACGATGAGCGGGAAGTACGTGGTCGGCGGATGGACGCCGTAGTCGAGCAGGCGCTTGGCGACGTCCAGCGCACGTACACCGTCCTCCTTGAGAGGCGTCGCCGAGGCGACGAACTCGTGCATGCAGCGCCGATCCCCGTAGGGCAGGTCGAGGAGATCACGGAGGCCCTGCATCACGTAGTTGGCGTTGAGGACCGCCATCTCGCTGACGCGGCGCAAGCCGACCGGCCCGAGCCCGCGGATGTAGGCCCAGGCGCGTACCAGCACTCCGAAGTTGCCGTAGAAGGTGCGGACCTTACCGATCGACTGGGGACGGTCGTCGTCGAGAGAGTATCGACCGTCCTCCGCTCTCACGATCACCGGTACCGGCAGGTACGGGACCAGAGTGTCGCGCACGACGATGGGCCCGGCGCCGGGGCCTCCGCCCCCGTGCGGCGTGCTGAAAGTCTTGTGGGTGTTGAAGTGGACGACGTCGAAGCCCATGTCGCCGGGACGGCTCACCCCAAGAACGGCGTTCGCGTTGGCGCCGTCGTAGTAGAGCAGCCCGCCGGCCTCGTGGACGAGCCGGGCGATCTCGACGATGTTCTCATCGAAGAGTCCGAGGGTGTTCGGGTTCGTGAGCATGAGTCCGGCGATGTCGCCGCCGGCGATGATCTCGCGCAGGGCGTCCATATCCACGCCGCCACGGGCGTCGCTGCGCACGGCGACGGGCTGGAAGCCGGCCATGATCACGCTGGCCGGGTTGGTGCCGTGTGCCGTGTCCGGGATGATCACGCGCTTCGGGTCCCGGCCCTCGGCGAGGTGCGCGGCCCGGATCACGAGCAGGCCGGTGAGCTCGCCGTGCGCCCCGGCCGCCGGCTGCAGCGTGGTGGCGTGCAGACCGGCGATCTCGGCCAGCCAACGCTCCAGCTGGTCCATGAGCTCGAGCGCTCCCTGGACGAGCTCCTGCGGCTGGTACGGGTGCAGCCCCGCGAATCCGTCGAGCCGGGCGATGGTCTCGTTCACCCGCGGGTTGTACTTCATGGTGCACGAGCCGAGCGGGTAGCTGCCGCTGTCGACCCCGAAGTTGAGCGTCGACAGCCCCGTGAAGTGGCGCAACAACTCGATCTCGCTCACCTCGGGCAGCCGCGCCGGTGCGCGGCGGAGCAGGGCGGCCGGCACCAGCTCGTCGAGCGGCGTGTCGGGAACGTCGAGGACGGGCAGGGCCGACGCCCGCCGTCCCGGCCGTGACTTCTCATAGATGGTCCGGCGGTCGAGAGCCGCAGGTCTGAGGGACGGCGCTTCGCGGCGATCAGGCATCGGCGTCGCCCGCCTTCGCAAGAACGCCACCAACGGCAGCGACGAAGGCATCCAGCTCCGCGCGCGTCCGCTTCTCGGTGACGGCGACCAGCAGGACGTCGTCGAGACCCGATGGACCCGGCGCGTCCGATGCCCCGGCCGGAAGCTTCGGCAGGCGGCCGGCGAACCCGGCCGCGACGCGGCCCGCAGGCACGCCGGCCAGGAAGCCCTCGGGCACCAGCGCATCGACGAGCGCGGCGGCCGGAAGCGGCAGCCGCACGGCGAACTCCCGGAAGACAGGCCCCTCCGTGAACGCCGCCACACCGGGCAGCGCCAGCAGGCGCTGCCGCAGATAGGCGGCCTTGCGCGCGCAGAGCGCCCCGAGCTCCGGCAGGCCTTCCTTGCCGAGCCAGCTCAGGTGGACGAGCGCCGCCAGCGCGTTCAAGGCGTGATTGGAGCAGATGTTGCTCGTCGCCTTCTCGCGACGGATATGCTGCTCCCGGGTCTGCAGCGTGAGCACGAAGCCGCGACGCCCCTCCAGATCGACCGTCTCCCCGACGAGGCGGCCCGGAAGCCGCCGCATCAACCTGTGCGTCACCGCCATGTAGCCCAGGCCGGGGCCGCCGAAGCTCATCGCGTTGCCGAGCGCCTGGGCCTCGCCGACGACGATGTCGGCACCGGCGACGCCGGGCGCCTCCAGCAGGCCGAGTGAGATCGGGTCGGCCACGACCACGAAGAGCGCCCCAGCCTCGTGGGCGATCGCCGCGACGGCCTCCAGGTCCTCCAGCGCCCCGAAGAAGTTCGGCTGCTGGACGACGACCGCCGCGGTCTCCTCGCCCACGGCAGCCGCGAGCGCCTCGAGGTCGGAGGTCGCGCCCGCCCGCAGACCGGGTGTCCGCGGGCGCGGCCCGTACCCTGCCGTCTCAGTCTCGAGCACCTGACGGTACTCGGGATGGACGCCCGCGGAGAGCGCGATCTCGCCGCGCCGCGTCTGCACGCCGGCCAGGATCGAGGCCTCGGCGAGCGCCGTACCGCCGTCGTACATGGAGGCGTTGCTCACGTCCATGCCGGTGAGCTCGCAGATCGCCGTCTGGTACTCGAAGATGGTCTGCAGCACACCCTGGCTGCGCTCCGGCTGATAGGGCGTGTACGCGGTGAGGAACTCGCCGCGGCTCACGACCGTCTCGACGACCGCGGGCACGTAGTGGTCGTAGATGCCGGCGCCGAGGAAGCTGACGAGCCCGGTCGCCGGCGTGTCGCGGCCGGCGAGACGCCGCGCTTCGGCGACCACCTCGGCCTCGCTGAGGCCGGCGAGCAGCTCCAGCGGCTCTCGCCGGCGCACGTCCTCGGGGATCTCGGTGAAGAGGTCGTCGACGGTCGCCGCGCCGACGGCGGCGAGCATCTCACGCACGTCGCTCTCGCTGTGCGGAACGTAGCCGGTGACGGTCACGCCGATCAGGCCTCTTCCAGGAACCGCTTGTAGGCTGCCGCGTCCATGAGCTCGCCGAGCTCGCCGGGCGCGGTCATCCGCGCGCGGATCAGCCAGCCCTGACCGTAGCAGTCCTCGTTCACGCGTTGCGGTTCATCCTGGAGCGTCTCGTTCACCTCCACGACCTCCCCGGTGAGCGGCGAGAAGACGTCACTGACCGCCTTCACCGACTCCAGTTCGCCGTAGGAATCGCCCCGGGTGACCGTGTCGCCGACCGCGGGGAGTTCCGCGTAGACGATCTCACCGAGCGCATCCTGGGCGAACCAGGTGATGCCGAACACGGCGTCCTCACCGTCGACGCGCACCCAATCGTGCTCCTTGAAGTACCGCAGATCCTCGGGATATGTCTCGTCAGCCACTGTGCCTCCCTTGTGGGCGCTCTGTTTGCGCTCTCTCTCGACCTTCGAACGTGCCCGCGGCGCGCACGGCGGAAACGCGCGTCCCGGGCAGCCGCCGCCCCGCGCCGGCAACGAAAAAAGACAGGGTGGGATACCCACCCTGTCTGACCGCCGGCGCCACCGCGGCGGCGCCTGTCATCCGGGGGCCCGTCCGGCCGCGCTCCATTTGCCTGAGAGATTCGGCGTCATCGACACCTTGCCCCTTCGGCGCCCGCCTTGACGGCGGGGACTCTCGCGCGGCCTTCGCCCGGGCTGCTTCGCACCGGCTCAGCCGGGCTACTGTAGCACCGTCCGGGCGGCGCCGACAACGCGCCTCCGGCGCGGTCATTTCACGGTGAACGTCCGCCAGGCGCTGTAGGACTGTGCGAACCGCTCGTCGGCGGCGTGCACCGCCTGGACGCGCCACGTGCCGACGACGGGCAGGCGCGCGCTGGCCACGTACCGGGTGCGCGCGCCGGCGTCCCGGTTCACGGCGTCCACGGTGAGCTTCGTCACCCATCCTGCGCCGCCACGCCTCTGGAAGACCAGGTCGACGCTGTTCGCCCCGGCGGGGTGCCGCGGCGCCAGCGACCCAACGAGCGTGACTCGATCATCCGCCTTCAGGATCGGCCGCAGCTCGGGAAGACCCACCGCGGCATGAGGAGCCACCGCAAAGGCGCGGCTGCGGGCTCTGAGATAGGAGCGCCTCACGGCCTGGTCGTCCGGCGGCAGAAAGGTCGCACGCACCGTGGTGCGCCGCGCGGGAACGAAGTCGAGTGCGGCGGCGCCAAGGGCGTCCGTGACCCCGACGCGCACCTCGACCCAGCGCTCGCCGTCGAGACGGTCGAGCCGCACGAGTGCGCCTCGCAGAGGTGCGCCGGCGGCGCTCGTCAGCGTCGCCGTGAGCTTCACGGACGCACCCCACTCGGGCGTCGAGTGTTCAGTACCAAGAGCGAGCACAGGGAGGCGGTCGCTCACGCCGATGCCGACCGCCGGCTCCGCCAGAGGTGCGACGATGTAGCGGGACGTGTCGAACGGCGGCACGGCCTCACCGGGTGCCAGCGCACGGCGCTCGCCGGTGGCCAGGTCGTACCGGTACGTCGCCGCCCCAGCGGGACCGTCCTCGACCCAGAAGGCGCCACCGTCGGCGGCACCGTATCCCGTCGGCACGCTCCCGGTGAGGATCTCCACGACGGGGAGTGCCGGGGGATCGTACTCGGCGGTCCGCGGATTGGTCTTGAGGAACTTGACGGGGTCGACGAACCCGCCGTGGTCCACCCAGCGCTTCGGCACGTGCCCCGCGTAGGGGTTGCGGTCGCGGTACTTCGTCCCCGGATGGACGCTGAAGTGCAGGTGTCGGCAGCCGTTGACCTTGGCGATGACCTGGCCGGCCGTCACCCGCTCGCCCGCCTTGACACGGAGTCCCGTGACGTGGCCGTACAGGGCGTGGAACGCCTTCCCCGCCGCAGTGGTGTGCGCGATGATCACGCAGCCGCCGGGCCTGCCCCCGATGCCGTAGCCGCCGGCGTCGGCGCGCGAGATGAAGACGGCTCCGTCCGCGATCGCGTAGACGGGATGACCGGGCGGACAGGGCATGTCCTGAGCGACGTGCACGTAGGAGCCGCGCCGGGCGAGCCAGCCGGACCAGCCACGGAACTCCTCCGTGCCGATCGGCCAGTACCAGCCGCCGCTGCCCGGCTTGCTCGCGGCGCGCGGCGCAGCGCCGTCGGATGCGGCGCCGGTGACGCCCCGCGCCGGATCCTCGGTTGCCTGCTCGCCGCCGGTGAACACCGGCTCGGTCGGCATCGTCGGGACCGGTCCGGACGGCGACGCACCGAGCGCCGCCCCCGCAGTCAGAAGCGCCAGCACGACCGCGGCCGCCGCGACGGCGAGTCCGGCGCCCGGCCGGACGCCGCGGACCCGGCGACCACGACCGGTCGTCCCGGCCGAGTGTTCATCCGGTGTCGTTCGCGCGTCACTCATCAGCGCCCGAGTATGCCACGGGCAAGGACGTCGCGCCCCCCGAGGCGAAAGCCGCCTGCTCCGTCAGACGCCCGTGGCCCTCGCAGCCGATCCGGGCTTGACCGCTCCAGAAGGCGCGGACCCGGCGAAGTCAGAGGCCCTGCGGCGGTTCCGTCTCCACTTCGAGCAGTGCGGTGTTGCAGGGCCATCCCCGGTGCACCGACACCCACACGAACATGCGGCCGCGATCGGGGCGCGGCCACGAGGATCCCATGGGCCGTCGCCCACATGCCGTACGATACGATTCGTCGAGCCCCAGGCTGCTTGTGAGCGCACCGGGCGTTTGCTATCGTCCGAGGTGATGCGTCGTGCGACCCCCGGTCGCAAGACAGCCGCCCCGTCCGCAGTGAGCCCCAGCACGAGGAGTTACAGCGATGGCCGACGAACGCCGCGCCGAGAACGAGGCCGGGCCGGCGAAGCGGGTCCCGGACTCCGCATGGGCCGGGGCCCCGGCCGGGCTGCGCGAGCTCATGACGCTGGCGAGCGACCTCGCGCGCGAGGCGGCACGGGTGCACGCGGACGGCGTGTCGCGCGTGCTCCGCGTCGAGACGAAGTCGTCGCCCACCGACCTCGTGAGCCAGATCGACAAGGAGGCGGAGCGCCTGATCGTCGATCGGATCCGGGCCGAGCGCCCGGACGACGCGCTCCTCGGAGAAGAGGGCGCGCTCGGAGAAGGCACCAGCGGCGTCCGCTGGGTCATCGATCCGCTCGACGGGACCACCAACTACGTCTACGGCTACCCGGCTTACGCCGTCTCCATCGCGGTCGAGGTCGACGGAGAGCCGCAGGTAGGTGTCGTCCACGACTCGAGCTCCGGCCGCGTGTACCGCGCCATCCGCGGCTTCGGCGCCCGGCTGGACGGCCGGGGGATCGCGGTGCGCGAGCAGCCCGAGCTGTCGACCGCTCTGGTCGCCACCGGCTTCTCCTACCAGGCCGCCCAGCGCGAGCGGCAAGGCGCGGCGGTCGCGCGGATGCTGGGGCGAGTGCGCGACATCCGCCGTGGCGGCACGGCGGCACTGGACCTCTGCCACGTGGCCGCCGGTCACGTCGACGCGTACTGGGAGCTCGACCTCTCTCCGTGGGACTACGCCGCCGGGAGCATCATCGCCCGGGAGGCGGGGGCCGAGGTCGTCTATCCCGCGGCGGCACACGGCGACGGCCCCGCCGTGGTGGCCGCACCCCCGGTGCTCATGCCGGCCTTCCTCGCACTGCTGCGCGAGGCCGGCGCTCTGGTGTAGAGAGCCGCAGCGATCCGCGTCCCGCTGCGCCTGCGCAGCGGCGTCAGGCTCGGAGCTCGAGCAACTCCCTCGGGTGGTCGATCACCGCGTCGGCGCCGTTCTCGAGAAGCTCCGCCCGCTCTCTGAGACCCCACGTCACGCCCACGGCGATCATGCCCGCCCGCCTGCCGGTGAGCATGTCGATGCCCGAGTCGCCCACGTAGGCGGTCCTCCCGGGAGCGATGCCGAGACGCTCGCCGACGAGCAGCGCCCCGGCCGGATCGGGCTTGAGGGGGATCCCGGGCCGGGCGCCGGCGACGACGTCGAACACGCCGGCGCCGACGAGCCCGTCGACGACGCGCCGCGTCAGGTCGTCGGCCTTGTTGGACAGCACCGCCAGCCGGACGCGCGCGGCGCGCAATCCGGCGAGCATCTCGGCGACTCCGTCGTACAGACGGGTCTTGTCCAGAACGTGCTCACCGTAGTAGGCGACCATGCGCTCGTAGCAGCGCGCGATCGTCTCGTCGTCGCGTCGCTCGCGCGGCAGAGTGTCGACGACCAGGTTGCGGATGCCACGGCCGATCAGGAGCCTGTACTCGGCGTAGTCGTGCTCGGGGACATGCTCCTCGCGAAGCGCGTGGTTCATCGCGTCGGACACATCCTCGAGCGCGTCGGCCAACGTGCCGTCCAGGTCGAAGATGACACCGTCGCACGCGAGAGCACGCGGGATCGGGTCCGTCCGTCCCAACGTCCGCTCAGCCCAGAGCCAGGATGGCGAAGACGAGTACGAAGATGGCGACGGTCTCGACGATGCCGATCACCGCGATGTAGTTGCTGAACCCCTGCCCCGTCTCGGCGAGCGCATCCGCGCAGCTGGCGCCGACCTTGCCCTGCCCGTAGGCCGACATGCCGATGCCGAGCCCGGCGACGATTCCGATTCCGAGCAGCGCCCACGGATCGTATCCCGCGTCGGCCTTGCCGGTCATGGTGATCATCAGGATCATGCCGTAGATGGTCTGCGAGAGCGGCGCCCCGACGAAGGTGATGAGCGTGAACGGCGCCGGCTTGCCCTGCGCCGTCAGCTTCTTCCAGGCCCCGACCGCTCCGGCGCCCCCCAGGTACGTGCCGAGCGCGGAGCCGGTGGCCGCCAGCGCCATGGCGGCGACCGCCCCGATCCGCCCCAGCTCGGCTGCAGCTTCTGGACTCATCGGCATCCCCTTCTTCTGTGGGCCGAGACGCGGAAGATCACGCGGGCTCCCGCGGTCCGGCGAACGGTGTGTACAGCGTGTGACCCTGCCAGGCAAGACCCTTGTGGGTAGAGAACTCGAGCGTGTTGAGACGCACGGCGTGAACCAGCACGCCCAAGCCGGCGAGGACGATGTTGAGCGCGTTGGCGAACAGGAGCAGCAGGCTCGCCGCGATCGCCGTGAGCGGCGAGTCGAAGCCGATGCTCGCCGCCATGTCGTTGAACGCGGCAAGCACGGCGATGGACGCGTAGCCCACGGCGAACAGACGGATGTACGAGAGGATGTCGACGAAGTTGCCGACCAAAGTGAGCGGCAGCATGGCGTGGTCGATCCAGTTGCTCTTGAACTCGGCCGGCGTCTTCATGAACGCCGCGACGAGGAGTACGCCCGCGAGCAGCATCAGCAGCAGGAACCCCGGCGCTCCGCGGCCGAGGACGGCCGAGCGGGCGATGAAGAACATCGACCACACGACGAGCAGCCAGCCACCTTGGGCGATCACCTTGGTCCAGTGGCGTTCGCGAACGAAGGAGACCGCGTTCCAGACGTGGGCGAAGGAGAGGTGCACCGCGCCGATGAGAAAGCAGAGGTCGATGAGGTTGTTGCGGTCGGCGAGCCAGGCCACCTGGAGTTGCTCCGCGAACGCGGGCAGCGTGGGGATGCCGAAGTAGCTCCCGCTGAGCACGCCCCACACCAGTGTCGCGAAGCCGACGATGTACATCATGTGGAACACGTGCGCCGGTACCCTCTTGAGACGCCACTGGAGCACCGCGGTGAGCGCGAGAAGAAGCAGCGCGTACCCGGCGTCGCCGACGATCATGGCGAAGAAGAGGCTGAAGAACGGCAGGATCACCCAGCCGGCATCGTCCTCCCAGTAGCCCGGGTAGATGTGCAGGAAGTCGAAGACGGTACTGATGGGACGCACCCAACGGGACTGGTGCAACTGGATGGGCACGTCCTCCCCGTGCTGGGGATCGTCGAGGAGGAGGCCCCAGCCGTGCGCGGCGGCGGCCGCCCGCACGGCGTCCTGCTCCCCCGCCGGCACGTAGCCGGAGAGCACGGAGATCTGTCCGGCCTCTTCCATGCCGGCGCGCACCTCGGCGAAGCGGACCTCGGCGGCCGCGCGGCTCACGAGACCCCCGACCGCGTCGCGCTCACCGGCCAGGGACTCCAGCCCCGCCGCGGCGGCATCCCGCTCGGCCTCGACTCCGGCGAGTTCGTCGCGCATGGCCGCGAGAGGGCGCTCCGGCCATGGGACGACGTCGCAGCCGCAGCCGAGGTCCGGCCGGTCGCCGAGAGCCGTCAGGATGAAGAGCCGCGCGTCGCCTTCGCGGCCGAGCTCGGTGAGCACGGCGCCGTCGGGTGCGGCAGGGCGCTCGCCGGGCGCCGCCCTGCACAGCAGCGTCGTGACGCCCGCGCGCTCGAGCTCGCGGACCTCTTCGAGGTCGAACGCGCCGAAGCCGGCGTAGCGGACGAGCTCGCGACGCACCTCCTCGCCGCGGAGCGCGAGCGCGTCGCGGCGGTCGAGCAGCGCGAGCACCTCCGCGACCACCTCGCCCGGCTCCCGCCCGGCGCCGGACGCGAGCGCCTCTGCGGACCGAGGCTCCGCGGGCGCTCCCCCGGGCAGCTCGGCGAGCGCCCGCTCCGCCCCAACGAGCCCGGCGCGCAGCGCCTCGAGCTCGTCGCCGACCGGCGGACGCCTGTCGGTCACGTGCACGACGCCGAGCGCACGCAGAGCCTCGAGGGCGCCGTCGCGGTCCGCGGCGAGACACAGCAGCGTGAGCCGCTTCATCCTGACGATCATGCGCCGGCCATCCCGGAGAGGAGCTCGGCGCCCTTGCCCTTGGCGAGCTTCGCGCGCGCGACCGCGGCCACCTGGGCGTCACCGAGGGCGATACGGATGATCCGGATGTTCTCTTCCGCGCGCGGGATCATGACTTTCTCGAACAGGTTCACACGCTGGGCGGTGATCCGCAGTTCCTCGCCCAGCAGCTGCTTCTGGCGCTCGAGCACGCGCCGGTCGGCGCGGATGCGCGTCAGCTCGCCCACCACCGCGATCGCGTCCTCGAGCCAGACGGGCGTGTCGAAGTAGTCGATCTGGGGCTGCATGAAGCGCACGCCGGTGAGCACCGGCACGGTGACCCCGGCCACGTTGGCCGTCTCCCGGTCGATCGCCTCCAGCTGCACGTACTCGCCCAGCCCCGGAGGCGACGACAGCAGCTTGACCCAGGGACGCAAGCGTCTCAGGGCCGCCGCTTCGCGGTCGCCGCTCTCGCGCAGCGCGATCTCGGCGCGCCGCACCTCACGCTGGAGTTGCTGCTTCTTGAGCTCGAGTGTCGGGAGGAAGCGCTCGTAGCGGCGCAGCGCCTCGCGCTGCGCCTTGAGCTCGTTCTTGGTCTTCTTGAGCTTGGCCATGCCTCACGTCACCGCAGACGCCGTGCCGTCCCGCGGCCAGAACCGCTCGACCAGAGCCGTCGGGATGCCGGTCTCCTGCGGCGTGAAGCACTCGGCCAGGATCCGCCAGCCCAGGTCGAGCGCCTGCTCGAGCGGGATGTTCACGGAGAGGTCCATCATCCGCGTCTCGAAGAGCTCGCCGTACTTGAGCAGCTTCTCGTCCCAGGCGCTCATGCGGAAGCCCATGGACTGCTTCTCCTGGCTTTCCTTGAAGCCGGCGTACAGCTGGATCATCGTGTTCATGATCGTGCGGTGGTCGTCGCGGGTGCGCGCGTTCACCTGCTGCTTGAGTCGGCTCAGCGAGCCGAACGGCTCGATGCGGCCGCCCCGCAGGTAGAACTGCCCCTCGGTGATGTACCCGGTGTTGTCCGGGATCGGGTGCGTCACGTCGTCGCCCGGCATCGTCGTGACGGCGAGCACGGTGACCGAGCCGGCGCCCTCGAAATCGACGGCGCGCTCGTAGCGCGAGGCGAGCTGGCTGTAGAGGTCGCCGGGATAGCCGCGTGTCGACGGGATCTGCTCCATCGTGATCGCGACTTCCTTGAGTGAATCGGCGAAGTTGGTCATGTCGGTGAGCAGCACGAGGACGCGCTTGCCGGCGAGCGCGAACTTCTCGGCCACCGCGAGGCAGGTGTCCGGCACCAGAAGGCACTCTACGACGGGATCGGCCGCGGTGTGCACGTACAGGATCGCACGCGCGAGCGCGCCTTCCTCCTCGAGGGTGTCGCGGAAGTAGAGATAGTCGTCGTACTTGAGGCCCATGCCGCCGAGCACGATGATGTCGACCTCGGCGTTCAGAGCGATACGGGCGAGCAACGGGTTGTACGGCTCGCCCGCCACCGAGAAGACCGGCAGCTTCTGCGACTCGACGAGGCTGTTGAACACGTCGATCATCGGGATGCCCGTGCGGATCATGGTGCGCGGGATGATGCGCCGCGACGGGTTGACCGGCGGGCCGACGATGGGGATGAGGCCCTCATCGAGAGCCGGGCCACCGTCGCGCGGCACACCGCCGCCGCTGAACGCGCGTCCGAGCAGCGCCTCCGAATAGGGCGTCTCGAGCTGCTCCCCCAGAAAGCGGATCTCGGCGTCGGTCGGGACGCCGCGCGTACCCGAGAACACCTGCATGGTCACGTTGTCGCCCTCGAGACGGATGACCTGCGCGAGCGACGAGAAGCCCGGCGCCGTGACGGTGGCCAGCTCCTGGTTGCCGACACCGGTCGCCTGCACGGTGATCACATTGCCGGCGATGCGGGCGATGCGCTGGTAGACCTTACGCATCGCACGACACCTCGCTCAGCATGCCGGCGATGCGCTCCTCGACGGCCTCGAACTCGTCGCTCTCCATGTCCGCGCGGTTCCAGTCCCTAGTCACCTGGGTGAGCGCCTGGAAGAAGGAGCGCGCCGCGTCCTTGTCCGCGAACTCCAGCTCGGCGTCCATGATGCCGGCGATGCGGGCGAACACGCGACGCTGCCGCTCCGCCGAGGACGCGCCGTCGACCGGGTCATAGGCGTCCTGCTGCAGGTAGACGGCGTCGAGGTATTCGGCCTTCAGGTAGAGGAGGAAGTCCGTCATCGCGGTACCCTCCTCTTCCACGACCTTCATCATCTCCTGGACATCGTGGCCCTTCGCCAGCACATCCCGGGCCGCCCGGAGCTCCCGTTCGGAGACGACGCTCCCGTACTTGCTCCAGCTCTCGAGTGGGTCGATAGCGGGGTAGCGGCGGGCATCCGACCGCTGGCGCGAGAGGCCGTGGAACGCACCGACGACCTTGAGCGTCGACTGGGTCACCGGCTCCTCGAAGTCGCCGCCGGCGGGGCTCACGGTACCCCCGATGGTCACGGAGCCCAGGGAGCCGTCGCGCAGACGCACCTGCCCGGCGCGTTCGTAGAAGGCGGCGATCACGGACTCCAGATACGCGGGGAACGCCTCTTCACCGGGGATCTCCTCGAGCCGGCCCGACATCTCGCGCAGCGCCTGCGCCCAGCGCGAGGTGGAGTCGGCCAGCAGCAGGACGTTGAGGCCCATCTGGCGGTAGTACTCGGCGATGGTGACGGCCGTGTACACGGAGGCCTCGCGGGCCGCCACCGGCATGGAACTCGTGTTGCAGATGATCACCGTGCGCTCCATGAGACTGCGGCCGGTGCGCGGATCGGTGAGCACCGGGAACTCGCGCAGCGTCTCGACGACCTCGCCGGCGCGTTCACCGCAGGCCGCCACGATGACGACGTCGACGTCCGCGTGGCGGCTGGTGAGCTGCTGCAGCACGGTCTTGCCGGCGCCGAACGGTCCGGGGATGCAGTAGGTGCCTCCCTTGGCGACGGGGAAGAACGTGTCGAGGATGCGCATCTTCGTGACCAGCTGCTCGGTGGGCCGCAGCCGCTCGGCGTAGGCGCGGATGGGGCGCTTGACCGGCCATGTCTGCAGCATCGCCACGTCGTCCAGGCCTCCCTCGGCGTCCCGAAGGACGGCGATGCGGTCGGTGACGGTGTACTCGCCGGGGCCGGCGATCTCGGCGACCTCGACGGCGCCGGCGACGCCGAACGGCACCATGATGCGGTGCTCGAAGAGCTCCTCGGTGACGACGCCCAGCGTATCCCCGGCGCGGACCCGGTCGCCGACGCCCGCACGCGGCGTGAACTCCCAGGCCCGGTCGCGAGGCAGCGCCTCGACCTGCTCGCCGCGCGGCAGGAAGAAGCCATGCCGAGCGGCGATCACGTCGAGCGGGTTCTGCAGACCGTCGTAGACCGTGGCCAGCAGCCCCGGACCCAGTTCGACCGACAGCAGCTCCCCGGCGAACTCGACGGGGTCTCCGACCGTGATGCCGGCAGTACTCTCGAAGACCTGCATGTCCGCGTAGCGGCCGCGGACGCGGATCACCTCGGCGATCAGCCGAAGCTCTCCCTGCACGACGTAGGCGACCTCGTTCTGGCTCACGGACGCATCGAAGGCGACGGTGACGAGGTTGCCGTTCACGCCGATGACCCTGCCGGTGCGGGCGCTCACAGGCCGATCCCCGCCAGGTTCTCGTCGACGACCCGCGTGGCGACGGCCAGGCCGGCCTCGTCGCTGAGGGCGGCCCACTTCTCGACGAGGCCCAACTGGAGCGCGTAGGCGAAGACCGCCTGCACACCGAAGGGCGGTTGCGCCGCAGCCTCCTCCAGCCGCGTCCAGCGGAAGCGGTCGAGAAGCGACTCGCGCTCGAGAGGGTCTTCCGCCGCCATGGCGCGAGCGGCAACGGTCGTGACCGCGACGTCCGGCCCGTCCTCGCGGCCGGCGGCCCTCGCATACTCCGCTCCGGCCCGCTGCGCCCTGAGGCCCGCCAGGGCGTTGCGCAGTCGAGTCTCGGCGGTGACCAGGCGGCGCGCCTGCGACGTGCGCACATCCCAGAGCCTGCCCTCGACGAGCGCCCGCAGGTCCTCCCAGTGGTCCCTCCGAAGCACCCCGTCACTCGAGCGCAGCATCTCCTCGGACGTGAACGGCGGTATGCCCGTCAGTTCGAGACGAGGCAGGCTCGCGACCAGGTAGACGTAGTCCACTCAGTCCCGCTCCTGCGCGGCCCGTTCGACGATCTCGCCCAGCGGGGGCTTGAGGACGGGAGCGAGCGCCTCGGCAAGCGCCTCCAGGCTGAAGTCGTGATAGAGGTCGTCGTCGGCGAACGAGACCTTGAAGCCCTTGTCGAGCCGTTCGTCGGCGCGAAGCACGAGACCCTGTTCAACCAGGTCCCTGTACTGCTCCATCACGATGCCCGCCAGACCCTCGCGATCCTCCGGTGACAGGAGCACGTCGACGCGGCTCTCGTTCATGTCATGTGCGGCATAGGCGTCGGCGAGCCGCACCAGCATGTCCGCGACGGTCTCCGGTGTGAGTGCCGCCGCCAGCGTGTCACGGAGGCTCTCCCGAAGGACGGCCTCGATGCGCTGCTGAAGCGTGAGCAGGAAGTCACGGCCGGCCTGCTCGAGGGCCGTCTCCCCGCGTTGCCGACGCGCCTCTGCCTCTGCCTCACCCGCACGCCGGAGATCGTCGGCGGCCGCCTGCGCTTCCGCCAAGGTACGCCGGGCGCGATCGTCCGCAGCGGCGACGATGCTCGCGGCTTCCGCCTCGGCGCGCTCCACGCCCTCCTTCCGGATGCGTTCGAGCAGGCTCTGCAGTTCCTCTGTCATGGCGGTCCTTGCGGTCGTGACGCCGGGTGGCGGGCAGAGCACGACGGGCGCCGGCGCGCCGGCCTGCCCGGCGATCCCCTCGCGATGAGCTTACGCCACCGGTCTCCGCTGCGGCAACACCCCGGCACGCGCCGCGCCCGGACCTGCCGGTCCCGGCGCCCCTTGAGCCACCGCTCGCGCGGTGCTAGCGTGGCGCGGGCGCCGGAGAGTCCGGAAACGCAAGGCAGCGGGGTGGACTGAAGCATGGCTCGCCGAAAGCATCAGGAGTCAGGCAGCCGCGTCGTGGGGTTTGGCGGCCTCTTCGGCACCGCCTACGGCTACGTCGGCACCTCGATCTACTTCGTCCTCGGCGGCATCGGCCTGTACGCGCTGGGCGCGACACCCCTCGTCATCCTGCTCGTCGGCATCGTCTTCATCGTCACCGCCTGGTCCTACGCGGAGGCCTCGGCCGCCATGCCGGAGGCGAGCGGCGTGACGAGCTTCGCGCGGCGCGCGTTCGGCCCGCTCGCCGGCTTCGCGGCAGCCTGGACGCTGCTGCTGGACTGCGTCATCCTCGTCGCCATCGCCTGCTCCTTCATCCCGTCCTACCTCAGCGTGTTCTGGCCCCAGTTGCAGGATTGGCCCTTGGACTTCCTCATCGGCCTGGCCGCGATCGTGCTTCTGGTGGCCCTCAACGTCCTCGGTGTGCACGAATCGGTGCGGCTGAGCTCCTTCATGGCCCTCCTCGGTCTCGCGACCCTCGTGCTGCTCCTCATCGCCGGCTTTCTCGTCGCCGTGAAGCCCGGGGTGGTGTGGGGGCAGATCGACCTCGGCACCGCCCCGACATGGCGGAACTTCCTGTACGCCGCCCCCTTGGCGGCGGCGGCGTTCACCGGCATCGACGCCATCTCCAGCCGGGCCGAGAGCGCGCTGCGCCCGGCCCGCGACATGCCGCGGGTGATCAACGTGATCCTCCCGCTCATCGTCGCGCTCGGCTTCGGTCTCGCCATCGTCGCGCTGTCGGCGCTTCCCGTGGGCTCCAACGTCGTGCCGGTCGATGCCGCGACCGGGTCCACCGAGCCGGTCGCGGTCGTGCCCGGCCCCGAGCCGGGCGTGTACGTGCTCGCCGGCGACCGCTCCGTCGATGTCGTCGTCCCTGTCGAGGAGCTCGGCTCGGGTCACGTGATCCCGGCCCAGAAGCCCGAGGGCGAGGTGTTCGTCTCCGGCGGCCGTCAGGTGACGCGACTGCACGGGACCCTGCTCGGCAGCGCCTACCTGCAGGATCCCGTGATCGGACTCGTCGCCGCCCTCCCCGACGATCTCGAGTGGCTCAAGCGACTCCTGCGCCCATGGGTGGCGATCGTCATCGTCATCTCGCTCCTCCTGGCCGCCAACGCGGTCGTCGGAGGATCGGCGCGCATCGTGCACTCCCTGGCCCGGCACCACCAGGTCCCGCCCGTTCTCGGACGGGTCCACGCCGCACGCATGACCCCGTACGTCGGGATCGTGCTGTTCGGTGCGGCCGCCGCCGTCCTGCTGCTCCCCAACGACCCGCTTCTTCTGCTCGGTCTGTTCGGATTCGGCGTGACGCTGGCCTTCACCATGGCGCACCTTTCGGTGGTGGCGCTGCGATACCGGGAGCCCTCCATCTCGCGGGCGTTCATGGTCCCGTTCAACGTCAGATACCGGGGCGCCCTCCTGCCGGTCCCGGCCATCGCCGGGGCGGTGGCGACCGCGGTCATCTGGATCCTGATGGTGGCGACACATCCCGCCGGCCGGGTGGTCGGCTTCGTCTGGCTCGGCGCAGGACTGCTGCTGTACGCCGGCTTCCGGCGGGCCGAGGGCTATCAACTGCTGCGCCAGCCGAACGAGCTGGCCCTGCCGACCGCGGCGCTCTCCGACGTCGACTACGACCGGATCCTCGTGCCCGTGGTCGGCACACGGCTGAGCGACGAGATGATGGTGCTGGGCTGCCAGCTCGCGACCGAGAAGAACGCCGTCATGGACATCGTGTACGTGGTCGAGGTCCCCATGCAGCTGCCGCTCGACGCGGCGCTTCCCGAGAAGCGGCGCCGCGGCCGGCACGTCCTCGACGCGGCGATGGCCGTGGCGCAGGAGTTCGGGGTGGAGGCCTGGCCCCACCTCGTGAGCGCCCGCACCCCGGGCCGCGCGATCGTCGACCAGGCCAGGGAGTGGGACTCCGACGTCGTCGTCCTCGGCGCCGTCCGCTCACGACGGCTGGACGGCCGCCTCGTCGGCGACACCGTCGCCCACATCATGCGGAACGCGCCAGGTGAGGTGCTGCTGAACCTCGTGCCCGACGACTACCCGATGCAGGGGTCGGCCGCCGACTTCGACGGCGACGCGTCCCGCGGGAGCGCACCCGCGGACGTCGAGAGGAAGTGACGCTCGGCATGTACGTGATCATCGCCGGCTGCGGCCGTGTCGGCTCGACCATGGCGAGGCAGCTGGCTGCA
>Ga0172370_10003955_pt1 | contig 20190 bp, 20 predicted proteins | sample LakKiv5m_FD_114538 | JGI IMG/M metagenome (GOLD analysis project Ga0172370, IMG submission 114538) | Freshwater microbial communities from Kabuno Bay, South-Kivu, Congo - kab_022012_11.5m | ecosystem: Environmental > Aquatic > Freshwater > Lake | place: Democratic Republic of the Congo...
ACCTCAAGGTGGTTTGATGGCTTTGCTCGATGTCCTGAAGAACAAGCAGCGCGAACTGTGCCCATTTTGTTTCGAGTATTTCCTGCTCGGCCAAACGCCGTTTCGCTGCACCAGCCCGATGTCGCGCTGCGCCCCGGAGCAGGACGCCGTGTTGCTCAGCCAGTGGGGCGACAACCGCAACCTGGGCAAGGTCTTGCCGGCGACTGGCAGGTTCGTGCGCAACATTTGCTGTGCGGCGTGCAACCAGGAGAGCCGCAAACGTTTGTGCCCCGCCTGTCATGCGGATTTGCCTTCGACGATGGGCGATTACAGGAACGTCGTGTTTGCCGTCATCGGCGCCAAGGCCGCCGGCAAGAGCCACTACATTGCGGTGCTCATCGAGCAGATCAAAAAGCGTGTCGGCCCGGCGCTCGATCTGCTCATCGAGGCCATGAATGAAGACACGATCAAGCGCTACCGCGAGGAATTCTATGGACCCGTGTACCGCGACGGCACGGTGATCAAGGCGACGATGTCCGGTCTGGCCAACCGCGACGTGCGCATGCCGCTGGTCTATAGCTTGACGATTTCCGGCAAGGGACTGTTCGGTCGCACGACCCGCGAGGCTGCGACCATGGTGTTTTTCGACACGGCGGGCGAAGATCTGAACGACGAGGACACGATGTCCTCCGTGAACAAGTATATCTACCGATCCGATGGGATCATCCTGCTGGTTGATCCTCTGCAACTCGGCGATGTGCGGGCGCGTTTGGGCTCGACGACTGCGCTTCCACTCGTCAACAGTGAGACGGCGGACATTCTCGACCGCACCACGCGCCTCGTGCTCAAGGGGCGCGTGCTCAAGGAAACGGATCGCATTCCGATTCCGATTGCCGTGACCTTCTCGAAATTCGACGCGGTACTGCCCCTCATCGATCCGCAATTCCAACTCAATGCCGAGCCGCGCCATGTCGGCGGCTTCGACGGCCGCGATTTTCGTGCCATCAACAGCGAAATGATGGCGCTTCTGGACAGTTGGGGCGGTCAGGATCTGGTGCACAAGGTGCGGACGCGCTATGCCGCATACGGCTTTTTCGGGTTGACGGCACTCGGCTGCAATCCACACACCGATTCCAAGATTCCACGCGTGCAGCCGCGGCGTGTGGAGGATCCCTTCTTGTGGCTGCTGGCGCAGAACAAGCTGATTCGCACGGTGGAGTCATGAAGCAAAACTCAGTTCTGCAACACTACTATACGTCGTGCCAGAAAGGGCTCTCTGGTTATGCCGGTTTTCAGAGTCGCGCCGAGACGCCGGGTTTGCGGGCGCAAGACCGGCGCGAACTGGAGTCCAAGGCTCTGTACCAACCGCCGCGCGACCTTCCGAGAGAGCCGGATGCCGACGCTATCGCGGCGAATTTTCCGCGCGCATTTCGCTTCTTTCAGCTGGCTTCCGGGCACCAGGCACTAGCGCGCTCGACCTACGTGGGCCAGGACTACTCCATGCGGTGGGGCAACTACTTCGTGCATAGTCTGGTTCTTGAAGGGGGAACTGCGCCCGCCTGGCCCATCGACGCCTACGCATGGCCGGGCTGGGAGACACGGCTTGTGCCCGATCTCGACGACGCGATGCCCGAGCCATTGCCACTTGTAGACGCCGCGGAAATCACCCACACCGCTGATTTCGCGTTTTCCGAGCTGCAGACCTTCCTGGGCGAAGGCAAGAACCGCGTTGGCCTATTGAGCAGCATGGTGCGCGCCGTCTTTCAGCGCTCGACGGATCACCGGGCAATTGTCATCCGCGCGGCCACAGAGCTGGACGGTGTGTATTGGATCGCCTGCATGCAGAAGGCCTTCCCGCCTGCCTGCGCGGCGACCTTGAGCTGTTCGACGTACCAATTCGACCCGCGCAGCCACATGGCTCTCAACGCAACACTCGGGGAAACAGATTTCCTGTTCGACGAGTCAGAGCGCCGCTTTCAGTTCTACGTTTTCGACATGGTTGGCGGGCAGCACAGCGATGTACGTGAAAGTATGCTCGAATATGCGGACACGGTGGCGCACTGGATGGCGACGGATCCAGAGCGGGTGGAGGGGCTGCACCGCTTTGCTGCTTGCTTCGAATTCTCAGATATCCACGAAGACTTGATGCACCTGCTGCGGCTTTACCGGTGCGCGGGGGCCGACGCGCCGCCGTTGTCCAGTCAGGAAGTAGGCGCAATGCTTTCGTTTGTGAGCAGGCGTGGGAGATCCGACGCGATCGAGCGAGTCCTGCCAATGTTGGCAAGTGTCGTGCGCAATCTCGGCGACCAGAATACGGCCGACGACTGGGCCGCGGTGATCGGCGTGCTCACGCAAGGTGCAGCAAAGACTAAGAATCCAGAGCACCTGCGCCGGGCGGTTGCTGCCTGGCTGGCCGCGTTCGACAAGCTGGTCCTCGTGGGGGATGCGCGCGGCAGTGCGATCCTGGCCATGCGCGAGGGGCTTGAATTGGCGCAACCTGACGGAGCGGCGATGCTGGCGGAGCAGTTTCTTGCTGCGGACCACGTCCAGGTCGTTCATGCCGCGGTCGTGCGGTTGCCAGCGCAGTCGCTGGCCGTGGTGGCGACCGCACTGGTGCGCTGCGGCGCGGTCGCGGGCTGGGATCCGATGCGTGTGGAGAAGCGGCGCCGCGAACTGGTTGCGGAGGTCCTCACCCATCCAGCAAGTGCAACGATGGATTGGCAATGGGCTTTCTTGCCATGCGAGACGGAGCAAGCCGTAGAGGGCATGGCGCAGTGGGCGATGGCCCTCCTGGCCGAGTCGGCCGCAGCCGGGAACGTGACGCCGGCCCTGGCAGACCGCCGCACCCGCGAGCTGGGCGAGGCTCTCGCCGCGTCCCTGGCGGCGCGGCCCGAGACCGCGCGCTGGACCGTCGTGAACCATCTGAAAACAGATCCTGCCCATGTCGGTCTGCTGGTGGCGGAGTGGCAGGCGGCGTTGGGTCGGGAAAGGTCGCCGCGCGCCGCCTTCGCGCGCTACGCTGCGGCTGTGCTGCGGGAGCCGTCGGCGCTACGCGAAACGGGAGCCGCCGAAATTGTTGAGCGATTCCTCGCATTTCTGAGCCCAGACGAAGTCATCACCCAAGCCTGCGAGTGGGTCGAGGATGGGTATTGCCAATTCCTGCCCGACGCTGTCACGCAAAAGGTACTTGGTCTTGCGGCTGAGCGTGTAGGTTTCGGATCAGGAACTGCAACATCCGACCATTTGGCCCGCAAGATTGCGCAGGTGGCTGCGACGCATCGCCTGCCGGTGCCCTCGGTTCGGCTCACGGTGCGGGCAGCGGCGGTGCGCGCGCGTGAGCAAGCGGATGGCTGGCCGCAATTGGGGTCGCTGCTGGAGACCGTCGATCTGTCCATCTACAAACAGGTCTTGACCGAGGTTGTCTTGCCGGCATTGCGCGCCGCGCACGAACCTGACGCGGTGCACCGGATCCTGATCGCCGCCGCGCCGTCGGCGCGGATCGAGCACTTCCGACAGGCGCACGAGGCATTCGTGGCAGGCTGTTGCGACGGGATGTTGCGGGCTTCCGACCGAGCAACGATCGCTGCATGGTTGCTGCTCAAGGACGCGGGTGCGGCCGCGCGAGGACTCCAAACGATGCGCGCTGATACGGTCGAGCAACTGGCAGTCCGTGTCGGTGCGCTTGGGGACAGCGCCGCCGCCAATCTCGCTGAGTATGCAGAGCAACGGCAGCGCACGCGGCGCGAGGAGGCCGTCCTCTGGGACGCGTTCCTGGTCCGCGCCAGGGCGCTGCGTCCTTCGCTGTTCTCGAAGTTGTTCGGTGGCGGCCGCAAGTAGTGCAGGGGTGACAAAATGCGGGATTTCAAAGTGAAGAACCGGGAGCCGTCTGATGAACGCAACGCTGCCTGACAGTGGCGACATTGTTGGCGCCAGCACGGGCGGGCTCGGCCTACTGTGCGTCTTGTGCGCGGTCGGCCTCGCGGGCTACAGCTGCGAGGAATTCGTGGCGGACAGTGTTGCAGCCACCCGCACTTTCCTGGGCGGACGCCGCCCGTCGCCGGCCGCGGTGGCGTCTCAGGGGCCGGAGCCGGAACCCGCGGAGCGCATTGCGCCCGAGTCGCCCAAGCCACTGGTCTGGCAGAACGATTTGCCCAGGCGGTGCAGCGTCCGTGCCCAAACAGTCCAAATCCGGGCAGAGCCGTCGCCCAAGGCCAAACCGGTGCGCAAGGCCAAGGCGGGTGAGTCGTTCCTGTGCGATTTGCCGGTCAACGGTTGGTATCCACTGCGAACTTCCACGAGTCTGCTCGGCTTCCTGGCGACGTCGACCGTCACGATCGCGCCAGCGCCGGACCCCGCCGCCGAAGCGCAGAATGTGGCGCGGGAGCTGACACAGCAGATGCTGCGGCCAACGCTGAATACTGTCACTACGCTGCGCAAGATGGCCGAGGGCAGCGGCGGACAGGGACCGGCATTTGACGCGCTACCACTCGCGTTCCTGCGTGGGTACTTTGCGGCATTGAATGCTTCACCCGATACGGCGGGCCCGGCTGCCAGGGGCCTGGGTGCCTGTCCCGGCGGCACGCCCGGCGACGACTTGCTTTGGCCACTGGCGCAACGAGGATTTGGCGAGCCAGTGATCCTTGCTGCACAGGCCGTCGAGGGCACGTGGCTGGCCGTGACCGCGGGGGGAGGTGTGATTGGCGGCAAGCTCAACGTGCAGGCCGCGCCCGGCGATGACTGCGTCCTGACGATGCACCAGCACTTCTCCATACCGGACGCCGCCGATGACGCAACGATCCAATCCGCGTTGCGCAAGGCGGCGTCCATCAAGCGAATCTACGCCGTGCGCCGCGACCAGCAGACCGGCAGCGTCGTCCTCTACCCATAAGTCAAAGGCAACGCCCGTGCCACAACTGATCATTGCCGCCATCCTGATCTACCTCTACTACTTGCTGATCAAGTGGTTGTTCACTTCCGTAGGCCCAGGTTTCGTCTACTTCCTGTCGCTCGCGATGTCCTTTGCGGTTCCCGTCGCCTACGTCGGTGCGCTGATGAAGATATTCGGCCATCCCCCCGCGGAATTGGCCAAACGCTGGCGCAACTGGGGTTTCATCGGCGTCATTGCCCTTGTGGGCCTTGTGCAAATCGACATGCTGTACCTGGTCACGGGGACCGTGCTCGGTCAACTGCCTGTCGCGACTGCGTATGAAGTGCACTCGTGGCTCGCAAAGTTGGCGGAACAAGCCGTCATCAACCGTGAGGCGCGAGCCCTTGGTCGGGCGGCCTGGGGACTCGACGGCATGGCGCTGGTCCTCTTGTCAGCGGCGGTCAAGAGCGCGCTGCTCGTGCCGACTTTGCTCGCGATTCGCGGTCTGGCCTCGCCAGTTGCCGGCGTGACCCAGCCGGCGCAAGTCTCCTATTTTCACGGTCAGGCGTTGACCGACCTGGGCGATGTCGCGCAAACACTCATTCTCGATCTCGTCAAGCTCGTGCTCCTGGCGAACATGGCGATCGTCAAGGCGACCGCAGGACCGCAAGCGCTCTTCGTTTGGCCTTTGTCCGTCCTGGCCTACGTCGCGCTCGTGCCGCCTGTGATCATTGCGATTGGCTCTGCCGCGCTCTTGCTGGCACTGCACGCCATCGCCCTGGCCACCGTATGGGTCTTTGCCATGTTCGCGTCGATCGTCTTGATGGCGGCGGAGCGGGGCGTTGTGTTGGCGCGAACGGGCTATGCCAAATGCCCGCATGCCGAATGCCACGCCGCGGTCCCGCTGCCGGTATTCCTTTGCCCGCACTGTGGCGTGGAGCACGATCGCCTGCTGCCCGGTCGCTTTGGCGTTCTGGTTCGCGAGTGCCAATGCCGTGATGGTCGGCTGCCGACGCTGTTCTGGTTTGGCAAGCGCCAGTTGCGTTCGCTGTGCGCAAAATGCCGCAAACCACTCAAGGGCGAGTTGTTCGCCGAAAGCGTGCACATTCCCATCTACGGCGGATCGAGCGCGGGCAAGACGATGTTCATGATGGCTGCGATTTGGGAAATGCTCGAAGGGAAGGTCGCTTCTGTCGACGCCCATTTGATCGAAGAAACCAGTGACCGCGCCTACCGGGGGCATTGGAAACCGGACTTCGAGTCAGGGCGCCTGCGTGAGAAAACGGCACGCACCTTTCCGGACGCATTTCTGGTTTCGGTGCGCCGCAAACTCGGGCTGCCTGCGGCCGTCTACTTGTACGATCCGGCGGGCGAGGCGCTCTTGCGCGAAGCGGACTTGGACGCGCATCATTTCATCGAGCACATGGACGGTCTGGCTCTCTTGATTGATCCGCTCAGCTTGCCGTCGTTTGCCCAGAGGTACCGTGAAGCAGGCGGCCCCGACCAACGCGCCTCCACGTCCCAAGCGGATCCAGAGGTCGTCTTGGCCGAAGTGGTCAACCTGTTGGAGCGCCGTGGTAAGCTTTCGCGCAAGAAGGGCTCTCGCCAACGTGTCGCCGTCATCTTGACCAAAGCGGATTTGCCAGGTCTGGCGGCGGAACTGGGCATCCGTTTGGAGTCCAGCGTGCAACTCGCGCTGCAATGGGGGGACGTCGGCTTGGACGAGTCGGCGCGCATCCGCGCCTGGCTGGCCAATAGCGAGCCGCACCTCTTGCGCGTCCTCGAAACGCGCTTTGCTGACCTGCGGTTCTTTGCGGTGTCGGCGTTGGGTCACAGTCCCCAGCCAGGCAGGCCATTCGTGCCGCGCGGTGTCGCTGAGCCCATGGCGTGGCTCCTTTCGACGCGACGCGCCTTGCGGCGGCCGTTGTGGGCGCGCATCAGCGGCAGAGCCGCCGAAGTGGCAGCAGTGGCGGCGGTTCTTGTGGCCTTGGTCGTCGGGCCGCTGGTGGGCCTTCTTGTGTGGCTACGATCGTGATGTCGTGGCGCTCGGGGCGTGGTGTGGCGTCCAGAGCTTTCCGCTTGGGTGGGACTGAAGGGCAGGGTGCGCGCGATAGGATTTGAACCTATGACTCCCACCGTGTGAATCGAAAGGAGGCGCTTCTGGCGATTTGAGAATGCTGCAATATCGCGCTATTAGAAGACACCTGGGGACGCCAAAAGACGCCTGAAAGCACCAAAAAGTGACACCTGGGGTGACACCCGGCCTTTGGGTGTCACTTTTGAAGAAGCCAATGATTTTGCGGTATGGTCAAGGTGAGAGCCATGGTTTGAAGTCCTTCGGGTGCTCGTTGTCGGAACCTCGGCTAGCAGGAAGTCGCGCAGCGATGCTGGGTAGAGCACGCAGGCATCCAATACGACGATTTCTGTTAGATTCTGCACGGTTCAGTACAGCCCAAGGCGTTGCGCTTCCGCGGCGAGTTCGTCCAAGCAGGCATCGCGCCGCTCATCGTCCTTGGCTTTGTATGCCAGCACATCGGATGCCAACAAGCGCCGCTTCGTGCCGACCTTTCGGAACGGAATCTTTCCCGCATCCAGCAAGCCGATGAGGTGCGGTCGAGAAACCATCAACAAATCAGCGGCGTGTTGCGTCGTCAGCTCGGACTCGACCGGCACGACCGACGCCTTCTTGCCTTTTGCGAACAGCTTCAGTGCAGCAACGAGCACGTCCAAGGCCGCCGCAGGCAGTTCCACTTCGCCATCTTGTCCAAAGGCCAAGCGAACATCCTTCGCGTTTTTGATGGCTTCGATGGCATGTTGGGCGTCTCTGGCAGCTCTACCTGCGTCTTCGCGGCCCTTGCGCGGCGTAGGATGTTGAAGCGCTGTCGCTGGCATGAAGCACCTTCTTGCGCCGACGAAGGGAGTCCGGCGCCCAGGGACAGGGTAGTGTGTAAACGAAGCAACCGCAACAAGCGAAGCACGTGTTGCAGTGTGCCGGGCGGCACCCAGCGCCGGTCGCACCAGCCGTCGTCAGACAAGGCGTGCAGTGGACGCGCTTTGCAAGCACATTTTCGCGTTCAGCCACGCCATTCCTCCTCATGCGCCTGCATCCACGTAAGCAGCGCCTCTGCCTCGGCAGGACCGCGACCAGGGCTTGTGAGCAGGTCTGCGACAATCTGGCTCGGACTAGCTAGCACGACATTTTCGCGTAATACGGTGCGCTGGAACACGACATCGTCGTAGGGTTCGAGCAGCAACACGTTGACGCCGGCTTCGGCGGGTCTGAGGTCCAAATCTCCGGCAACATCTTGGTTTTCAACGTAGATAGCACACAGGCGCGGCGGAGCTACCGGTGCCAGGCGTGACGCTGCCATGGAGGACGTCACGGCGTAGTGCACAGAGCCGGAGCGCAGGCGGTCGAGCACGGCAGGCAGACCACGCGGCGCCAGCCACGTCGATGTCCGATTCGACGTCGTCATCGCGTAGTCTTGTGACCAGCGCACTATCAGCTTGGGCCAGTCCACCGTGGCTACGGCGCCACCACTGCGCTGCACCAGTGCCTCACAGTCCAGCAGTGCGAGCACGCGTGCAACCGACGCAAGCGGCGTTCCTGTGCGTGCGGCGAGTTCGCGCACACCGTATGGAGGCCGCAGGTCACAGAGGGCACGTACGACGCGACCAGCAGCAGGGCCTTTGAGCGATGCCAGCGGGCGGTGCTGCGGTGCCGGATCTTTGTTGGCGCCATGGGTCAGCAGAAACACAGAAGGGCGTTCTAGCGCGAGACGGAGGTTGCCGGTCATGTCCGCGTAGCTGGCGCCAAGTTCCACGATGCGTTCGCGTGTCCTGGGGCTCAGATAGGGTGCCAGGATGAGGAGCGCGCTACCGCTGCGGCTGGGCCGGCGCAGCGCGGTTTCTACATCGCGGGCTTCGAGGTTGCGCCTTATCAGTCCCGAAATAGCGGTCTGGGAGCCATCGGGTGCGCGCAGCAGCAGCGAGAAGTCTGCACCCTCCCGCGTGCTTGGCTCAATGGTCCAGGTTGCGGGTAGTTGCGTCCGCAGGGTCCCTATCAGGCCAGAGACCGTAGGTGTTCCAAGACTGGTCGTGTTCCACGTCATGCGGAACATGCTCATTTACGGAACAGGCCGGGTCAAGGGCATTGACACCGACATCTGTCGACGCGGCAAGCCCCTTGAGTTTGCAGGCCACGGACGGCACACTGCAATCGAAGCCGCCGACCGGTGTGCTGTGGCTGGAAAGCAGAGCATGAGCCAAGTCAAAGTAAGTCCTGCAGTCCTCGCCTGGGCCATCCAGCGCTCCGGGCACGCGCCACAGGACCTCGGCGACCGCTTCAAGAAGCTGCACCTATGGCTCGACGGCACCGAGCCGCCTACGCTCAGGCAACTCGAACAACTGGCTTCTGCGACACACACGCCGCTCGGGCTCCTGTTCCTCGATGTGCCGCCCGTCGACAAGCTCTCGATTCCGCACTTCCGGACGATGAGCGGTGACGCGGTGAAGGCACCCAGCGTCGATCTGATAGAGACCATCCAGGCCATGGAGTACCGCCAAGCCTGGATTCGGGAGTACGGGCTGGCAGAGGGCAAGGAGCGCATGAAGGCCGTCGGCAGCGCTACCGTCGGTCAGACCCCGGAGAGCGTCGCATCCAAGATGCGAGATGCACTAGGCCTTTCGCCAAATTGGACCCGTAGCGACAAGACGTGGGAGGACGTACTCAGGCGATTCTCTACCGCCTTGGAAGACGCCGGCATCCTCGTCGTGTTGAACGGCGTAGTGGGCAATGACACGCACCGAAGGCTTGATCCCGAGGAGTTTCGCGGCTTTGTGTTGGCTGATGACGTTGTGCCGCTGATCTTCGTCAATGGCGCGGACAGCAAGCGGGCACAGATGTTTACGTTGGCGCATGAACTGGCGCATGTCGTGTTCGGCTTCAGTGCAGCGTTTGACCTCCGTGAAATGGCACCGGCAGATGATCAGATAGAACGAGCCTGTGACCGAGCCGCTGAAGAATTCCTCTTGCCGGAAAAGGAGTTCAAGGACGCGTGGACGCGGGCAGGGAAGAGTTCCAAGGGGTTCGCTGAGATTGGGACGCAGTTTCGCATCAGCGACGTCATCGTTGCGCGTCGCGCCTACGACTTGGACCTGATTGCGCGCGGCACATTCGACGATTTCTACGCGGAATACGCCGCATCGGTGCGAGCAGCGAAGTCCGACTCCTCGGGCGGTAACTTCTACAACAGCCAGCCCTTCAAGGTCGGCAGGAGCTTTGGGCAAACTGTCGTGCGAGCGCTGCATGAGGGCAAGCTGCTCTACACCGAAGCCTACCGCATGACCGGGTTGCACGGTGCGACATTTGAGAAGTTCGCCCTGTCCATCGAAAACGGTGCGCGCCGATGACCGCGCCTCGCTATGTCCTCGATGCGAACGTCTTCCTGCACGCGCATAGGCAGCACTATCCATTTGACGTGGTGCCCGGATTCTGGACGTTTCTGGCTGCCGCGGGACAGCGCGGAGACCTGTGCAGCATTGACCGTGTGGCGAAGGAGTTGGAGGGGAATGACCAGCTAAGCCTATGGGCAGGAAGTGATTTCTCGGCGAATTTCGTGTCCACAGACCATAGCGACGTGACCGATGCATATCGTCGCGTGGTCGGCTGGGTGTACGCCAATGTCCAGTACCGTGAGGCAGCCAAGACCCGCTTCATGTCCGGTGCCGATGGCTGGCTCATTGCCTTTGCTGCCGCTCGTGGATGCGCGCTGGTGACGCATGAGGCGCCCGCGCCCGACTCGAAGAAGTCAGTGAAGATACCAGATGTTTGCGCGGCGATCGGCGTGCCATACCTGAACACGGTCGCAATGCTGCGCGCTCTCGGAGCAAGACTGGGTTGAGCCTGGCACGGGCGGCACCATCCGCCTGCCACGTGACAGCGCCTGGCGTGAGTGCGACGCAGCACCAGCCGGTGGCTCAATCGAATCTCGATTTCAGCGGCCGTTTCGCATGGTGCTTGCGCTTTGTAGCATAAAAGCTACAACTAGCGTAGTCAGACCGCGGACATCGCAGCGGCGAAGACTAGTCGGATTGGAAGCGGAGGCAACCATGAAACGAACGATTCAGGCAGCGGTTTCGCACCATGACGCTGAAGTCGCTGAACTCAGGGCGGACCATGAACTGGCCGTGGCGTACTTGCGAGAAGCGCTGCAAGCCTTAGAGAATCCTGCGGATTGTGCATCAGGCCTGCTTGCGTTGCGGACTGTAGCGGAGGCGTACGGCGGGCTCGCGGCTATCGCGGCGCAGGCTGGGTTGAGCCGGGAATCGCTCTATCGGGCGCTGTCGCCGAAGGGAAATCCGACGTTGCGGACTTTGCTGGCGGTTGTGCACGCCGTAGGGATGCGTCTCAGCGTCGAAACGGATGGGCAGCGAGCGGAATAGGTATGTTCGTCGACGCCGCTTTGGAGACCGATGCCAGCGAAGTCAGCGTCATTCTTGGGTCGGTTGCCAGTGGCGTATCGCGGCCGTCCCGGCAACGTCCAGCCAACATGCCTCGCCCGAAGTTCTAGCCGGAACTATCGTATTTTCAACGAGACGTTAGCTAGGCAGAGTGCAGCGTTCATGCAACTCCGAACAATTCTCGCAGCGTGCGCATCCCGGCTTCTCGTTCCCGTGGCCGACCTACTCGGAGGCAGTCCAGCGCTGCCATACCTGAATGGAGGGTAGGGTCAGCTGCACAAGCCTCTGGAACACTTCGGTACAGCGGAGCAAGAGCGGGGCCAAAAGCACCGCCAGATTCCAATGGCCATACCAGCGGCGGCCCGGTCACGCCTAGCCCCTCCACCGCAGCTGCAGCGGTTGCCAGCCCCCGGGTCGGTGGTCCGTACTCAGCCGGGTAAACGTACCTGAGTCCGTGCTCGACGAACTCCAAGAAGTTCAGGTTCAATGGCTTACGCGCCTCAGCCGTAGCAGCAATGAGCTGACAGGCTTGCAGCCGTGCCATCGCTGCGTGCGTCTCCGACCCAGATAGCCGAAGGAATGCGGATAGCTGCGCAAGCGTCACGGCGGGCTGGCGACGCAGCAGCACCTGTAGCCCGAGCACCGCGTAGATGTCCTGCGGCTTGAGCACTGCACCGTCCCGGTAGATTCGCGAATCGCGAATCGCGAACTTCAGCTAGACTATCTTGTGCTGGGCCAGCCTGCAAGTCATGAAGCGCAGCAGGCTTCACGCAGCACCTTGTCCATGGCGCTGACGTACACGAGCCAGCACGGCTTCAGAACGCTGCACACGCCCAGCATCAGCGTCAGCCAGACCAGCTTGCACGGCTGCGACGAACCGGGCCTGTTCCGTCAGTGCGTCGTAGGCGGCAGGTGAAAGAACGATGCCCGCTGCCTTACCATTCTGGGTGACGACGACGGGTGAACCCGTCACGGCGACCTTGCGTAACCACTCCGAGATCTGCGACTTGAATTCGCTGATGGGGACGATGTCTTCAGCAGTGTTGATGACGGACATGGCGGCTCCGGTGACGCGGATAGACCCGAATCCAGCCCTGAGTATAGACCTGTTCCGGCTGTGCGCAAGCAGGAACGCGGGTTGAGTGCTGGTCACCAAGAAGCAGCATACGGCGCCGGACAAGCAAACGAGTGCCGGGCTCGAACGGATGTCAGCCAGCAGGTTGCCTTCACGATCGCGGCTTTTGACACGCGTGGCGTCGTTGTGCTTAGCTTCCCGCGTCCTGCCGGCAGCGGCACAAGGAGGTGACCGTGAAGGATTCGGACTACCAGGATCTCGAACGCGGACTGAAGGCTCTGCACGCTGAGGCACTGCGCATTGCTGACGACAACACCATCGACGTGACGGTCACCGCCACGCTCAAGAAGGCGCAGGCGAACAACAGACCGGTATCGTTCGTGATCGAGATCGACGGTCTCGGGGTAGGACGGTCGGACAAGTCGACTGCGACAAGCCTTACGGACGCGATTGCGGCAGCAAAGCAAGACTGGCAACGGCGGTTGAAAGCCCGGCGCCAGGAGGACTGACAGATGTTGAAGTACAGCTACATCTGGCAGAAATGCCATGGCGCCTTGTCATCGATGGTGACAAACCCTCATTCGTTGCGACAGCGCGTCACCGTTGCCTGGGTGCATCACCTGAGCCACTTGGACAACCAGGACTGGTCGAAGTCCCTGCAGCCCAAATACGATGCACTCAGGGAGCGTGTGGTCAGACCGGTTCCCGAAGCGACGGATGGCTACATAGCGGCCAACGTCGCTGCCATGGACGATGAAGAGCTGTACGAGTACGCTGCCAAGTTATTCGAATTGTGCTACGCCGGCATTGAGTTGCGCATCAAGGAGCGGTCATGAACGATGTGCGCGAGATTCTCTACACCTTCCAGAATGGTCAGAGCACCTCGATGTCAACGACCGTCACGGCGCTTGAAGGTGGGGTCTACTCTTTCACCTTCAAGCCCGCCAACAGCTATTGCATTGCCTCTTTGTGGGACGGGGCAATGGTGCAGAAGGACGGGCGTACCTACGCGTTGCAGGTCTTCCGCTGCGAGCCAGGTTTCGGCTTCGGCGAGGTTGAACTGCGAGGCGCGCTGTCGGTGGTGGGACTCGGCTACCCGTATGGCGATGACTAGCCGTGGCTGCACCGTCTTCTTGGCTGCCCTGCGCGAGCACGTCTATCCAGACCGTACACACCTACGCAAGATGACCTTCCAGCCGTTCCTCGTGCCTGCAGCTTCGGTCACGATATCGGCGTGTTCTTCCGCGTCGAACCGGGTGTCGTCTGGATTGACTCGCTCCGCATACTCCGCTGCAAGCCCTTGTCTCTGCTTCAAGTCGTTGGTCTGGGCCACGATGCGCGAGTAGACCTCGCAGCTGTAGGCAAAGGTCTCGCGCCGGCCAAAGTCGATGGGCAAGAGCCATTCCTGCCTTCGCTTCAGCGGTAGGCCAATCGTTTCGCGCTCGCAGTTGTGGAAAAAATGCGCGGCCTCATGCACAACGAAGTCATCGAATGGCTTGCTGTCTTCGAGATAGCGCGCGGTCACGTAGCAGGTCGTGTGCTCGCTGATGCCGAGCAGGTGGCGGTCCGAACCGAGAGGCTCTGCGCCGATGCTGTACAGGTAGAGGTTGGCCAGGTCCCAGGCGGACGACGAGTAGTGGTGGCCGCGCAGGATGTGCTCGATGTTCGCATCAGTCAGGAAAATGACGCTGCGCTCCAGCACAGCCAGCACCTGGTCCTGTTCAGCGCTAGCGAATAGGCCGCGTACCATTGGCTCTACTCGGCTGCGGGTCAGCGCCACGGTATCGATATTGCTGATATCGCTGCGATGTGAACGATTAGCGGCTCTACGGCGCACCTCGGCGACCACGGCATTGCCAAAGCCGATGTGTGCACTGCGCCCCTTCTCCATCACGTTTTGGCCAGGCCAGGCAAACGGCATCGGCTCCGTGTGTCCGGTGCGGAGGTAGCGCTCAATTTCGTCCTGGACGCTCATCAGGCCCGCCGTACTACGCAAAACTATTCGGCGATGGCCCACCAGACCGACCTGTCCGAGTCGATGACCTTCGTGACTTTGCCATCTGCGTGTAGGCGTCTGAGGCTGAGGTCGATGTTACCCGTCTTGAACCTGTCGCCGGCAAGTAGTGCCAGGTCTGCGACGCGCAGCTCACGGTCCGGGTAGGTGCGCAATGCGTCCAAGATGAACTGTCTGGCGGTGTCCTGGGTCTTCGGCATGTCCGCGCTCCGCAAAACGAAATGAGCCCCACGACCGCGGCTGGGGGGCACGGTCATGAGGCCCGAACCGGAATGTAGGAGCAGGGCCGGCGCGCGTCAAGGGCAGATTCGGTGGTAGTTCATGAAGGTGCGTCGCAGACGCTGACTTCGTCCGTGTGGGCCGTGACCTTGATGGTCGCGCGGTCGCGTTGTTCCGCGGCAAGTCCTGCATTTGCCTGCCTTCTGTTTGACCCCGGGCAGCCTGATGTGCACGCTGTTGTTGTTGACGCTGGCATGGTTGGCGGTGGCGGTTCAGGATGTCCAGGACTTCTGCGTGGATTCTGTTTGTGACGATGCTCGTAGTCGGATGCGCGTCGTCCGGCGCAGGGGCTGGCGTCGATGCGTCAAACCAGACGGACGGGGTGCTATCAGCGGCTGATGCAGACGCAGGTACAAATGATGCCGTGGCGGATTCGGCACAACAGCTTGATGTCGCAAATGATATTGAGGCGGTGGACGTCTTCTCGATCGACTCCGTGCTCAACGACAGCGTAGCTGACGCGGTGCTAATCGATTCGCCTGCCACCGATGCGCAGGCCGGCAGCGGCTGTGGCCCCTTGGAGCATGAGTGCCTGTGCGCCGGCGGCTCATACTGCCTGGCAAGCAACGCGATGTGCATCTCGCCCGATTCCCCGTGTCCAGGCAGCAAAGATGTGACCAGCGACGCTGCGTGTCCTCAAGGCCAGTATTCATGCCCGTGCGCCACCGGTTCGTACTGCCTCTTCATCGGCGCCATGTGCATATCGCCTTCGTCTCCGTGCCCAGCCGATGCGCAATCAAGCGATGTTGCACAACCCAATGACACAGCAACCGATTCCATAGACGCGACGATGTCAGGCGGGCAACCCGGCGACCTGAGCGGCGAGCCGGGTGAAGCTACATGCTCAACATCATTGGTTTGTTGCTATCCGTGCGGCATTCCGGGCTGCCACAACAAGTGCGCGGTGCCATGTTCCGACTCGTGGTGCAGCGGCGGGTGTCCTATGTTGCCGTGATGGAGCGCGACAGACCGACCGCGGTCGAAGTCCAGAAGCACCCGCGGATACGCCCTGTTCCGAATGTCGGCAAGGCCTGCTGGCACGAAACTCCTGTGCGTGATGGCGTGCAAAGTGGCTGGACAGCTGTGGAAAAGCCGCTCAAGCTTCGATTCGGCGCAGCACCGGAGCTACCGGGAGCGCCAGTGTTGGACTGACCGGCAATGGCTGCTGCCATACGCTTCTGTGCGCCGCTTCCGCGTGTGGTTGCGGCTGCGGAGGGTCCGCGGCTTCCAGGCGAACAGCGTCGTCGATAGCCGGACTAGCCCAAAGGGACGCGGCCGTTACCTGGTGCGAGCTGGAGGGAAGCCGTGAAGGAGATAACGCTTTCCGACCACCCCAGGAGCAAGATTGCCGAGAAAGCGGAGGAGCGAGAACGCAATTACCAAGAAGCCATCGGGACATGGCAAGAGCAACAAGCCCGGTACGATGATTGGAAACGGGCTAGGGAACGAGAGGTTCGCAAGGGTGGCCTACTGGCGCGCATCAGTTCTTGGCTCGCAACCCTGTCCACGGGCGAACCGAAAGCGCCACCATACCCTGTGAAACCCGGCCCCTGCGCTGAAGAACGCACATGGGCGCAGGGTGCGGCAGCTGAAGACAAGGTCGCCGCATTCTTCGCGAGGCAACTCGGTGACGACTGGACACTCGTAAGGGGATACTGCAATCCAAGGGGTGAAATCGACCAGATATTAGTCGGCCCGGCCGGCATCGTCGCAATGGAGGTTAAGAATATCAACGGAATCGTTCACTGCGACGGCGACCGATGGTGGCGCGAGAAGATTGACGCGTATGGAAACAACGTGGGAACCAAGGACATCGCTGATAGGCTTGGCAGGTCGCCAGACCGGCAGGTAAACGAGCCAACCGACATATTGCAGGATTTCCTAACGCGCGATTTCGGGGACGGACAGATAGGGCGCGTCGTCGTGTTGGCACATGAGAAATCCGTGCGAGGCCAACTCAAAGACCCGCATGTAGACTTGGTTGCGGTGCTGAAGGATTGGGAAATACGAACACTTCCGTGCCAGGTCCGCCGGATATGCGATTCAGACGTGAGCGCGATTGTCAGCGCAATCGAACAAAATCACCGTTTTCACGACAAGAAGCGAGCCTAGCGGCGGCATGGCAGGGCGCGCACTACGTACGAAACATCCTGGCGCTAGATTGGTCTGGTCCGGCCGCAGGGGCCTCGGTGACGCGGGCTTCATGGGCGATGACGTTCGCCGGCGCGCTACTTCGCAGCCCAAACATGCGACAGCGGTCACAGTGGGGGGCAAGTGCGGTGGATTCGGGACTTCCTTGCCGATTCGCCGCCACCACCGGTCGGGAACGAGCTTCATATTTGACCTGTGCGGCCCGAGAACGGGTCCGGCCAAGCTCTGGGGCGTCTGCGCTGGAACGTGGCCGGTAGGGCATCCTCGGCGCATGTGCGTGGTCTTCGGTATTCTAGCAGAATGTCAGATGGTTGCGGTCGCTCGCTGAGAACCAACTAGTCGACTTCGTGTCGTGACGGTCTTGGCTTTCGCCGCTGCAACAGCAGAGTCTTCACGGCTTCAGGATGCGCGTCGGCAGGTGGCGTAGCCACCCTCGTGATAGTCTTCGGGGCCTCGCTGCGCAAAAGATCTACGACCAGAACCGCGTCCAGATAATCGATTAGCTGCGTCAACCGAGTCTTGGCGCTGAAACGCGCTGAATACGGCCGTTCTGGTGCTTGACCGGTACAGACGAGCGCCATACCGTGCGCCTGCTTCGGGTCGGAGGCGGATAACTGACCAGGCGAGGGCAGGAGACGGATGGGCGCGATAGGTACGAAGCTGGTCGAGAAGATGCGGCGCGAGACCAGGGGCAAGGTCATCGACCTCAAGGCCTTTGTCGCGGGCAAGGCCCACGCCGCTGAGCTGCAGAAGACGGTCGTGAACAAGGGCAGTTTGGCCGGCTACGACCCGTCGCACGCTCTCTACATCTACGCCCAGAACCAGGTCTCGGTCATGTCGGAGCAGCTCTGTGCGCTGCCAGAAATGAAGCAGTTCAGGGACATCATCGCCCGAGCCGATGACGAGTACATGCCGCAGGGACCTCCGATGAGCCCGCTGACGCACAGCTACTTCACGTGCTGGGCCTTCTTCGACGCGTGCGTGGGCACAGAGACTGTCGGCACCGTCACGATGGAAGTCGGCGCCGCGTTTGGTATGCACCCGGAACTGTTGCGCATCATCGGCTTGATGCAGGAATCCAGGATGGGCATCTACGTTGTGGATGCTGTCGAACCCGGTGCCGTCGTGCTCCGGGAACTGCTGACCGGACAGGTCTCTCGCGCCATCGTGCCAGCCGGCTATAGGGGCAGGTGCGGCGAGGTCTGGTACGCCCGGGTGCTTCCTCCGTTGCACGGACGGGACCACGTCGTCTTTACAACGCCTTACGTCGATGAGGAGACGCCGCTCAAGGATTGGCTGGTCTTCTTTGCGCGCACGACACCGGTGCAGGACAGCGTCGCCTATCAGCGCCTGATGAAGTACGGACCGACGCGCAGCTACTGGAACGACTACGTGTTTGAGGCGTACGTGAACCACAGCGCGGACGTCATCTACCTGACCGGTTTGCCCGATATTGCGGAGAGTAGGCCACATTCGCGGGTGAACGGAGGATGAAGTAGCAGCTACTATGCGCAAATACTGGCACCGATGAGTGCGTGCATATGTGCACAAGCACAGCTGTCTCGGTCCCGGGTAGGTACTCGGCGCCGGAACGTGCAGACGAGAAGGAGCGATGACATGGGAACGCTGGGGAAGTTGAAGTGTCTTGGCGTTTTGAGTGCGCTGCTGGTCGGTTGCGCGTCTACCGCGGCGCCTGCGGCACCTGCCCCTGATTGCATCCGTGACCATCCCAGGGCCGGTGCTCCGGGTGCAGATACGATGGCGCAGCAGGAGTTGTGCACCAAGGACGCCGGAACCGGATGCGTGGCCACTGCATTCATTAGCGAAGCTGCGGCTGTGTGCATCGCCAAGCAGGCAGGACTGGCACCAGGCATCAAAGCGTGGCAGAGCAACCTGGTCTACCACTTCGGCGTGAAAACAGTCCGTTGGAACGTGCAGAACACTGTAGCTGACAAGGGTGTGGACGGCGTGACCGGCAACGGCATCGCTATCAACGCCACGACGGGTGCGGTGATGGAAAAGTTCGGCTGGGGCGCGATACCGTGACCCCGACGGTCTGCCCGCAGGCAGGTTTGACGCGGGGAAGTGGAGATAGGCAGTCGATTAGCTTCGCGTATGCGGATTCATGTCAGAGCTTGACCGTACTGGCGCGGCGGCATAGCGTGCCGAGCCACGCATCAAGGGCGCACGGTCGGTGGGCCATGGGTGCGGTTGACGGGGCCGGAGTGCTTGTGTGCCGGAGGCGCTGCGGCCTCGAACATGGAGGTGCGGATGGTGGATGCCACATTTGTCATTGTGTCTCGGCAGCCGGCTCGCTTCATGATTCCCACGATGGCAAGAAGTCCAACTCGCGTCGTTGACCCGACGGAATGGAGAAGGAACAGCGCGGCAGTTATCTACGAAGCGCTCCATGATTGCGTCATCATTCACGAAGCCGAAGTCGCCGACTTCTCTCTTATCCGCAAGCCCCCACGGGGGACTAAGTTTGTCGGACTTCCAGGCGATGAACTGCTGCCTCCGGTCAGCTCCCCCGCGTGGGCACTCCCCGGAGACTCTCCGGATGGATGGGAGCCTGCCCACTATGAGGTTCGTCCCACTTGGGTTGTCGAACACGCCGCGAGTCTACGCACGAAGAACATCTCATGCGCCATCTTCAGTCCGCCGAGTGTGATGCCAGCAAGCCAGACCGTGACGATGAGAGAGCCGATGGGGGTCATCACAGGATCGCTGGGCGTCCTCCGTCGGCGTCTGCCAAGTTTGATCTACTCCGTGGTGTCCAAGCTTGGACCCAAGCGTGCTGTCGAACGATCTCTTGAGTTCCCGCCTGAATTCGTCTCCTCCGGCGTAACGATCCTGGGTCACTTCTCAAAGATACTGGCTCAGAAAGGCCTCGGCAAGAACGCCACGGTGTCGATCCTTCAGTTTGGAGACAAATTGTCGCTGCGGATAGAGACGGCCCCCGGAGAACTTGAGGTTATCGAACGCACGTTGGACGCCTACATGCTGGTCGTCGTTGGTGACGTCCCCGCGGAGTCACTCCTGACTGACCAAGTGCACATTCTGGAATTGCGCAGTCAGGTGCGCGTTGCGACAGGTCAATTGGAGACCCAACGCGACATTGCTGCGCTCCAGACTGCACGGGTAGGTCACCTTGAGACGCGCATCAATGACATGCAGGAGCAGTTCAACCGCGCCCTTCTGCACGCCATGGACCACAATCAGTCGTTGGCGGCGAAGCTTGCTGTTGACGGTTCGCCCTTTCCGCCCACGTCCGGCGTAATCCGCCCACCCCGCCGCGGTCAGCCTCTCCGCCTCGCGGCCCGCGCGGTCGCCTTGTGCTGCGCCCGCATCTCCGCCTCATGC
>Ga0172370_10003957_pt1 | contig 20187 bp, 12 predicted proteins | sample LakKiv5m_FD_114538 | JGI IMG/M metagenome (GOLD analysis project Ga0172370, IMG submission 114538) | Freshwater microbial communities from Kabuno Bay, South-Kivu, Congo - kab_022012_11.5m | ecosystem: Environmental > Aquatic > Freshwater > Lake | place: Democratic Republic of the Congo...
CAACGTATTGGCGTTTGGTGAACATGGCTGCCTCTGGTATTGTGATACCAATAGGATGCCCACTCACCAAATATACCAAACATAACTAGTTGGTTATAAAGTGATGAAGCGAAAGTCCTGATTTATAGCTTCTTGAACTTTATTTGCATTCAGTAAGTTCGGATGTATTGGTTTATTTTTAACAGATCTAGCTTCACATTTTGAGAGATCATCATCATATCTGCTTACCTGTGTATATGTAATATTTTCCGCTAACATTCGTGAGTTTCTAGAATCTCTTCTGTATCTAATCCAACAACTATCTTCCCCAATGTATAAGGTTCGCCATGCAAGAAAAAGGTCATCTATTTCATTACTAGTAAATGCTATACCGTTGTATGTTTTATTATCGACATGAGCGTCAAGGTCAATGGAAGATATTCCTGATAAAGTATTATCAATTACAAGAAGCTTCATATTGCTCGGATCTTGGAAATTAGGGTAGGTATGACTATAAGCATAATCTATAACTGTATAAGAGTAGCTTAGCGTATTGTTAACACCATTACCTTTTAAAGTTACAATCGTAGTATGGTCTCCTATGCTTAAGCAATACGGCCACTTATAGTAAAACCAATCACCATCCGATTCAAACACGCCGACATCGAAAGTATAAGTTCCCCAACCTTCCGAGAAGGCGGATGATTGCAACATCTTCTCACCGGGAACATTCACCGTGGTTTCCGTCCCGCCGTCGAAGTTGAATACGCCATGCACCCAACGGGTTGAACTCAGCCCCAGCTTGTCGAACCCGGCGGCGCCGGTCGGCTGTACAAAGATGCAAAAGTTGTATTGATGCCCGGAGCCAGCATCGGCGTCGATTACCCTGAATGACATCGATGGTTCGCGTAATTCCTGATCGTCTGAATCCGGGTCATATTTAAGATAATCCTCGGTGGCATTGGTCTGAATGGATCCGGGCTGTATCATTATGTTGCGCGGCGAATACGGCGACGGAACCGGGCCATTTTCATAAAAACCGTCGGGCGGGCCGATGATGGGCAATAAGGAGCGTTCTTCAGATTCGTAATAATAACCGCCCTCCGGATTCCAATCCCAAAAGACACTGTGCAGACTGACGGAGTGGGGGTCGTTGACGGTATTGAAGGGAAGATTCGGCGGAATCGGCATGCTGGTGGTAAACAACGACATCAGCGGGCTGGCGAGGGTCACGCCGTAATCGCGCGGCGTGTATGATCCCGGTTCTGAATACGGGCGGCCTATATTGGTCTTGCCGTTTTCATCGACGAAGAAATCCCATTCATCCGGCGTGCGGTGTGAATCGTAACGATACCAGACAGTGCCATTGAAGTGGACCGGCACCGTCACCTTGATATTCTCCGGATCGAAATCGCGGGTGAACTGGATATTGGCGCCGTCTCCCATAACGTAACAATGCGCCGGAATATTCACCACCAGCGTTTCCATCACCATCCCGCCCACCGCCTGGCCGCGGAACACCGGCGCGATGGGTTGGCTCATGGCACTGACGGATTGGGCGCCCGCCGACCGGCTTCCCACCGACTGGGCGCCGGCCTCGCCCCCGCCGCCGCCGATAGATCGCGTGGCATACATGCGCAGGAAGGACCCCGGCGACACTCCCCCTTCAAAGGCGGGATGCCACTCGCCCCCAGAATAAGCGTCGGGATGCGCAACGCACTTCACTTTCGCGCTGTCCTCGGTCACCATGGTAGACCCCAGGCTATACTGCAGCGACAGGCTTTGCGGTCCGGTCAGGCTCACGCCCTCCAGCGCAATCCCATATGGCGGCTGCCCGGCATCCAGCGACCAGGAGGCGGGATTCAACCGGCCGCCCGACTTGTCGTCGTTGGCGCAGGCGGCAAAGTGATCACCCGCCGGCAACACCAGCGCCAGCTCGCCCACCGGCACACCGCTGGGCTCGATGCCGATACTGACGGGAACCAGGTCGTCCTCGCCGGTCACCCCCAGGCCGAGCACATCGTTCGATTCATACACGTCCTGTATGCCGCTCTGGTTATTATCGTCCGAGTTGACGCTCACCGACACCGCATTGGCGTCCAGCTCTTCTTGCTCCTCGGTCAATCCGCCTACTCGCACGTTCACCTGCACTGCCCACACGTCCAGCGAATCTGACGACGCCCCGATGCGCGCCGATACTGGCAACCGGGCCGGGTAATCGCGCGGGAGGCTGTAGCGGTCGGGGGTGATACCCACCGAGCCGCGCGAGCCGCCCCAGATGATCAACTTATTATATACCGCGCTCACGTCCAGCGTCGAGGGAGTGACCAGCGCCTTCACCGTGACGGAGGCCGGGTCGGAGGACACGCCGGTGACGGCGTTGGTCGAATTGCCGGTCTCCGCCTCGATAAGGTTGGCGTCGTCGGAAACGATGCAGTCGATGCCCACCACCACCAGCTCGGCTTCCGCGCCGATGGCGCGGGCATCCTCCTCCATCATCACGAGATATCCCCGATTGACCGCCTCGATCGCCGTCATACCAAGGCAGGAAACGCGGCGGGCGCGTTGCCGACGATGTTGCCCAGGCAGATGATTTGCGTCAGGTCGGTTGCCATGACATGCCTTTTCTCCGTGCCATTCCTCCCTGCCTGTTTGCGGTTACTTCGGCAGCGCCAGCGTGCCGGCCTCGATGCTGGCCTTGCCTATTTCGATCAGCCGATCGCGGGTTACGGTCTCATCGCCCCATACGGCCAGCTCATATTGCACGCTGGACTTGAAGCCCTTGCCCGGCTTCATCGGCTTGCCGTTGTCATCCAGGTATTTCATCGTCATATGGTAGTCGATGTAGTTGCCGCAAATGACGTATTCGATGGGGAAGTCGGGCCGCGGATTTTTCACCAGCATCACCATGTTGCCGCGGTCCGAGCCGAACAGCGAGAAAAAGCCGCCGCCGTTGATGTCCTGCAGTTTGGTATCGCCGTCGAAAGTCGCCTTTACCGTGTTCATCGTCTTCCAGCGGCCGTCGGGCGCCACCCACAGCACATTTGGGAACCACCAGTCCTGCGTCCATACTCCGCGGAAGGGGAAAACATCGAAGAACTGGTTGCTCTCGTATGGCCACTGATCGAGCACGGTGAAGGTGGCGGTAACGTCCATGCGCATGGCGGGCGAATCGGCGGGCACGCGCACGATATATTCCGACTCCACCGCATCGCTGGAGTTGGCGCTCACGTAGCGGAAGATCGCCTCATCCGGACCGTTTTTCAGAATTTCGAAGTCGCGCAGCTCGCTGATTACCTGCTCCGGCGTGTAGCCGCAGTAAGAGAACCAGGTGAGCAGGTTCTCGCCCAGCGCCCATTCCGGGTTGCCGTAGGCGCGCATGTTGCGGGCATGCCCATCGATGAGCGAGAAGCGGAAGCCGGACCAGCGCGGGCCGCCGTTGCTGGTGAAGCAGGCGAAGTTGCGCCACGGATCGCGCGTCATGTAGGTGTACTGCACGCCGGGCGCCTCGCGAATGACAAGTTGTTGCGGGGCATTGCCCAGCTTTACCGTCACCATCGCGGCGTCGGCGGCATTCTCCGGCATCTCGCGGATGGGCGCCAGCGGGTCGTCGGCGATGCCGCCGTCGGAGGAGAGCTGCGGCACGAGCGCTTTGCCGTCCAGCGCCGCCGTCACCGCGCCGCCCTTGCCGAGCGCGATCGCCTTGATGCGCACGGTGCGGCCCAGCGGATCGGCGGGCAGCGTGACGGTCAGCGGATCGTCGATCTTGCGCACCTCGTAGGCGCCTTCCTGGTCGTTATAACCGGAAGCGCCTTTGGCGCCATGGATCACGCCGCCCTGCACCGCCAGCTTCACCGGCTCCTTCTCCGCCGCCACCAGCGCCTTTGCCTGTGCTTCGGGAACGGCCGCCAGCCGGAAGAGGGCGTTGAAAGAATGCTGATTCTGGACCGGCCAGCGCAACTGCAGCGCGCCGTCGCTGAAGAATACCGATCCCGCGTAGGTTCCTATACCGTAGGCCTGGCGGAAGTAATCCGGCCAGCGGTAATAGGTGGGCGCGCCGGTTTCGCCGTTCGAACCGCGGGACGTGAAAGTGTTATGCTCCATCCGGCCCGTGCGCCAGTAAAGCGACAGGGTATCCGTGCCCGGCAACGTTTTGTCGCCCTCTTTCAATCTGAAAATGAGGGAGCGGTCGGGCAGCGAGGCATCGTTCAGCGCGACCGGCGCCTGCGTGATCTGCGCGGGCGGCAGGTAATTCGGCATATCGCCTTCGAGATAACCTTCCAGCACCTTAGGCTGCAGCTTCGCGTTCTCGAAGGTAGCCGCCGCGGTGACGAACACCTCGCCGTTTGGGTAGAGCCATGTTTCCGTCATGCCGTGGCCGAAGTAGCGGCTGTCCTGATCGAACAGCTTGAACTTCACCCGCAGGCCGATGCGATCATTGCCTTCTTCGAGGAAATTAAGCTCCGGGTTGCGGTCGAAGTCCTGCCGCACTTCCACGGCGTCGGCGTCGCCCTCCGCCTGCGCGGCGAAAACCAGCGAAAAGCGCGCCAGTGTGGCCAGGTTCGGCCATTCGCCCGCTACCATGCGCAGCACCCCGCCGTCGCGCACGTCGAACAACACGTGCGCCTGCCCGACGCGCCCCTCATAGCTCCCATTGCGGGGGATGAAAATCCCCCCGCGCGGCGCCGCGACCGCGGCCGCCATCATGCCCATTGTCAGTGCACACATCGCAATCCGCCTCATCGCTTTCTCCCTTGCAGATTAGACGTCCGTTTTCGGTTATGTTCTCTTCCCAGGGGTAATGTCCTTCTCGGGGTTGTCGATATGGAAGTACTGAGCTTGCCTGATCTGGTCGAATCTGTGAATCAATCAGAACTTCGGTCTGAATAATGGCTTTGTTTCGTAAAAAAATAAATCGAATCACAGGGGACAGTCCCTAAGGTTACGCTCACGAGCACGCTGACGGAAACAGGCGCTGATTACCGGAGCCGGGACAGTCCCCAAAAAGGACATCGCGGTTATCGCACGGAAAACATCCTGCCATGTCTTATGATGCCGGCCTGCCGGTTGCCGAGCGAAAGCGGCACGGGGTGTTTTACACGCCGGAGCCGGTGGTGCGCTACCTGCTGCGCGCGACGGCGCCGCGCGGGCCGGTGGCGGACCTGTCCTGCGGCGACGGCGCCTTTCTGATCGCGGCGGCGCGGGCGGGCTTGCCGGTGATGGGCATCGAGCGCGACGCGGAAGCGCTGGCGCGGGCGGAAGCGGCGCTGGCGGCGGAGAATGCCCGGCGGTGGCTGCATTGCGGCGATGGGCTGGCGCCGGCGCTGCCGTGGACGCCCGACGTGGTGCTGGGCAATCCGCCGTACCTGGAAGCGAAAAAGACCGACTCCGAGCTTAAACGCCACTGCCGCGCGCTTTTTCCGGCCATCACCCATGGCTCTTTCGACGTGTTCGTCTGCTTCCTGCAGGCCGGCTTGAATGCATTGCCGCCGGGCGGCCGGCTGGGCTATATAATTCCGAACAAGTTTCTGGTTTCCGAATACGCCCGCCCGCTGCGCGAGTTGCTGCTGCGCCGGATGACCATCGAGGAGCTGATCGACGTCTCCGATCTGCCCGCCTTTCGCGACGCCGCTGTCTATCCGGTGCTGCTGGTAGTAAAAATGGCGCCGCCGCCACCGAGCCATATGGTGCGCACGGGCCGGGTGACCGACCTGGCGCAACTGGAAACCGGCAATTTCGCGCGCGGCGAGCTGAAACAGGAACGGTGGGAGCAAACCTCGCATCATGTATTCTGGTTGCCGCCGGCTGAGCCGGTAGCGCGCGGCCTGGTCGACCGCCTGCTTTCCGACGAGCGCGCCGTGCCCCTTTCCACGCTGCTGGAGACCCGCTGGGCGGTATCTTTTCACCGAACCGGCCTGCGCGACCGCTATATTTTTCCCGATGCGACGGGCCGCTGCCCGCGCCGCCTGCTGGGCGGGAAAAAATTCCAGGGTAACGGCGACGTGCGCCGCTACCGCACTGCTTGGAGTGGGTGGTGGATAGACTATGACGAGGAACGCGCGAAGGCGGACGGCAATCAACTGCCCCCCGCCGCGCTGTTCGCCGGCCCCAAGCTGCTCATCGCGCAGAATGCCCGCCGCATCATCGCCACGCTGGATAATGATAACTACATCTGCAAGGATACATTCCTGGTAGGCCGTCCTGCTGCATCGACCCTCTTCTATGCTTCCCTTCCCCTCGAATACCTGCTCGGGCTGCTCAACAGCGCATTGTTGAGCTATCTCTACGGCATCCTCTTCAAGGCGACGCACGTTAACGGCGCGTATCTGCATTACCTGGGCTGCTACCTGGACGACTTGCCCCTGCGCATATCGGAAAATGCGGAGCCGATCGTTACGCTGGCGCGGGCGCTGCTCGACCCCGCATTGCCGGACGATCGGCGCCGCGAGCTCGACCGGCGGCTCGATGAGCTGGTGTTCGATCTCTACGGCCTGTCAGCCGCCGAACGGGCGCTGGTGGCGGGCGCCGTCTGCTATGAATGGGGAGAGGCGGGGCGACTTACCGGAAGAATGAAAGAATGAACGGTTGGATGAATGGGCTCCGCTGTCATTCGATCGGATACACTCCATAGTCGCGCACGGCGCGGAAGAGGGCGTCGATGTTCCGCGGCGGGGTTTTCGCCTGGATATTGTGGATCGGATTGAACACGAAGCCGCCGCCCGGGGCGAAGATGCGGATGCGCGTCGCCACCTCCTCATAAACCTGCTCCGGCGTGCCGAAGGGCAGCGTGTGCTGGGTATCTACGCCGCCGCCCCAGAAGGTGATGTATCTGCCGAAATCGTGCTTCAGGCCGATCGGGTCCATCCCCGCCGCGCTGCACTGCACCGGGTTCAGGCAATCCAGGCCGGCGTCGATGAAGTAGGGGATGAACCGCCGGGCGGCGCCGCAGGTATGCTTCCACGTCTTCCATGGCGTATTGGCGCGAATCCAGCCGATTACCGCGCGGTAATACGGCAGATAGAACTGCTCGAACATCTCCGCGCTGAACATCTCCGCCCGCTGGGTGCCGTAGTCGGCGCCGTCCACCCCGAAGATGTCGATGTTGTCGCCGACGTATGACTTCAGTTGCGCCAGGCGAGCCAGATCGCCTTCCGCCTTCAAGGTAAAAAGGCGCTCGACGTATTCCGGCTCGGCCGCCAGCAGGCAAAGCCAGTCCGGCATGTTGCCCACTCCCGCCGGACCGAAGTCGAACCAGTCGCCCAGCAGCAGCGCCTTGCCCGTGGGACGCAGCCGCTCTGCCTCGCCGGCGATGTATTCCAGCTTGCGCGCCTCGATGGGCTTCAGGTAGGTCTTCTCCATCTCGGCGAGCGGCGGCGGGGTGAAATCGGCGTGCAGCTCCTGATCGCCGATCTGGTCGAAATAATAGCCGTCCTTCGGCATGCGGCCCACCGGCGGATTGGCCGGATCGCCTTCCTCGCGCAGGATCAACGCGTCGCCGGCATCTTCGACGTTGAACTGGCCGGGCACTCGCACCTGGGTGCCGTCGAACAGCATCCATGCCTTGTAATTCCGCCGCTTCAGGCCGAAAAACATCGCCTCCGGCTCCACCGGCAGCACATCGATACCCACCCGCTCCACCATGTCGGGCTCAACCTCGCCCAGCATCTGGAATACCTCGTAAACCCGCGGCGGGCGCGGCTCCAGCCCCAGGTAAGGCCGGACGCGGGCCAGCGCCTGGGCCATGATGCCCGTCATGATGCTGCCGCCCAGGTCCACCGGCACCCGGTCCGGCTCCCGATGCTCGATAGCGGCGATGACACGCTCGCGTGAATTCATAAGCGTACCCCGAGGGAAGGTTTGATACGTTATCGCGAGCATTCGATGTGCTGAATCCAATCACCTGCCGGGGGAAAGTGAAATCTTGCCTATTCTGTTAGGTGAAGGTTCGGAGTTCCAGGTTCCTCGGAGTTTGCAGCCGGGGAGAACATATCGAGCTGTCACCGGTAAAATTTCTTAATCAGCGGATTGAGTTGGGTGATCGTTTCGTACCAGGAGGTAGCGGAAAGGCGAGCGAGCTCGTAGACATCGACTTCCTCCGCGCCGGATTTGCCAAGCAGGATTACCTCATCGCCGCACTGCGCGCCGGGGATATCGGTGACGTCGATGCATACCATGTCCATGGATACGCGACCCAGCACGCGGGCCCGTCGGTCGCGGACGAGGACGTGGCCGATGCCGGAGAGGCTGCGCCGGTAGCCGTGCCAGTAGCCGACCGGCAGGATGGCGATCGTCGAATCCCGCCGCGGCGCCTCCGTCAGGTCGTAGCCGATCCCCTCGCCCTCGCGCACCCGCTTCACCTCGGTGACGATGGTCTTCCAGGTGAGGGCGGGATGGAGGCGAAGGCGGTCGCCGTAGCAGGCCCGCGTTTCGTGGGACGGCCAGTAGCCCATCAGCCCGATGCCGATCCTCGCCATGTCGAAGCGGGTTTCCGGGAAGACCATCACCCCTCCGGTGGCGGCCGCGTGCCGGAGCGGGCGCATCCCAAAGGATTCGACGATGGAAACTGCATCGGTGAACCGCGTGAGCTGCCGGCGGGTGTCGGCGGGAAAGGCCGGATTCTTCGCCGCGGCGAAATGCGTGTAGATGCCTTCGACCTGCGCGGTGTCAATATTGCCGGCGATGAAGCGGCAGACATCCCGCATCTCGTCGAGCTGAAAGCCCTGCCGGTGCATGCCGGTGTCGATCTTCAGGTGCAGGCGCAGGTCGGCCAGCCGGCGTTGTGCAATCTGCCGTAGCGATTCACCGGTGGAGATGGTCAGGCTGATCCGCTGCTCCCCCGCCATCTCGAACCATTGCGGCAGCGTGTAGCCGAGCACCAGGATTGGCGTCGTGATGCCGTTGGCGCGGAGCTTCACCGCCTCGACGATGGAATCGACCCCGATCCAGTCCGCCCCCAGCTCCTGCATTGTCCGGCTGTAATCGATCAACCCGTGCCCGTAAGCGTTCGACTTGGCGATGGCCATCAACCGGCATTCCGGTCCGAGCAGTTGCCGGAAGACCGCGACATTCTCCTTCAGCGCGTCCACGGATATCTCGATCCAGGTGCGCAGCCATAACTTTTCTTCCTCCATGCTCATGCCGCTGTTGTCGATAATTGGCATCGATTACTCCGTCAGACAATTTTGGATTTTGGATTTTTGATTTTAGATTGCTTATTCACCGGTTAATCTAAAATTAAAATCCAAAATCTAAAATTGCTTTACCCCCCGCACACCTTCAGCATCCGCTCCAGGTAATAGCAGTAATTGGGATACGAAATATCGGGTGGGCAGGAGTGGTCGGTGTGCGGGATGTAGCCGCCTTCCTCGATGAGCGGGCGGACGCGTTCGAGCTCGACGTCGATGGCCTCCGGTCCGCTGGCGATGGCGCGCTTGTCGTATCCGCCCCAGATGCGCAGGTTCTTGCCGTAAATTTTCCGCACTTCCAGCACGTCCATGCCGGCCTGCGCCTCGAAGGGATAGAGGAAGTTCAGCCCGGCGTCCAGCCATATCGGGATGAGCGGGTGGATGTAGCCGTCGCTGTCCAACCCGATGAAGGGAACGCCGCGGCCGGTAAGGAACTCGACCACCCGCTTATAGCGCGGCAGCATGAAGCGGCGGGCTATCTCCGGTGAAACGAGCGGCGCGGTTTTGAAAGCCATATCTTCCCAGAAGGCGAAAGCATCCACCGGCGCAACATCGAGAATCTGCTCCATCATGGCGATGATGAAATCGGCGTTGGCGTCCATCATCTCTTCGACGAAGGCCGGATCGTCATAGAACAGCGTGCAGAGCGTCTCGACGCCTACCATATTGCGCAGCGGTCCGAAGAAGCCGCCCCAGCGGTCGGAAATGATCTGGAAGGGCGTCGGTTTCGCGCGGATATCGAGCAGCGTCTGCCGCCAGTTTGGCCCGATGCGAACGGTCAGGTCGGGCTGCATGCGCTCCTTCCAGAAGGCGCGGAACTCGGCGCGCGTCTGCACCGGAAATTTCACGAACTGCGGCATCGAGCTCATGCTATGGCGCTTCATCTCGCGCATGAGGATGCCTTCGTGGTTGATGTAGAGGACGTGCTCGGCGTCCTCCTCTACCACCTTGTGCTCGAACGGCGGATTGGGGAAAAACCAGCCGCTGTAGGCCTCGCGCTGATCGGCCGCGAGTTCCGGGTTGAACACCGCCGGGTCGTATCCCTCGCTCCGCCACCGTTCGAGAGTCTCCGGCCACCCGCCCCACGCCCAGAAGGGCGCGCGGTCCACCGGTTGATACTGCATGCAGGCAAAGAAGCGCTCTTTTGCGTTCATATAAAATACCTCGATGTATTTTTTCTGCGCGAAAGACGTATCCCCTTCCGGTAAATATCTGTCTGAAATTCAAGGCAGCTCTCCTTCCAGGCAGGAAGCAATGGGCGGAACGTTGAATTTCCCGGTTATGGGCAAAGTGACGCTCTGGCTGGGGCCGGCGGGCTGCGGCAAAACGGGGAAGGCGCTGGCGATCTTGCGGGAAGAGCTCGATCAAAGTCGGCAGGGAGCGCGCTGCCTGGTGCCGACCGTCGGGCACAAACAGAGCATCGAGCACCTTCTTATCGAGCGGAATGAGCGACCCGGACTGGTCGGCGATCCGGTCACCACCTTCTTCAACTTCGCCGAAGAGGTCGCCGCGCGCGCCCACCTGGAAGGCAGGCGCCTCACCGAGCTGCAGAAGCACCTGGTGCTGAAGAAGCTGGCGCGCGAGACGCCGTTGCAATTTTTCGATCGGGCGCGGCGCTTTCCCGGCTTTGTGCCGGCGTTAGGCGAGGCGATCGATGAGCTGAAGGTGCAGATGATCGATCCGGAGTTGCTGCTCGCCGCCGCCCGCGCTGCCGCCGCCGAAGGCATGACCGGATTCGGGCATAAGCTCGACGAGCTGGGCGCGCTCTATGCGGGCTACCAGTCGCTGGTGCAGCGCGAGAACCTGTATGACAACGAAGGAATCATGTGGCTCGCGGCAGTAAGCCTGCGCTCCGATCCGCGGCTGTTCGGCGACCTTCGTTGCCTTATTCTCGATGGCTTCGCCCGGCTGACGCCTATCCAGATCGATTTTTTAAGCGCGCTGGCGCCACGGGTCGAGCGCATCTACGTGCTGTTCGATTACGAGGAGGGACGCTCCGCCGCCTACCACCCGGTGCTCGATTCACTGGGTATGCTGGAGCGAGAGATGGAGAAACGGCATTTCACGCTGGAACGGCGGAATTTCAACGCTCCGCCGCGCGCCCGCGCGGCGCTGGAGTGCCTGCGCGATGAAATATTCCGCGAGCGCAAGCGGACCTTCCCCGCCGATAAGTCGTTACGGCTTGTTGCCGCCGCCACCCCCGCGCATGAGGCGGAGGCCATCGCGCGGGAGATTCGCCGGCTGCTGCGCGACGGGCTGGAAGGGCAGCGGGTAACTCCCGCTGATATCGCCATCCTGGCCCGCAATGCCGGCGCGGTCTACGAGCGGCTGGCGCGCACCTGCCGCTGCTTCGGCGTTGAGGTGATCGAGGAGCCGCCGGTGCTGGCGCATACGCCGGTGGGGCGAGTGGTGCTGGCGGCATTGCGGCTGGCGCGCGACGGCTGGAAGCGCGAGGACCTGCTCTACCTGCTGAAGAGCGGCTTCCTGCCCATCGAGCCGGCGACCGCTTTTGCCATCGACCTGACGGCGCGCACCCGCTACCTGCGCGAGCGGAAATCCACCTGGTTGGAGCGCTGGCCGGAGGAGGCAACCGCCGGCGCGCTGCGCGCGGCGCTGGCGCCGCTGGCTGCCTTCGACGATGCCTTTCACCGGAACGCGGGCGCGCCGGAGATGCTCGATGCGCTGGATGCCCTGCTGGACGCCTTCGCCGCCGGCGCGCTGCCCGCGCAGCCGCCATTGCCGGACGAACAGCCGGCGGAAGCGGAGCGATATGTGGCGCTGACCGCGGCCTTCACGCTGGCGAAGGCGGTGCTCGACGATTTACGCGGGCTGGACCGACTGCTGCACGGCTTTCGGCGCGACGAGCTGATCGAGTTGGTAACCGCCGCGCTGGTGCGGGCGCCCTTGCCGGCAGGCAAAAGAGGGGGTATCCCTATCCTCTCCGCGCACGCCACCGGTGGGCAAAAATTCAAAGTCGTATTCCTCTGCAACCTGCTGCAGGGCGCCTTTCCGCGGCACATGCGCGAGTCGTCCTTTTTGCTCGACCACGAGCGCGAGGAGGCGCTGCCCGGACTGAATATCCGCATCGATGCCCGCCGTCACCTGGAGGAGGACGAGCGCTTCTGGTTCCTGCATGCGCTCTCCTCCGCCACCGGGCGCGTGGTGCTGAGCTATCCGGAGCACGACGCGGACGGCGCTGGGTTGGAGCGGTCCTATTTCATCGATGAAGTCATCAAGTTAATCCCCGAGCTGCTTGTAGCCCGCACCTCGTTCAGCGACGTGGCGCCGCCGCTGCCGGAGGCCGCGCATCAGGCGGAGTGGCTGGCGCGGCTGGCGGTGGAGCTGCGCGCCGAGTGCGCGCCGGAACGGCAAAAAGAGATAACGGCCGCCTACCATGCCAATCTTTCGACAGGCGGGCCGGCGCCGGCGGCGCTGTTCCGCCGCACCGTGCGGAGCGAGGCGGTGCTGAAAGATACGGAGGCGCTGCGGCAGTTGGCGGAGCGGGCGCGTCCCTTTTCGGCGTCGGAGTTGCAGAGCTACCTCGACTGTCCGTTCTATTGGTTTGCCTACGCCTGCCTGGAGGTGCGAGCGGTGAGCGAGGAATACGGCATGCTCGACCGCGGCACGCTGGTGCACAACGCGCTGGAGCGGCTTTATCGGAGCCGGCAGCGCCGTCACGGGGAGCCGGTGCGCCTGGAAGAATTCACGCTGGAAGACCTGTGGCCCGCGCTGGAGCAGGACTTGCGTGAGCAGTTGGCGGCGGAGCCGCGCTTCGCCAACCGCCCGGCCTTCTGGCAGGACATCGAGTGGGAGAGCCTGGCGCGCACCATGCGGCGCTTCCTGCGGCGCGAAATCGAGCGGGCGGCAGAGCGTGGCGCCCACCCCGCCTATTTCGAGCGCCATTTCGGCAGCGGCAACCGCGCGCCGCTGGAGCTGTGCGACGGCGGCGTCCGCCTGCGCGGGGTGATCGACCGCATCGACCTGGCGGATGACAACCCGGCGCTGGCCATCGTGGTGGATTATAAAACCTCCGCCGGCATGACCATGCGGGATCTGGAATCCGGTAAGGTGCTGCAGGCGCCCGTCTACGCGCTGGCGCTGGCGCGACTGCTCGGCTTCACTCCCATCGGCGTGGAGTTCATGGGCATCAGGCAAGGCGAGGCGAAGGGCATATACCGTGCTGAGGCAAAGGAGCGCTACCAGGCCGGCAACAGAATTAAGCCGCTCTCCCCCGAGTCCTGGCAGGCGCTGCTCGACGGCTGCGAAATTACCCTCGGCGACGCCGCCGCGCGCATGGCCGCCGGCGAAATCCCCCTGGCGCCCACCACCACGCGCTGCCCGCTGCGCTGCGATTTTTTCGCGCTGTGCCGGGGGACAAGGGCGGAGTTGGAGGCAAGGGTGAGAGAGGCGAAGGAGAAGGCGGATGAGTGAATATTCCTTGCTCTTTTGTAACGGATCGCTTACGATCAGACGCTTGCTCTTGTTCCCTGCGAAGAGTAGAATGATATTTGATAATGCCGGTGATATTCTTTGAGGAGGTGCATTTTAAAGACCAGCACGAATGAAAAGGTGAAATCATGACAGCTATCAACCCTATGCGCGAGTTGAAGAGACGCCTGGTTCATGCACGATATCATCGAAAGCTTATCGATGAGTATATCTTGCCGGAATGGTGGGATGACCAGATTGCGTTAACTCCCGCGGGTTTTGCCGAGGGCGCCTCGATTATTTCACGCTACCTGGGCATATCCATGGTTAGTTTGCTCGATCCGGATACTGAAATATCCCCACGTGAACTTAGCGACTTTAAATTCAAGTCAAGGCGAGGGTTAAAAGAAGCGAATTTTATTGAAGCCAGAGCCGTTATCACGCAAGCCGCGCGTTTGATTGCGGATGCCATGTCCAACCGGTTCATATCAAATACCGATTTATCGGCAGCAGCAGTGCGCAGGCAGATCCTCGATAATGGATCCGCTTCGGTCAATCTAGAGAGTTTGCTTGAATATTGCTGGTCTGTTTATCTTCCAATCATCTTCATCTCGGTTGATTTTACTCCGGAAAAGCCGGATGGCGCAGCCGTGAAGGTGGCCGACAGACCAATCATTTTTATCACAAATAATCATCGTTTTCCCTCATGGCTATTATTTGATATTGCGCACGAATTAGGCCATATCGCCTTGGGCCATACCGATCCGAACAGCATACTCTTCGATGGTGAGATTACCAGTGAATCATCTGAAGCTGACGAGATTGCGGTGAGTCGGTATGCGACAGAGCTCCTCACAGGTTACATCGATTTTAATGCATCTTCCTTTCCCTGGCCCGAGACTCGTCTAATGATACGACGCAAGGCTGTAGAACTTGGAAAGAAATACCATATTGATCCCGGTCACCTTCTACTCAATCTTGCCGACAAAGAGCGAAGCTATTACCCACTTGTGACAATAATTCTTGATGAACTTACGCCAGAAGCTGATGCGAGGGATATCATTCGCGTTAAAATGAAAGAATATATCCCATGGGAATGTCTTTCCGATGAGAGCGGTGATTTCATCCGTCGAATTACCGGGATGTAATAGAGATCATGATCGTTTTATTCGATAATGATGTATTATTAAAACTGACTGTATATAATCTACTTGAGGATTCACTCGCTGCCCTTGGAGTTACGAAAGAAAACATTCGGATATTGCCTACTGCAAAATATAGTCTACCTAAAACCTGGCGTAAGTATAACCTCGATTCCTCTACCATTGATAGATTACATAACATAATTACTGATGTATCAGCAATCGATTGGATGCCATCCGCTGAACAAATCGACCTTCTGCTGGAAATACCAGGAATCGATCGCGGTGAAGCAATTCTTTTCGCTGCCGCGCTTAATGCACCTGATCACCTTATGATCGCAACCGGCGACAAGCGTAGTTTAACGGCATTAGCGGCTGCATCTGGTTGCCTGCACATCGTTGAAGGAATACAAGGTAAAGTTTTTTGTGTTGAGCAACTTGTGAAATGCGTGATAGCCTTGCGTGGATTTGACTCGGTAAAGGAACGTATCCTCCCTAATCGTGATTGCGATACTGCCATGAAAGCCATATTCGGCTCAGGCATGCTGACTCAAGAATCCAACGCCATACGGGCATTGGATTCCTATATTGCTGATCTTCGCCAAAAAACGACAAATATCCTGGGTTATGAGGAAGAGCTTTATTCGTAAATTGCGCGCAAGTTCCTCTGGGCATTATACGAGATGGCCGCCTCGAACCAGAGGAGATCGAGGAGCTTCGCTTGGCTGTCGGTTGGGATAGATGCGAGGGAACATATCCCACAATACTGGAAAGGCACTTTACCTACTATACCGTCTCTACCGGCTTACACCCCTGCCGGCACATTGTCCTCGGTCATCTCCACGGGTTTCCGCTTGTTTGAAAAGCCGTTCCGCCAGCAGGACGGAAAGGATGCCCGCGAGGGCGCCGGCGGTGACGTCGAGGGGGAAGTGGGCGCCGAGGTAAACGCGCTCAAAGGCAACCAGCACTGCATAAAAGATCAAACCGGCGCTCGCCGGCCAGGGAACACCTTTTTTCAATGCCCAGGCGATGGTGAAGGCCATAGCGACATCGCCCGATGGGAAGGAGCGCCGCATCAGGCCCTCCGCCATGTATACATTGTCGAGGAGCGCTCCCGGACGGGGCTGCGCGCAAAGCTGCTTGAGGAAGGTGACCAGCGCGGTCTCGAACAGTAACCCGACCAGCAGCACCGGCAACACGGATCGCCGGAAAATCGCCGCATAAGCCACGGCGGGGATCAACCCCCACCAACTACCCAGTACGAGCAGCGCCAGCGCGAGCGCGTCCAACCAGGGCGCGCGATGCATGTTGATCAGGCGGAACAGCGCGACATTGGCGGCAAACCGCTCGAAATTCCGCCGCGGATGGGCTTCATGCGGCGGCTGCGCCTGTAGCCGGATGCGGGGAGGGTCCTCGATGAACCGCAGCGAGGATATTATCTTGCGGTATAGCGGCGGGGCAGGCGCGGATGACTCGGCCCGCGCGGGATCCGCCGCGGCGGCGCGTCCGCTGAACGGAACGGCGGAAAGCGAGACTAGACACAGCCAGAGCGCCGTCCGGCGCGAGATCGCGTATTGCAATATCGAGACTCCCTTGAATGGCAGCGCGAATATACCAATTCCGGCGGCTCCCGGCTACGACCATTCCAGCGCAAACAACTCGGCGCAGCGCAGTTTCACGTGCAGGACGACCGGCTCATCGTTGGGCAGGCTCAAGGCGGCGCTGCCGCCCCAGGTGACGGTTTTCGCCGTCTCGTCGCCGTGCATGGGATCGCAGTCCTGCACAGATTGACCGTTGATGCCCACCAGACCGATGCGCACTTCGCCGCCGCGGGGAGCGCGGAAATTGATCCGCAGCTCCTTCCCCGCGGGTTGCAGTGGTACGGTCTGGAACTCGCCTTCGCGGTCCGCAACGACCGCGCACAGGCGGTCCTCCGGCCACCACGCCCAGCCCATCCGCCAGGCATCCCACACTGCCGGCCAGCGCGGGTACTTGTGCGGGTAAGGCGTGCCGGAGTAGGGAGTGGCGATCTTGCCCTCGCCGAAAGGCATCAGGTCCTTGCCGCTGCCGAGGAACTCGCTGTCCCACGCGCCCACCGGTCCGGGAGCGATCACCGGCCCGCCGGGAATGCGCCGCCACGCGATGCCGTCCGCGCTGGAATACAGCCGGATGTCCGAGCGCTCGTTAAACCGGTGGTAGAACATCGGGAACAGCAGCCGGTACTCCGGTAGTCCGGGGTAGGTCGAGTGGCCGTTCAGGTAGATGTCATAATCCGGCGGATCGTCCAGCCGCGGCCATAGCATCTCCTCCACGCCGCCCCAGTGCAGGAAGTCATCCGACTCGGCGCGCCCCACCCAGCGCCGCCCCTCCCGCATCAGGCGCGTATAGAAGACATACTTGCCGATCTCCTCGTCCCAGCAGAAGGTGGAGTCGGTATCGCTGGGATGCAGCATGATCGGCTCATGTATCGCGATCCAGGTCATCCCGTCCGGCGAGGCGGCGTAATACATGGCATACTGGTGCTCCGCGCTCATCCGGTAATCCCGCAGGCGTTCCGGCAGCTTTTCGTATTCCTGGTACCAGCGCGCCCCCACCTCAGGCGGCGGCGCCGAGCAGTAGACAATTTTATAGCGCTCTTCCGGTTTTCCGTGGGGATCGACGAAGAAGGTGAAGCCGTCGAAGCCGAACTGTCCGGCGATGTTGATGTCGCTGCGGGTGAATTCTTTCCAAACAAAGCCATCGCTGGATTCCACCCCGACCACGGTAAGCGTGTCGGTCACCTTGCCATGCGCCGGACTGCCGGAGCCCCACTTCGACTGGCCGCCGGCTTCGAAGTACCAGGACTTGTACCGCCCATCTTCATGGATGATGCGCCCCCAGCCCCGCCAGTCGTCCACCGGTTCCGTCTTCCGCGCCGGCTGCGCGACCAGCCGGATACCATGCGGCACCGCCACCTGTTCCGCGTGCATCTCCACCTGCGGCAGCGGCGGATTGCCCACGCCGTACTGCGTGCCGTCCGGCGTCAACCACCGCACGTGCCCGCATTGGATGTCGCGCCAATCGAAAAAGAGAATTTTGCGTCTGGGTTGCATGGGAGTGCCTCCTTAGCGGTGTTATTACTGAATAGAGGGGAAGAAGTCCTTTTTTGGGGGTGCAATACAATAAATCGGACCGATCAGACCGATCGGACCGATCAGACGGATCGTCGGCTTTCTTATTAAAGTGGACGCGTACCGCGGCAATTCGGGAAACCAGGGCAACCCCAAAATTGTTTTCCAGGGGTTTTCCCTTATCGGGCGGTACGCAATATCATTGTTTTTCCGCATATCGGGCATATGGGGGAAATGCCTGGGACTTGGTGCGATTGTCGATTTCTATCCTGGGAAGCAGCGGAGCGTCCCTGGTGGCCGCTCTCCTCATCAAGCTTTCGCTCAATGAAGGCGATTTGCTGGTCAAGCAGATAGTTGGCCTGGTGAATGAGGCAAATCATGGTATTGGCTACGATTACAGGATCAGCATGCTGGAGCCAGGAGACGTAGGCATTCATGTTTATGCTATCAGTCCAGTTGAGAGCATCATTACGTTCGCGTTTCCTTCCGATCTCACGCACAGCGAGGGCAGAGGGATCGTCCTTTGACCATAGCCGATATCCATGCTGGCGGATGAAATCCTCGTAATCGAGCAGCAGTTCGTCAAGGCTGGCGCGTGCAACTCTGACAAGGCGTCGCTCGTTTTCGTATGAAATTGCTGAAGCCCGACTTCCTTCGCCGATATTTTGCCTGCCACTGCGAGCGGCCTGCACCATTTGGTCATGCGTCCGAGAACGCTTATCGATAAAGCGGTTGCAGAAATCTACCGTGGCATCGTAGACAATAGTAGCCGCCTGGAAGCTGCGCAGTTTGCGATATCCACCGCTGGGACGCAGCTTCCTAAAAGACGGATCTCGTGACGATCCGACCGATCGGTCTGATCGGTCAGATCGGTCCGATTTATCTTGTTGATCATCCATAACAACAATCCTTCAACGATGTTGTTTGTTCTCACACACGAGCCTTCGTCCCCACCGCCTTCCGAATCCCCTCCAGCACCCGCCGCGGGTTGGGCTGGAACTCGTTCTCCAGCACGTGGGACATGGGCGGCGGGCAGTCGTAGGCGGCGACGATTTGCGCGGGGCCTTTCAGGTAGTCGAAGCCGATCTCCTGCATGCGGGCGACGATGTGCTCGGCGAAGCTGCCGGTCTTCGGCGCCTGGTTCACGCAGAGCAGGCGGCCCGTCTTCTTCAGCGAGTTGAGCACCGCTTCTTCGTCCATCGGGATGAGGGTGCGCAGGTCGATTACCTCGCAGGAAATACCCTCCTCCGCGGCCATTTCGGCGGCTTCCTGGGCGATGAGAATGGGCAGCGAGTAGCCGACGATGGTCAGGTCCGTCCCTTCCCGGCGAACGGCGGCTTCGCCGATGGGCACCAGGTATTCCTCCTCCGGGCAGACCCCCTTCATGGTGTAGAGCGTCTGGTGCTCGATGAAGACCACCGGATTGTAATCGCGGATGGCGGATTTGAGCAGGCCCTTGATGTCATAAGCGGTGCTGGGCGCGATTACCTTCAGCCCGGGGAACATGGTGCAGGCCGCCTCCAGGCTCTGGCTGTGCTGTCCGGCATAGCCCTTGCCGCCGCCCACCGTGGTACGCACCACCATGGGGATTTCCGCCTTGCCGCCGAACATGTAGCGGTTCTTCGCCGCCTGGTTGCCGAGCTGGTCCATCGCCAGCAGCACGAAGTCGATATACATCAGCTCGCATATCGGGCGCAGGCCCGCGGCCGCGGCGCCTACCGCGGTACCGACAATGCACGCCTCGGAAATGGGCGTATTGAATACGCGGTCGCGGCCGAAGATGTCGATGATGCCGCGGGTGACCTGGAAAGCGCCGCCGTAGTCGGCCAGGTCCTCGCCATAGAGGATGACGCGGCGGTCGTGGATCATCTCCTCGACGATCGCTTCCGCTACCGCCTGGCGCGCGAAGATCATTCCGTCCTTGTCGCGGCGGACCTTGCGCGGCTCCTTCTCCAGCTCCGTGCGCCATTTCACGTCGGCCGTCACGCAGCAGCGCGGGGAAAACAGGCCTTCCGTCATCTGCGCGGGATCGGGATCGGTGCCTTCCATTCCCACTTTTACGCCGGCGGCCTGCACGCGCGCTTTCACGCCGGCCAGCAGCTGCTCGCACTCTTCTCGGGTAGCGATGCCCGCCTCCACCAGTTGCTTCACATAGGTATCGATGGCGTCCTGCGCCTTCCAGGCGGCTTCCTCTTCCTTGGTGCGGTAGGTGTCGCGCAGGTCGGAAAGGGAATGGCCGAAGTAACGGTAGGTTTCGCACTCGATCCACACCGGGCCGTCGCCCTTGCGGCAGAGTTCAACACCACGGGCGATGGCGTCGCGCACCGCCAGCACGTTCATGCC
>Ga0172370_10003964_pt1 | contig 20160 bp, 18 predicted proteins | sample LakKiv5m_FD_114538 | JGI IMG/M metagenome (GOLD analysis project Ga0172370, IMG submission 114538) | Freshwater microbial communities from Kabuno Bay, South-Kivu, Congo - kab_022012_11.5m | ecosystem: Environmental > Aquatic > Freshwater > Lake | place: Democratic Republic of the Congo...
CGCCAGCTCCGCGCGTACGTGACGGGAGCGAAGACGTCGAGGACGCGCGTCGAGGTGCCAAGCGATACGGCGTGAGGTGGACTGAGAGTGGAGTCGAGGAAGGGCGGCGGGGTTTCACGTGAAACCCCGCCGCCCTTCCTGTCGCCACGGATCTCGCGCGCCGCCCCGGGCGCTCCGCGACCGCGCAACATCCGGGCCCGGGGCGCTCGTGTTTCACGTGAAACGTAGTCCAGAGTCGTGGGAGGCCCACGCAGTGTGCCCGGAGCGGTGGAACGCACGAGTGAAGGCCGATCGAACTCCCGCCGCGTCGATCGGCTCATCGGCAGTTCGCCGACCCGAACACGAAGGGCCCCTGCAGGGGCCCTTCGTGTTCGTCTCCTCCGCGCCGCGCACGCGGCGCGGAGTCACTGGCCGCGCGGACTACGCCTTCATGTTGACCGGCTCGGGGTTGCCTGCACCGGTGGCGTACGTGTCCTTGAAGATCTCCGTCAGGATGGGGCTCTCGCGAACGACCTCGAGTGAGATGACCGCGTGATCCTTCGTGTAGCCGTTGCCGATGATCATCAGCGTGTCCGCGCCGATACCTTCGGCGCCGAGCGCGGCTGAGGTGAAGCTCGTCGCCATGCTGAAGAAGTACACCGTCCCCGTGTCCTTGGTGGCCAGGACGGACGCCATCTCCGTGTTCGGGATGTCGACGCAGTTGATCGTCAGGTCGGCCATCTCACCGTTGGTGGCCTTCCTCACCTCTTCGTAGACGAAGAGCTGGTCGGTCGCGGACCCCTGGACGATGACGTCGGCGAAACCGGCCTTCTCGAGCCGCTTCTTTCCCGCGTCACCGTGCACCAGGCAGATCACCTTGCCGGTGGGCTTGACGCGCTTCTTGGCCTCGTACGCACAGAGCAGACCGCTCTTGCCGCCGGCGCCGATGATGAACACCGTCTGGCCGGGCTTGCTCAGTTTCGCCGCCTGAGCCGGGGCTCCGGCGACGTCGAGGATCGCAAGAGCGAGCGCTTCGTCCATGTCGGACGGTATCTTGGCGTAGATGCCGGTCTCGAACAGGATCGCCTGACCCTTGACCTTGACCTGGCAGGTGTCCTTGTTGATCGAGACGACCTCGTCGACCTTGAGGGGGGTCAGAGAGAGCGAGACGAGGGTTGCGATGCGGTCGCCGACCTTGAGATCGCGGTCCTTGAGTCTGGGTCCGACGGCCGCGACCGTGCCCAGCAGCATGCCCCCGGAGCCGGTGTCCGGATTGTGGTGCTTCCCTCGCTTGGCGATGATGTCGAGGCTGTGACGCGCCATCTTCTGCACGTCGCCGCCTTCGGCCTCCTCGATCTGCGTGAAGCTCGCCGCGTCGATGTTGAGCGTGTCGACGTCGATGAGGATCTCGTTGTCCGCGATCTCCATCGTGTTGTCGATCCGCCATGCCGGCTGCGGCAGGACGCCCTTGGGCTCGATGACCCGATGAGCGCCGAACTTGTTGCCTTCCTTCATGCTCTCTCCCTTCGGCAGGAGGTACACCGCGCTGAGCCGAACTCCTGCGCGCCGGCGCGCCCGGCGTCCTCCGTCGACAGTCCTGGCCCTGTGTGGTCAGCCCTCGACCTTGATGACGGAACCCGCGCCCTGCCCGCCGCCCACGCAGGCGCCGGTGAGGCCGATCTCCTGGCCACGCTTCTGGAGTTCGTGGATGAGCGTGACTACCAGACGCGTTCCGGTGTTGCCGAGCGGATGCCCGAGTGCGACCGCGCCGCCGTTGACGTTGACGATGTCGTCGCTGAGCCCGAGCTCACGGATGGCGAGAGCGGCGACGCAGGCGAACGCCTCGTTGAGCTCGGCCACCTGTACATCCTTGCTGGTCATCCCGGCCTTCTGGAGCGCCAACTGCGCGGCTTTGGTCTCGCCGAGACCCATGATCGCGGGGTCGACCGCTGCGGTCGCGTAGCTGACCAGCTGGGCGATCGGCTTCAGGCCGAGTTCTCCGGCCTTCTTGCGTGACGTGATCACGAGAGCGCTGGCACCGTCCGAGATCGCCGAAGCGTTGCCGGCCGTGACCACGCCGTCCTTCTTGAAGACGGGCTTCAGGCCGGCGAGGATCTCCGGCGAGGTCTCGCGCGGGCACTCGTCGGTGTCGACGACCTTCGGATCGCCCTTCCGCTGCGGGATCACGACGGGGACGATCTCGTCCTTGAAGCGGCCGCTCTTGATCGCCGCGGTCGCGCGCAGCTGGCTCTGGTAGGCGACCTCGTTCTGCAGTTCCTTGCTGATGTCGAACCGCTCACTCAGGGTCTCGGCGGTGAGCCCCATGTGGGTGCCGCCGATCGCGCACCACAGGCCGTCCAGCACCATGGAGTCGAACATCTCGGCGGAGGGCATGCCCATGCGGTAGCCGCTGCGACCGTTCTGCAACAGCCACGGCGCCCTGGTCATGTTCTCGGTGCCGCCGACCAGATAGAGCTCGCCGTCGCCGGCCTTGATGTTCGCGGCAGCCCAAGCCATCGCGGCGGCGCTCGAAACGCAGACACGGTTCACGGTGGCGGCCGGCACGTCGTCCGGGATGCCGGCCTTGAGCGCGGTCTGGCGAGCAACGTTCTGGCCCAGACCAGCCTGGATCACGTTGCCGAAGAGGACCTCGTCGAGCTGGTCTCCGGTGACCCCGGCGCGCTTCATCGCTTCGGTCATCGCGATTGCGCCCAGCTCCTGAGCCGAGGTGCCCGAGAAGCCGCCCTGGAAACGGCCCTGTGCGGTGCGTACTGCGGAAAGGATGACGATGTCGTTGTCAGACACTGTGGCCTCCTGGTGCTGTCATGTGTGTGTCTGCAGCCCCCGCCGCGGTGTCCACGTCCTGCATCACGACACAGTGGTTGTTCATCGATTCTTGCATGGTATCCGGTCACTCGCTCTGATGGCGTCTCACTGCTTCCTGTGCAAGGAACGACGCCACCTCGAGGGGCGTCGTGCGAGGGCCGAACCCGGCGTCGTAGCCGAGTTCCTTGGCGAACGCGTTGTTGATCCGAGGTCCGCCGACGACCAGCACGAAGCGTTCACGGACGCCTTCGGCCTCCAGCAACTCGATCAGTTGGGTGAGGTGCTGCACGTGGATGTTCTTCTGCGTCACGATCTGGCTGACGAGGATAGCGTCGGCGTGCCGCTCGAGCGCCGTGCGCAGCAACTGGGCGCAGGGGATCTGCGAGCCCATGTTGAGCGCATCCATCTCCGGGTAACGCTCCAGCCCATAGTTGCCGGCGAAGCCCTTCATGTTCATGATCGCGTCGATGCCGACGGTGTGGGCATCGCTCTCGATCGCTGCGCCGACCACGCTGAGCTTGCGGCCGAGTCTCTCCTTGATGAGCGCGTTGATGGCGTAGTAGTCCATCTCCTCGACCTCGAGGTAGTCGCCCTTCACCTCGTCGGGGTCGATGCCGGTGTCCGTCCGCCCGTAGGCGACGTAGAACGTGTACTCGGGGTCGATGGCCTTGCACTCGGCGATGCCGACAGTGTGAAAGCCGAGCTTCTCGAGGTACTGCTTGCCGACATCCGCCGCCTTGACGGAGTACGGGATCGGCAGCGTGAAGGAGAACTGGACGACACCGTCATCACGAGTATCACCGTACGGTCGAACCAACATCAGTGCCCTCCTTTCTCGGCCCGGGCTGAGGAACCGGGGGCCGGGCCTTCGGGGGCGCCGCTCATGCGGCCCTCGCGCAGGGCCGCGAAGAACGGGTTGAAGTATTCCCCGGTGACCTTGAAGACGCCCTCGAACCCGCGTCCGCCCTGCGGGTCGCGCTTCACGTCGGCGAACTCACCGTTCTCGAGCGCCTGGAAGAGGCCGATCGCCTGGACGTGCTCGAGCTGCTCCGCGGCCTTCTGCAGCAGTTCGTTGGCGCGCCGTTCGATCATGCCGCCGGGCTTGTAGGTCACTTCCCCGGCGAGGTCGCGGCACGCCTCGAAGACGTACTTCGCGTTCTTGATGCTGAGATACCGGTCCTGGATGAGCGGTGTGTGCAGGGCCTCCGTGAGCATGCCGAGGAGCATGATCTCCTGGCCGGTGAAGATGCCCGTGAAGTTGAACATCCCGTCGATCACCTGACCCTGGAAGATGTCGCCGGGCATGTACTTCGTGGGCGGCATGTACTTGAGGGGGTAGCCGGGGAACAGCTGGCGGATGAGCTGCGCGTCGGCGATCTGGTAGACCACCTGGTCGGGGGTCGCGGGGTTGATCTCGAATGCGTGCCCGAGGCCGATCTGCCAAGGCTCGAGGTTGGCGCGCAGGGCGAAGGCCTCGTTGATGAAGTCCGAGCTGACGACCGTGTAGCCTTTCTCGAAGGCGTCCGCCGTCGTCAGGTAGTTGTCCTCGCCGGTGTTGATGATGATGCCGGCGCGCGCGTTGATCAGGCGCGAGAGGTACTGGTCGACGAACGTCCGCTGCATGTTGATGTTGCGGAAGATGATGCCGTACATGCTGTCGTTGAGCATCATGTCGAGGCGTTCAAGGGCGCCCATCGTGGCGATCTCCGGCATGCAGAGGCCGCTCGCGTAGTTGCAGAGACGGATGTAGCGGCCGAGCTCCTCGCCGACCTCGTCGAGGGCGGCGCGCATCAGGCGGAAGTTCTCCTGGGTCGCATAGGTTCCCCCGAACCCCTCCGTCGTCTCGCCGAACGGCACGTAGTCGAGCAGGCTCTGCGCCGTCGTGCGGATGACGGCGACCACGTCGGCGCCGGCACGGGCCGCGGCCTTGGCCTGAGCCGCGTCCTCGTAGATGTTGCCGGTCGCGACGATGACATAGACGTACGGCTTCAGGGCCTCGCCGGTGTGGGCGACGAGCTCGTTGCGGCGGCCGCGTACGGCGTCGATGCGCGCCACGCCTTCTCGAGCGAGCTCCACGGCGCGCGCCTCGGCGGCGGCACAACGCTCGGGAGGCACCTCGGCGAGGGTCAGGTCGCCGGCGGCGACGCCTTCGGCGACCTCCTGGGCGCTCCTTCCTGTGCGCAGCATCAGATCGACGAACGGCCGCATGATGCCGCCGGGCAGCAGCTCACGAGCGTGCTCGGCGACGACGTTCACGAGCGGAACGTCGATCTCGTTCACACCGGAGATGCCGAGCAGCCGCAGCGTGGCGCGCTCCGTCGTGTCGGTCGTGTGTTCTTCGATGTGCTGCTGGATGTCGTCGCCGATCGCGTCGGCGGCGGCCCGGGCACGGTCGACCAGGTCGGTGTCCAAACGAAGCGCATCGTTCACGTGAGCACCTTCTTTCGTCAGGGAGAGACGACGCCGTCCGGGCGCGCGGCGCTGCCTTGAGGCAGCCGGGCGAACCCGTTCACGACATCGAAGAGGGGAACGCGGTCGCAAACTGCTTCGGCGACCGCGGTGAAGAAGACCTTCGGACGATACGGCTGCGGCACCCGGAACGGATTCACCGTGAGGGCGAGCACGCGCAGCGGAGTCAGCACCTCGAGGCGTATGCCGCGCTTGAGAAACCGACCGATCATGGCCGGCGGCACCACCAGGACCGTCGCGTCGCGGACCACCACGCGGACCTCTCTGCGGGGCGGGAGGACCCGGGTGAAATCGTCGACGAACTCCTGCGTGAGGGCTCCACCGATGAGCAGAGTGTGCGCCCGGAGACGCTCGACTTCCCGGGCGACGGTGACTCCCTCGCCGACCACCGTCGTCAGGTCGAGCACGGTCGCCGACCCGTCGGCGGCGAAAGCGACGGCACGCGTGCCTGCGCCGGCGTGCGCCGCGATCAGGCCTCTCGTCTCCGCCGAGACCTCGGGCAGCAGCAGCAGGTCGAGTGCGCCCACGGTGGTCTCCAGCACGTCGTCCAGCGAGTCTCCGACCATGCCACCGGTGGCCACGACGACGCCGTCGCTGACCCGCGGCGAGGCGCTGCCGATGCGGTTGATTGCTCCGTCGACGATGACCTGCTCGGCGCCGAGAGCCTGCAGCCGCTCGACGGTCACGCGGAGTTCGGCGAGCGTCGTCGGTCCGCTGACCTCGACGGCGCCTTCTCCACCGGCTCGCCCGATCACGACGCGCCCGAGCGGCGTATGGAACGGCAGTTCCTCGATCGGCTCCATCGCGTAGAGAGAGCGCTCGAGCGAGCCTCGCGTGGTGGCTACGAGGGTGCCGGCCGGCGGCGTGATGCTCGGCTTGGCCAGGCCGGTGAGGTGGTCGGTGCGCTCGCCGTCAAGGCCGAGTGATGTGAGCCCGAAGCGGTGGTCGCAGTTCGCCATGAGGGCATTGACGACCGTCGTCTTGCCGGCGTTCTTGACGAGTCCGACGACGGCCAGCGAGCGGCTGCCGGATGCGGCGACGAGGTCGTACAACGCGTCGACGGTCGCCGCGTCGGGGCGTACCTCGGTTGCCGGGGTGTCGGACCGGGCGCTCACGCGTCCTTCCTGTCGCCGCGCCCGGCGGCGGAGCGCACCGGGCGATCCGGGTCACTCTCGTCGCCGTGACGGATCTCCTTGAGGTAGGCGAAGATCGTGTAGCGGGACAGGTCGAGCGCGTCCGCGACCTGTTCGGCCGAGCGTTTCACGAGAAAGGCGCCGCGAGCCTCCAGCCGCTTGACGACCTCCATCTTCTCCTCACGCGACATCGCGGCCGGTGTCTTGCCCATCTCGCCGAGGGTCTTGGTGATCATCCCGGAGACGACGTCCCGGATGTCGCCGGCGAAGATTTCGCCGGTCTCGAGTGCGGAGTCGCCGGCGAGTCGCCCCACCGCGGTGAAGATCGCGAGCGCGCGCTGAGCCTGGACGACCTCCGAGATGTCGTAGTTGAGACCGAGGAGTCCGTAGGGCAGGCCGTCCTCGTCGCGAAGCGTCACGGCAAGGGACTTGAGGATCTTGCCTTCGTGTGAGGAGATGTAGAGGCGCACGTCCTCGGCCTCATCGGTGTTCCGCAGATTGCGGAGCATCCGGTCCGTGGGCACATCCCCGACGGTGCGGCCGGTGACGGCGCCGTTCTCGATGGCGACGATGGAGTGGGGAAGTCGGCGCACGTCGTGCAGGACGACTTCGCAGTCGGGTCCGAACATCTCGGCCAGCCCCCGGACAATGGGGAGAAGGGCCTGCATATGGCCGTCTAGCGGCGGTTGGAGCACGCGATCCTCCGGGTGCCGGTGGGGCGGTGACTCCCAGGGAGGAGCACGAGGACGGGGCCTGCTTCGCGGCCCACGACGCCCGTCCGGCTGCATCACCCTGGAGGACAGGTATACACCCGGTGCGACGCCGTGTCAAAAAAAGTAAGCTGTCTACCCGAAAAGGTGGAGAGCGAGCCGAGTGGAGCTCCGGTTGCCTCGGTCGCGTAGCCCACGAGGCGACGCCGGGCGAGATGAGCGGTGCGCCCGGCGTCGTCCTGCGCGGCTCTACAGGTCGCTGGGCCGCTCGGCCAGCGTGATCGGGATCTCCTGCGTCTTTCCGTCGCGTTCGACGGTGAGGGTGACCTTGTCACCGGGCTTCTTCGTGCTCAGGAAGGCGATGAGGTCGTCCGCACTCTTGATCTCGGTGGAGTCCACCTTGACGATGACGTCTCCGCCGATGGTGTACTCCTCGCCCTGGACGGTCACCGTCTGGTCGCCACCTCTGAGGCCGGCCTCGTCGGCGGGGCTGCCCGGAGACACCTGCTCGATGAGGGCGCCGCCCTGCGTCTGCATGTCGAACATGGCGGCGATATCGCTCGTCACCGTCTTGAGGCCGACTCCCATCCACGCGTACTGCACCTTCCCGGTGCTCTTGAGCTGCTCGAGGGAGCGGACGGCGGTGTTGATCGGTACGGCGAACCCCAGCCCATCGTTGCCGCCGCCTTGGGATGCGATCTGCTCGTTGATGCCGATCACCTTGCCGCGGGTGTCGATCAACGGTCCGCCGGAGTTGCCCTGATTGATGGCGGCATCGGTCTGGATGCCGTTGGGGATGGTCTGGCCGTTCGGGGCCTGCAGGCTGCGTCCGGTCGCGGACACGATGCCGGAGGTGATGGAGAAGTCGTAGCCGAGAGGGTTGCCGATCGCTACCACGGACTCGCCGACGACGACGTTGTCCGAATCGCCCAGGGGCAGCGGACTGAGGTCGACCTTGCCGGGGTCGACCTTGACCACAGCGACGTCGCTGCCGACGTCGACGCCGACGAGCTGGCCGGAGACACGCTTGCCCTCGGAGCCGCCCTGGTTGAACACCACGGTCACGCTGCTCGCACGCTGACCGTCGTCGCTCTCCACGACGTGGGCGTTGGTCAGCACGTAGCCTTCCTCGTCGACGACGAAGCCGGTACCCAGCGACTGGCCGCTCTGCGTCTGGCCGAACTGGTCTGTCCCGGCGTTCTCGAACTCCGCCAGCACCATGACCACCCCGCCGGACAGTTCGCGATAGATCTGGTCCGGCGTGAGTCCGCCGTCCGGCGGCGGCGTGTACGCGGCCGGGGTCTCCGGCGTGGCTTGAACGATCGTCTGTCTGACCTGCCCGAGGTCGAAGACGAACACGAGGAGCAGGACCACGAGCGCCGCCGCTGCGGCGCCGCCCGCGAGTCCGGACAGGAATCCCTTGAGTGTCATCGTCACGCTCCCTTTCGTCTTCAGTCGGCGATCGCCGACGATACTGCCCGGCTGGTATTAAGTGCTCTGTGAGCGGTGTTGCGTAACCCCGCACCAGGGATTAGGGCGTGTGAACAGCGCTCCGGGCGCCGTCTCAGGCTCCGGACCTCCGGCGAGCGCGTCCCGGCGTGCGCGGCAGGCGCACGCTGAAACGCGCGCCTCCTTGCGGCGGCGACTCGGCGACGATGCGGCCGCCCATCATCTCCGTGAGTTCGCGGGCGATCGAGAGCCCAAGGCCCGCCCCGGTCGTAGTCCCCCGCTCCTGACGGCCGCGATGGAAGCGCTCGAAGACGTGCGGCAGCTCTCTCTCCGGGATTCCGGGGCCGTCGTCGGCGACGACGACGACGGCCTCCTTGTCCTCGACGGCCGTCGTCAGCACCACGGAGCTGCCGGGCGGCGAGTACTTCACGGCGTTGTCGATGAGCGCCCGCAGGACCTGCGCCAGGCGATGCTCGTCGCACCAGGCCGTGTGTCCTTCGCCGCCCTCCAGTGTCAGCGTCAGCTCCCTGGTCTGTTCCTGCGCCTGGTATTCGTCGAGCACGGAGCGCCCGACGTCGACCAGGTCGACCTCCTCCGGATGCAGCTCGATCGAGCCCGCCTCCATGCGCGAGAGGTCCAGCATGCTCACCGCCATGTTCCGCAGCCGGTCCACCTGCTGGCGCATGACCTGCAGGAACTCGCTCTGCTCCTCGGGGCTCAGCTCGCCCTCGTCGATCAGCTCGAGCGAGCCCGCGAGAGAGAACAGCGGGGTCTTGAACTCGTGCGAGGCGTTGGCGATGAGGTCGCGCCGGGCGCGCTCGAGCCGGGCCTGGGCGGTGACGTCGCGGATCACGACGATGGACGTGAAGTCGGCACCGCCGCCAACCGGATACGTCGTGGCCTCGAGAGTGACGTCGCCGTGGGCGAAGACGATCATGTCGACGTCGCTCTCCGCGCGCGAGTCGCGCCAGAGGCCGACGATGTCGGCGGGGAGCGCCTCGTCGATGGTTGCCCCGGCGGGCATCGGCGTGCCGAGCAGGATCGCCGCCGCAGGGTTGGCGATCGTGATGGTCCCTTCAGCCGACAGGCCGATGACGCCCTCGCTCAGGTCGTTGAGGAGGACCTCGACGCGGTCGCGCTCGTATTCCACCTGGGCGAAGGCGCTGCGCAGCCTGTCGGCCATCACGTTGAACGTGTTGGCGAGCTGGCCGATCTCGTCCTCCACTGATTCGGGCACCTTGGCCGAGAGATCGCCTCCGGCGATGGCCTCGGCGCTGCGCTCGATGCGCTTCAGTCTGCCGGCGATGAAGAACGACGCCATGTAGCCGAGGAGCAGGCTCATCGCGAGTGCGAGGAGGGTGGCGAACAGCAACTGCCGCTGCACGGCGTCGACAGCGTTGTCCACGTCTTCAAGCGACGAGATGACGAGGACGACCGCGACGACCGTGCGCCCCAGGAACAAGGGCACCGCGGTCGCAGCCACTCGTCCGCTTGCCGTGGTCACCGTACCCTGCGTCACCTGACCCTCGTTGACCGCAGCCTCGAGCATCGGGTAGTCGGCGACGTCGAGCGGATCCTGGCCGCCTGAGTCCTTGCGCGGCACGAGGTTGCGGGTGAAGACGATGACCCGGCCGCTGACCCGTGAGGCGATCGCGTTCACGGTCTGGTCGAGCGAAGTGGGCTGGGTGACGATCAGTTGGCCGCTGGTCGAGTTGTAGTTGATCCACTGACTGACCGTCTCGCTGATGAGACGGGCGTCGCTGCGCGCGTCGACCAGCTTCTGCTCGACGAGTCTGCCGGTGAGCGGGGGGACGACGTAGACCCACGCGACCAGCATCGCGAGGGCCACGAGGCCGACGACGAGGAGGGTGAGCCAGTTCTTGACGGAGGAGAACATGCGCGCCGGGCGCGAAAGCGCCCCGGGCTCCTAGAACTCGCGGAACTTGTAGCCGATGTTGCGCACCGTGAAGATGAACTCGGGGTCCTTGGGGTCGGCCTCGAGCTTCTCTCTCAGATGCCGGATGTGGACGTCGACGGTGCGCGCGTCGCGGTAGTCGCTGTCGCCCCACACAAGCTGCAGGAGGAGCTGGCGGCTGTACACGCGGCCGGGATGCGAGATCAGCGTCTTGAGGATCTCAAACTCGATGTAGGTGAGGTCGACCTTGGCGCCGCGCACGAGGACGTTACGCTTGAGCACGTCCACTTCGAGGTCGTCCACCTTGATGACGTCCCTCCTGGTGGCCTCGACGCTGCGGCTCATCTCGGCGCGGCGGAGCTGCGCGCGCACCCTGCTGCGGAATTCGCGCAGGCTGAACTTGTCCTTGGTGATGTAGTCGTCGGCGCCGATCTCGAGGCCGAGCACCTTGTCGAACTCGTCGCTCTTGGCGGTGAGCATGATGATCGGGACGATGCTCTGGGCGCGGATCCGGCGGCAGACCTCCATGCCGTCCACGTGCGGCAGCATGATGTCCAGGATGATGAGGTCGAAGTCCTCACGCGTGAACGTCTCGAGGGCCTCCTCCCCGTCTCGCGCCGTCACCACCTGGTAGCCCTCCTTCTCGAGAGGGAAGCGCAGGAGCTTGAGGATCGCCTCCTCATCGTCGACGAGCAGGATGCGCGCTCCCGACTCGGCCATCACATGTCTCCCTTCTCGGCTGGTTCGCGCCCGTGCGGGACCGCGAGTGCGCGGGCGCGGAATCCGGCGCCCATCGCGGCTGCGAGGCCGGCGACCGCGGGCAGATCGGCGCCCGGGTAGTCGACGGCGGTCAGCGTGGTGGCTATTCCATGCTCGACACACTGTTCGGCGAAACGCAAGACGGCCCTGTACGACTTGGAGAACATGGGCCGGCAGATCCGGTCGTACGACTCGGGGTCGGCGGCGTTGAGGCTGACGGTCACGGCGTCGAGGCCGGCCGCCGCAAGGGCCGCCGGCACGTCCGCATCGGGGTTCAGGAGCTGGCCGTGGCCGTTCGTGTCGAGCCGGCTGCGGATGCGGCGCAGCCGGAGCCACTCGGTGACGGCCAGCACGACGCCGAGCCGCATCGTGGGCTCGCCGAAGCCGCAGAAGACGACCTCGTCGGCGGGGCCGTCCAGAAAGGCCAGCTCGACCTCCTGCGTGACTTCGTCGGCCTCCGGCTCTCGGGCGAGGACGAGGCGCTCGCCGTAGACGCCGTCGGCCCATTCGCGCAGGCAGAACACGCAGGCGCTCGAGCAGCGGTTGGTGAGGTTGAGGTAGAGCGCATCGCCGCCGCCGCGGTAAGCGACGGTCCCCGAGGAGGCGGGCGTGTCGGTCATGACGTGGCGGGCGGCAGGGTCATCGTGGATGGCGACGGCACGCGAGCAACGGGGGCGGGCGGTCGGCACTCTGAGTATAGCAGGGTAGAATGTGGCCCCCATGAACGCACTCACCATCAGACTCATCGTTCTCATCCACGCGGGACTCTCCGTCGCGAGCTCCGGCATGGGCCGGCAGATGGCCAGCGGCGCGTGCGGGCGGTAAGGGCTGTGGCGGCGCAGAGCGGCGCAGACCGGCATGAGGCGATCCTCTACGATCGACTGGACGACGGCGTCGTGCAGTGCCGCGTGTGTCCTCGGGCCTGTCGGATACCTTCCGGCAAGAGCGGCGCCTGCCGGGCGCGGGCCAACCGCGACGGCGCACTCTACGCGATCACATACGGACGGGTATGCAGCGTCGCCGCCGACCCGATCGAGAAGAAGCCGCTCTATCACTTCTTCCCGGGCTCCACGGTGCTCTCACTGGGCAGCATCGGCTGCAACTTCGCCTGCCGTGATTGCCAGAACTGGCAGATCGCGCACGCGGACCCGCTCGAGGCCGCGCGCGACCTCCGCGAGCTCCCCGTCCGCAACATCCCGGTGCTGGCCGCCAACAACGAGTGTCAGGGCGTCGCCTGGACCTACAACGAGCCGACGATCTGGCTCGAGTACATCCTCGACGGCGCCCAGGTGGCGCACGAGCACGGCCTCTACACCGTGATGGTCACCAATGGCTACATCACGGAGGAGGCACTGGCCGTGCTGGCGCCGCACATCGACGCATACCGCGTGGATGTCAAGGGTTTCTCCGACGACCAGTACCAGGAGCTCTGCCGTGTCCGGGACATGTCGCCGGTGCTCGTCGCGGCGGAGAAAGCGAAGATCGAGTACGGCTGCCACGTCGAGATCGTCACGAACGTCGTGCCGACCTTGAACGATGACGACGAGACGCTCGCCGGCATCGCCGGGTGGATCGTCGACCGCCTCGGCCCGGAGACGCCGTGGCATGTCACCCGGTTCATGCCCTACCTGGAGTACGCTCACCTCTCGCCGACCCCGATCCCGACACTCGAGCGGGCGCTGCGGATCGGCCGTGAGGCAGGTCTCCGTTTCGTCTATGTGGGCAACGTCCCGGGCCACGACGGCGAGAACACCGTGTGCCCGAACTGTAAACGACTCCTCGTCCGGCGCACGGGCTATGCGGTTGAGGATGTGGCGCTGCGGGGAACATTCTGTGCGATGTGTGGGGAGAACGTGAACGTGAGGACGTCTCTCAAGAAGTGAGTCCCCGAACACACGTAATGGAATGAGCGTGGCCCGGCAGCCCCCGACCCGATAGGATTCTCCGCCGTGGACGACTACGTGAAGCTGGATATCCCTGCCAAGGCAGAGTACGTATCGCTCTGTCGCCTGGCCCTCTCCGGGCTCCTCCGTTCGCGCGGCTACTCGGAAGACGCGGTCGCCGATCTCAAGCTGGCGCTCACCGAGGCCTGCTCCAACTCGGTGCGCCACGCCTACGACCACGACGAAGGCCAGGTCCACCTCGAGTTCACCGTGCTCAACGACCGGGTCACGGTGCTCATCCGCGACGAGGGTGACGGCTTCCACGAGGACGATGGGGACGGCTCCGACTACGGGGCGGTCGCCGCGATCCAACCGGCCGAAGGCGGCATGGGGATCGCCATCATCCGCGCCGTGGTCGACGACTTCGACCTGAGCAAGCCGGACGACGGCGGCACCGTTCTCGTGCTCACCAAGCGCCGCGACGCCTGACGGACGGCGGCGCCGGATCAGGCGAAGGGCTCGGGGTGAACGGTCGCAGGGGTGGGACGTGAGCGGCGCCGGAGGCGCTCCGCTCACGCTCTTCGCGAGCGACAACTACGCCGGAGCGCACCCCTCGGTGATCGAGGCCGTCGCGGCTGCCAACGCGGGCTGGGCGACCGCCTACGGCGACGACCTCTGGACGGAGCGCCTGCGGGCGCGCCTCCGTGAGCTTCTCGGGGATGTCGAGCCGTTTCCCGTGTTCAACGGCACCGGCGGCAACGTCACCGTGCTCTCCGCGATGCTCCGCCCGTATGAAGGTGTGATCTGTGCCGAGACGGCGCACATCAACGTCGACGAGTGCGGGGCGCCGGAGCGCATCGCCGGCGCCAAGCTCATCGATGTGCCCACGCCTGATGGCAAGCTCACGCCCGAGCTCATTCGCGGGCGGCTGACTGGGTCCGGCGACGAACACCACGTGCAAGCACGGCTGGTGTCCATCTCGCAGTCGACCGAGCTCGGGACCGTGTACACGCCGGAGGAGATCGGCGCGCTGGCCGAGACGGCGCACGCGGCGGGTCTGCTGCTGCACGTGGACGGGGCGCGGTTGGTCAACGCGGCCGCCGCGCTCGGCGTCGAGCTCCGCGAGATCACCGGCGAGTGCGGCGTCGACGTGCTCACGCTCGGCGGCACGAAGAGTGGGCTCCTCGGTGCGGAGGCCGTCGTGTTCCTGCGTCCCGAGCTCGCCGCGGACTACGTCTTCGCCCGCAAGCAGGGCACGCAGCTGGTCTCGAAGATGCGATTCGTGTCGGCGCAGCTCCTGCGCCTGTTCGAGAGCGACCTCTGGCGTGAGACGGCCGGACATGCCAACGCGATGGCCCGGCGGCTCGGCGATGCGGTCGCCGCGGTGCCGGGCGTCAGGCTGGCGTATCCCGTCCAGGCGAACGCTGTGTTCGTCGTCCTGCCGGCCGAGGTCATCCGGCGGCTCCACGAGCGCTATCACTTTCACGTGTGGGACGAGCAGACGGGCGTCGCACGCTGGATGTGCTCGTGGCAGACGACGTCGGCCGACGTGGATGCCCTCGCGGCTGTGCTCCGCGAGGCCGTCGCCGAGTCGTGACCAGGCTGGCCGAGCTCTCCGCTGAGTTCGGCCTCGATGAGGCCACCGCCGCAACGTTGGCGCGCTACGTCGACCTGTTGCATGGGTGGCGGCGCGGCAACCTGACGGGCCTCAAGGACCGCGACGAGATCGCCGTTACGCTCGTCGGCGACTCACTGGCGCTGCTCGACGTGCCGCAGTTGCACGAGCACGTCGGCGCCGGGTGGCTCGATCTCGGAGCCGGCGCCGGCATCCCCGGCATCCCCCTCGCCGTCGCGCTCCCACCCGCCCGGCTCACGCTCCTCGATTCCGTGACTCGCAAGTGCAGCTTTCTCGAGGAGGCGGTGGCGCTCGCGGGTCTGGGCGAGCGGGTGGAGGTCGTCTGCGAGCGCAGCGAGTCCTACGGTGCGCCGGGTGCTCCCGGTCGGGAGGCCGCCGCCGTCGTGCTGGCGCGTGCGGTTGCGCCGCTCGCCGTGCTGGTGGAGCTGGCCGCGCCGCTGCTTCGCGAGGGCGGCGTGCTGCTGGCGAGCAAGACGGCTAGAGGGCTGGCCGAGGAAGGCGTCGCCGGCGATGCAGCGGCGCGTCTCTGCGGTCTCGCCGCCGGCGTGCCGGCGCCGCTCCCCCGCTCGCCGCTCGATGACGCCGTGTGCGCCGTGTACCGCAAGATCGAGACCACGCCGCCCCGCCTGCCGCGCCGGGAGGGCATGGCCGCCAAGCGACCGCTCGTCGGCTGAGCGGTCGGGCGAAAGCTCCGTTCGCGCCCGTCCGGCAGCCTCGGGACGGCCGCTCGTTCTGCTAGTATCAGTGCCCCCTGAAAGGAGCCCGGTGACCCGCGTCATCGCCGTGACCAACCAGAAGGGCGGGGTCGGCAAGACCACGACTGCCGTCAACCTCGCCGCGTGCCTGGCCGAGGCGGAGTTCGACGTGCTTCTCGTCGACATGGATCCGCAGGCCAACGCGTCCGCCGGTCTCGGGGTCCGTGCGACCGATGCGCGGCTCACGAGCTACGGGGTCCTCGGCGGCGCCGTCGGCGTGAACGAAGCGACCGTCGCCACCGCGCTCCCGCATCTCTCCGTCGTGCCGTCGTGCCCCGATCTCGCGGGGGCGGTGGTCGAGCTGGCGAACGCCGACGGCAGCGAGCACGTCCTGGACTACGCCCTCACGGGTCACGTGCAGGAGCACGACTTCGTCTTCATCGACTGCCCGCCGTCGCTCGGGGTGCTCACCGTGAACGCGCTCGTCGCGGCGCGGGAGGTCCTCATCCCCGTGCAGGCGGAATACTACGCGCTGGAGGGTCTGGCGCAGTTGCTCGAGACGGTCGGCCTGGTGCAGGAGCATCTCAACGCAGAGCTGGCCATCCTCGGTGTCGTCGTCACGATGTACGACGGACGCACGCGCCTGGGTCGCGAAGTCGCCGGCGAGGTGCGAGAGCATCTCGGTCAGCACGTCTTCCAGACGCTCGTGCCGCGCAACGTGCGCCTGAGCGAGGCGCCGAGTCACGGCCTGCCCATCTCACGCTATGATGCCACCTGCGTCGGCAGCGACGCCTACTTCGATCTCGCCAAGGAGGTCGTGTCCCGTGAGTGATCAGCGCAAGAAGGCGCTCGGCAAGGGCCTCGGCGCTCTCATCGGAGAGAGCAGGGCGGCGCTCGGCCGCAACGCGTCCGGCGCCGCAGAGGGTCTTCTGCGGGACCTCCCACTCGACGAGATCGCGGTCAACCGGCGCCAGCCGCGGCGCACGTTCTCGAGCGAGGAACTGGAGGAACTGGCCGCCTCCATCACGGCGCTCGGTGTCGTGCAGCCGGTGGTGGTGCGCCCCGCTCAGCCTCAGTCCCTGCAGGAGTCCACCGCAGGTGCGGATGGAGTGAAGCCGGCTGCCCCGTCCGGCCCCGGCCCGCACTACGAGCTCATCGCCGGCGAGCGGCGCTTGCGCGCCGCGAAGCTCGCCGGTCTCGAGCGCATCCCGGCTCTGGTGCGGTCGGCCGACGAGGTGGCCTCGCTGGAGATCGCGCTGGCGGAGAACGTGGCGCGCGAGGACCTCAACGCCATCGAGGAGGCCCAGGCGTACGCCGCGCTCGCCGACGAGTTCGGCCTCACGCACGAGCGCATCGCGGGACTCGTCGGTCGCAGCCGCGTCTCGGTGACCAACCTCCTGCGCCTGCTCGACCTCCCCGACGACGTGCGGGCGATGATCGAGCGCGAGGAGCTGAGCGAGGGACACGGCCGCGCGCTGCTGGCGCTGCCCGATCACGGGCAACGGCGCAAGATCGCGCGCCTCGTCGTCAGCCAGGGGCTCACGGTGCGACAGGTTGAGACCTTGGTGAAGAAGCTGGCGGAGGAGGGGCCGGATGGTGCCGCGCCTGCGGCGCGGCCGGCCGCCGGCCCCGACTACACCGACGTCGTCGACGAGCTCTACGGGGTGCTCGAAGCGCCGGTCCGCATCCGCAGCGGCAAGCGTGGCGGCTCGATCCAGATCGCTTTCAAGGACCGCGCCGAACTCGAACGCCTCGTTGGACTGCTGAGGTCCGTCGGCGTCTGACCGGAGACCGTCCCGGCGCCTCGACCGGTCAATCGTCAGGGCGTCCCGCGAACTCCTATCTCGTCCCGGTGTCGGGCGTCAGTGTGACGCCCGGAGTCGGGGTGCTCGTCGGGTAGGCTGTGGCCGTCGGGTACGGCGCCGGCGTGGTCGTCTCCGTCGTGGTGGGGTAGGGCGAAGGGCTCGGATACGCCGTGACTCCAGGCGTGGGGGTCGTGCCGGGGAGCGGCGTGGAGCCGGTGGGCGCCGTGTCACCAGAGGGCACGTAGACGACGGTGCCGTCGGCCAGCTTGTAGAACGAACCGAGCAGCGTACCCACGCCTTCGACCGCCTCCCCTGCGTCCATCGCGAGCTTGGTGATCGAGTCGCCCTCCTTGACGATGACCTGCATCTCCGGCGTCCCCGGGTTGGTGACGATGGTCATGTTCTCGCTGGTGAGCAGTCCGCTCATGCCCGCGGCGGAGAGCGCCGCGACCAGAAACCCGACGGCGAGGACGATCGCCAGGTCGAAGAGGTTGACGACGCCGTCGAGCGGGTCGCCGTTACGGTCGGCGGTGCCGACGCGACGCCGGCGCATGTACCGCAGGCCGCTCTCGGGAGCGCCCATGACGGTGCCGAGGTTGCTCAGGCGGGGATGGTCGTCGGCGGCGGACATGGGGGCCTCAGCGGCGCTGCGGGGTGCCGCCCTTGCCGCGGCGCGGAGGGTCGTCCGCGCCCTCGGGGTCGACGGGACCCAGATCGGCAAAGGGGTCTTCCTCTCGCGTCCAGCTCATCCGGGGGTCGTCGAAGGTGAGGCCCGCCGTCGGCGCGCCCGTGGCGGCCGGCCCGGCGGTCGCGGCCGGCGCGGCGGAGGCCGCAGGAACCGCCGCCCCGCCGCCGCCTCCGGCGGCGATCGGCAGCAGCGGCTCCTCGGGCGTCTCCGGGAGCGTGGCGACGACGGTCTTCTCCACGTCGTCGTCATGCAACTCGTACTCGATCTCGGCCTCGGCGTCCCACACGCCGGTCCTCGACAGGCGACGGCCGGACCGGAGGCGCTCGTCCGAGCCCTCGATCAGCTCGAGCAGGTACTCCATGTCGGAGATGTCCTGCGAGTACATGCGGTCGCGGACGATGCTGATGACGAAGGCGAGCCCGCCGATGAGCAGGCCGATGACCGTGACCGAGAACGCCGTCGTGAGGTTGTCGGCGAGCGCCTGGGTGTCGCCGCTCGCCAGGCCGACGAGGGCCGGAGAGAGCGGGATCAGGGTCCCCATGAGGCCGAGCATGGGACCGATCCGGACCAGGATGCGCGTGCGCTCAAGGCGCCGGATCGTGTAGAACTCGTACTCCTGCAGGAGCTTGAGGGGCTTGGCCGCGAGCCGCTCGGTCTGGTAGTTGCGGATGAGGTCGTAGAGAAACCGGACGACGACCAGGGAGTAGGTGTTCTCCTGAAGGTAGCGATACGCGGTGCGCGGCTTGCCGTCGCGGAAGGCCCTGCGCGCCCGAAGCGCCCTCACCTCGAGTGCGTCGAGATCGCGGTACCGGAACCGCAGCCACAGCTCATAGAGGAAGACGCCGAACTCGATCAGCACCCACACGAGACAGGCGATCGCGGCGATCAGGACGGGCCAGAGGAGGATCCTCGAGACGTCGTAGATGAGCTGCTGGATGTCGTCCAACCGGTATCTAGCTCCTCGAAGAGGGTCTGGTCAGGTCCTTGGACTTGGCGAGCGTGTGCTTGAAGCGGTCCCAGGCGCTGCCGCCGCCGCTCAGGATCGCGCCTTGACTTGCGCCGTCGAGGGTATCCTCGCGACGCTGCAGGACGAGATACGAGAGCGCGGCGCCGATGGGCAGCATGGCGAGCAGGGTACCACCCACGAACCCGGCGGCACTACCGCCCTCACCGGACGCGCCGGCGCCGGCGGGGCTCGCCGAGGTGCTCGGTGAGGGGACCGGCGAGCCGGTCACCGTCGTGCCGCCGGCGGACGGTGAGGGGCTCACGCTGTCGTAGGGGTACGGAGTGTACGTCTCGTACGGCGTCGGTGTGATCGTGTCGTCGGAGTCGGGATAGTCGGTGTGCGAGGAGGTCGGATACACGGTCGGATACACGGGGGGGACGTAGGTGGGCTGAGGCGCGGGCGCCGGCGTGACGTACGTGTCGACCGTGAACTTGCGCTCGACCACTTTGGTGTTGCCGGCGTGATCGACGAGCTGGAGCTTGTACGTGTGAGTGCCGTCCGGCACGCCCTTGAGAAGCAGCCGGAGGCTGTAGTTGCCGATCGTCGCGGGGCGGCTCCGGTTCGTCCCGTCCACGTAGACCCGAGTAGCTGTTGGGTCGATGCCCGTGCCCTTGGGAGAGAAGTCGGTGTACGTGGCCCGGATGAGCACGTTGCTGGTGGTGGTGAACTTGGCGCCGTTCCTCGGCGCGACACTGCGGAACTGAGGCCGGAACGTGAAGGCCGCCTCGGCCTCTCCGATGCTCTTCGGGTAGACGGAGAAGCTCTTGCGGCGCATCGCGACCAGCGCCCAGCTCGTCACCTCGAGAGGACGGTCGCCCGACCTGCTCGTGAGCCTGTACGAGCCGTTCTCCTGCTGCAGCGCGCCGAGCGCGGAGATCGGCGTGTTCGCGCCGACGGTCCAGAAGGCGTCCTCCGGATGCTCTCCGAGGGCGACGATCGCCTGGATGGCGGCCGAGGTGGCCTCCGCATCGGTGCTGCCTCCGGGCTCGACCGGGAACCCGCCGTCGGCGTTCTGACTGTTCTTGAGGAACTGGCGGGCAGCGGGCAGCACGTCGGGTGCCAGGGCGCCGTCGGGAGCGACGGTCAGCGCCTGGACGGCAAGGCCGGTGGTGAGGACATCCGCGCTCCGGCTCGCCTCGCTGGGGAAGCCGCCGTTCTCCTTCTGCTGACCGATGAGCCACGTCTCGGCCTGCAGGAAGCGGGCCTC
>Ga0172370_10003970_pt1 | contig 20155 bp, 9 predicted proteins | sample LakKiv5m_FD_114538 | JGI IMG/M metagenome (GOLD analysis project Ga0172370, IMG submission 114538) | Freshwater microbial communities from Kabuno Bay, South-Kivu, Congo - kab_022012_11.5m | ecosystem: Environmental > Aquatic > Freshwater > Lake | place: Democratic Republic of the Congo...
AAATAGTATCAGTCGGAACGCTTCTTCCATACAGCGGGTGATCCTCATGCCGGGCAACTCCCGCAAGAAATATCGGATTTCCGTTCAACAAAATCTTTGCGTTATTAACTTGAATTTTTCTTACGCCAAACTGAGTGTAGAATTCATCTACCTGGTTTCCGTTTTCTTCAACGGTAATTTTTGCGATGTAAACCGTTGGAGAAGCCATTGACCACAAATTGAATTCACTTACCGGAAAATCACCACTGAACGTTGCAACCGAATCGGCCAGCGATAGTTGAAAACTGCGGGATGATTTTGGCGAGCCGAGAAGGTCATATGTTTTTTCATCTGAAATATTTGTGCTGTCAATATTCGCATTGTAAACTTGAACGTTGACAGTAACATTTTTTGACGCACCCGATTTATTAAGAACAACCCCGGTGAAGTTAACCAAATCGGCGGCTGCATCCGTTTTAAAATCAACACGTGAAACCGAGATTACATCCGACGCTTCCAAATAGACATCGTGAATAATTCCGGTGTAGTTGAACCAATCGCATTGTTTATAGGGAACAATGTCGTTGCGCTTTGCCCAGGCCGGATTATCAACACGAACGGCAATAGTGTTTTGGGTTGCGCCGTAATGCAGTTTTGAGCTTACATCAAACGCAAACGGAGTGTAGCCGCCTTCGTGATACCCGCAGTATTGGCCGTTGATCCAGACATCTGCGACATAATTAACCGAGTAAAAAATCAGTTTAACAAATTTGCCTTGAAGCGAATCAGGCACAGAAAAATTATACCGGTACCAAACGCCGTCTTGATAAAACTCCGGAGTTCTAATGGTATCGAGATAAAGAAAATTTTCTACGGAAGGAATATGTTTTGTTTCCCAACTGTTGTCGTCGTAACTCGCTTGTTCTTTTCCGCCTGCTTCCAGAAGAAGGCTGTCCATTCCGTTTTGATCTCTTTTTGCAAGAGAAATGTCATCGCTGGCGGCAAAGCGTAATTTTTTCCAGGTGCCGGCGAGATTAATGGTAGTTCTTTTCTGCTTTTCGTATGAAGGAACAGGAATGCCGTTCTGGAATGCCACATCAACACCGTTTACGGATTTAAAATTAAGCGTGGCGTCAAGTGTAGCTTGGGTTTGACTCAGCGATTTGTGGCATACCGATCCTAAGAAGAAAAAGAGAAGAAAATAGATAGTCTTGCAATTTTTCATGGCATCTAATTATTGTTATTGAAAAGAGTTACAAGAATAATACCACAAAAACATTAATTTATAGTGTTAAATGAGGCAACGCGAAAGGAACGACATTAAAATTTTATCATTTTAATAAAAAATGGTTATTAAGGTGATAAATTCAAACGCAAATAGAAAAGGTTATTTCATTCCTAATTCTTTAGCCATGCGGAAGTAATTCGGCGGCGCAAGTCCCAATTTTTTGGCAGCGTCTGTGTCTGAGCTTGAATTTTCTCTTACGAACGTGAAATATTTTTGTCGAACAAACACTTCAAGTTCACGCAGAGGAAGAATGTTTTCTCTGTCAAAATGAATTCCGTTTTGCTCTTGAGCTTCTTCTGAAAAACCATACTTCCCTAACGCGAGACTGGCGTCTTTTAAAGTAATAACTTTTTCATCATTAAAGAGTAGCCGTTGTACCACATTTTTCAATTCACGGACGTTTCCAGGCCACTCATAATTAGTCAGAAGATCCATCGCTTCTTTTTCGAATGTCGGTTTCATTCTGATCATATCAATACTCATCGTGGTCATAAAGTAATCAAGCAGAATTGAAATATCTCCTTTACGGTATTTTAAATCGGGAACAAAAACAGGAAGGACATTAAGTCGATAATATAAATCCTCTCTAAACCGTTTCGCTTTTACTTCTTCTTCGATGTTGCGGTTTGAAGCGGCGAGAATGCGTACATCAACTTTCACTTTTTCCGTCCGCCCAATCTTTTCAATTTCACCATCTTGAATTACACGAAGAAGTTTCACCTGCGCCGCCAGAGGAAGTTCCGTTACTTCATCAAGAAAGATGGTGCCGTTGTGAGCAATTTCGAACAGTCCGAGCTTCTTTTTGTCCGCACCGGTGAACGCCCCTTTTTCGTAACCGAACAATTCGCTTTCAACAAGATCGTGAGGAAGACTGCCGCAGTTGATGATAACAAAATTTTCAAGTTTTCTCGCGCTGTTGTAATGAATGTTATACGCTACAAGTTCCTTACCGGTACCGGAAGCGCCCCGGATAAGGACATTGATGGTGCTATTTGAGCATTTCGTAATTTGGTCACGCAAGCGGTACATTTCAGTTGATTCCCCCACCAATCTTCGTTGCTCAAGAATTTCTTCCGCATTCCGCACCAATTTTTGGTTGGCTTTCAGCCGTTCAAGTTCCAACTTTCGTTTTTCGAAGGCGTTGAAAATGCTGATAATAAAATCTGTCGGCTGATAAATAAATTCTTCAATATCACCCGGATATTTTGTGCAATACCAAAACGCTCCGGCTTTCATCAGTTTATTGGCAAAGGCGTAATCGGAAATGTTGACCGTCATTTTTGTTACAACAATAATTTGAAGTGCGGAATCAAGCTCTTTAATTTTATGGATAAGGTCTTCACCCATTAAACCGCCGGCAATTTGGAAATCCATGATGACGAGATCGAACCGTTCGCTTTTCTCTTTTAAAAGATCAAGCGCGCTTCGTCCGTCCGAAACAATTTTTCCAATTTTAATTTGTTCCGCAAAAGGTTTGATCGTGTTTTGAACGCGCCGTACGTCAAACTCTTCGTCTTCAATTAACAGAACATTGATAATTCCTTCTGCAAACATTAACACTCCTTAGTTTCGATTCCTATTGTTACAATGTAAGATAACAAATTCACCGCCTAATTTTTAATTGATAAAATAAATTTACACCCGGCTTCAGGCAGATTTTCTACATCAAGATGCCAACCGCACCGTTTGGCAATTTCGTACGCGATGTAACACCCATACCCGATGGTGGGAATATCAGAATTTTTTGTCGAAATATTTTCATGAAAGAGATACTTGATGCCGTCATCTTCAACGCGCAAAAGTTCGGGAGAAATCCCATTTCCGTTATCCGAAATAATTACCTGAGATTTTCTTGTGTCCTCATCATATTTTGTTTGAACGATGACGTGCAGGCTATCGTTGCCGCCGTGATCAATACTGTTTTGGATAATCGGCTCTACAAGTTCCCAAACCACAAATTCGTTTACCGGAACGGTGGGCAGCGCGTCGTCCAGTTGCAAATCAATTTTGAAAGCGTTCGTCTGCTTGGCCACCCGCAGAAAAATATGCTGCACTAAAAAAGTAAGTACTTCATTCAAATCGGTTCGGAAAATTTGACTGCGGATAGTTTGAATCGGGGGGTCGTACCACTTCATATCATAAATAACCCGCGAGACGAAGTTCGAATATTTAGCCACCCGATATTTTATTTCGTCTATATTTTCCGAGTCAAGCTGACGCAAATCATCTTTAATAAATCCCATAATTTTTTCAGCTTTGTGATGCGTATGGTAAATTCGTTTTGTAAAGACGAGCTCTTTTTGGTAGTTGATTTGTTTTTTGAGATTCGTCTCGTGTTCATCGAACAAAAGTTTTTGCGCCTCATCTCTTTCCTTTACCGTGTAGGAAGAGATGAAATACATTGCAAGTAAGCCAAGCAAAATCAACGAAAGATAGATGACGGAAGTTTCATCATACCCTGAAATTATTTGATCTGTGATAAAAGAAAAGTTCGGAGAATTTTTCATGTAGAGTGCACCGATTACTTCACCTCTTAACACAAACGGAACAAAAATGTTGTATGATTTTTTGTGGGTGAGAATCGTTTGAATCTGCTCATTCCCCTCAACCTCAGCTTTAATGGGTTTATACAAAACGATCGCTTCATCATAATTTTTCTTTGTCGGTTTTATTTCCGATTCATCTTCCACAAGAAAACGGTAAAGCATTTTTCCGTCATCTATCGCCACAATGCTGTCTCCTTTATTCGCGAGCAGACAAAGGTCTTCAATGTTATGTTGAAGAATTTGCTGACTGAAAATGATATCGAACGATTGCGATATTCTTCTCGATTCTTCTTCGCTCAATTTCTTTTTTGGATTTACCGTTTCAAGTAATAATTCAAGTGAGGTGGTCGTCAAATTCGCCAACCGTTCGGCGGAATCTTTTTGATACCATTCCTGCGTTGAGCTGAGAAAATTGGTGATGGAAGCTTTGTTGATGATGGAAATGATCAATTGAAAAACAAAAATAACAATGAAAAGCACGGTAAGGTGTTTAAACTCGAAATGATACTCTTTTATTTTATCCAGAATTTTTTTTTGTGCCATCGCGATGCCTGTTACTTCGTCTCCACAATTATTCCCGCTTTACGAATTTTCTTGTACGCAGTGTTTACTGCGGAATCCACCGTAGTTTCTTTCACCAGCACGGAATGAATAGCGTCCGCCAAAATATCTGAAAGGATAGTATATTCTTTAAAGAACGGCCGGTGCGTTCCCTGTTTCATCAAATTTTTATAAAACGTGAGGTCGGGATTATTCTTAAAAAATTCTTCGTCATCATATAATTTATTGAGGACGGGAAGGTATCCTCCGTTTTTATACATCAATTTTTGTGATTCCTCGCTCGTGAAAAAATTAATGAATTTTATCGACTCGTTAATGTTCGAGGAATATTTAGAGACCATCAAATTCCAGCCGCCGAAAATTGAAGCAGGTTTTTCATTTTTAAAATGAGGTGTTGGTGCACGATGCAAATTTTTTAAGACTTCGGCATACTGCTTTGTTGTTCCTCTTTCTTGTAAACTCGACCAACCACGAACGGAAAATCCGTTCTCTTCAAGAAAATAGTCGCTGCTTTCATTCTCTTTAAGTCGCACTACTTTTTCCGGAGAAATTTTATTCACATAGATAATGTCGGTTAATTTTTTAAGTACTTTCGTGAACGTCTGCTGATTTAAAAACAGTGTATCGTTTCTGTAAAAAGAAGGATCGCTGTTCGCCATCATTTCAAAGAAACTGCAAATCAGTCCCTCATAATTATCGGCTTGAAAAATATAAAGGGGAGTTTTTGCGCTCGCGAAATGTTTGGCAAGCTGGGAGAGTTCCTCCCACGTGATGGAAAGTTTTATTTTGTCCTTGTACTGTTTGTAGTTCGGAAGCTGGCGGAGCAAATCATCTCTGTAATATAAATGAGCGATATCAATGTAAAGAGGATACGCCATTAACGCGTTGTTGTACATACACGTTTCGAGCGCGTAGCTGAGAATTTTTTCTCTTTCTTTTTCAGGATAAAAAGCTGTTAGCGGCACTGCCCACTTTGCGAAGCGCGGCACCCAAATTTGGTCTACGGCGAAAACATCAATTCTATCACTTTTATTGCGAAGGTATCTGGCGAGAAGTTCTTTTCTTTCGTTGGTGCTGAATTTATCAAACGAAAGATTAATGGCAACAACTTCAATTTGTCCCGCATATTTTTTATTAAACGCGTCGATAATTTTTTGGTGTGCGGATGAAATGTTATCGACGTAATAAATTTTTTTTACCGGGGGATTTTCATCGCCTGTGCCGGAACCTACTGAAAAGACAAACGTAATAAGGAGGAATAAGGTGATTACTATTCCTCCTAATATTACGAAAAACATCCTTTCAAATTTCATAATGCACCGGCGCTGTCTCTTACGGTAAAAGCGACTTTTGTTTCTTCCAATAATTGAACCATTCATAGTTTGGAGGTGTATACGGAACAGCGGAAATTCTTCCGCCAAAACCGATATACCTATAGACGAACATGTTTACGTCCGTAACATTAACATTCTTCAAATTATCCTCGTTCAAAGTAACGCCGAAATCGTTCGCATACTTTGCGGTTCCAACTTTCACTTTTTCCAAAAGTTTGTTCATAAAAACTTCCTCTTTCAACTTATCCTTCATCGCGTCAAAGTGCTCTTGAATAGAGTCTTGCGCATCCTTTTTTCCGAGAAGTTTAAAGAGGCTGTATCCACCTTCCACTTTCATTGGTCCGTACACATCCCCTTCCCCCATTTTCTCGGCAATTTTGCCTATCTCACCGAGCTGGAAAGTATACTGCCAACCGAAATCACCTTCCTGCTGCAATGTGGAAACCCGCGTGTTGTATTCTTCGGCAAGTTTGGCAAAATCTTCACCACCATCCATTTTTTTCAGAACGACTTGAAGCGTATCCAAACTGCCGGAAAAAATTTCGAGAAGATGAACTTTTAGTCCCGCAAATTGATTGCCGGTTTTATGAAGATAGTAATTATAAACTTCATCGTCGTTAACTCTTGACGAATCAAGGAAATCCTTCTTTAACATTTGGGAAAGAAAATTTGTCTCCCATAGCTGAATATCTTTTTTCACTTCGGGAAGATTTTCCATGTGTCGTCTTTGAGCTTCCCGGTAAATCAATTCGTACTGAACATAGTCATTCAATTTTTGCTGCAAGACGCCGATAATATTTTGCCGGTCCAATTTCCTTACCGTTATTTGGTCTCCCATCATAAAGTAGAAAAACTCTCGCAGTGTCGGGGAATCGGAATCGAAAAAAGCGATCGGCTGATCAATGAAATTTTGGTAGTTGGAAGAAATGAATGAAACATCAAACGTTGTAAAATGAAAAGCGGCAGAGTCAGCCGTATTAATTTCTTTCCTTTTTTGGAAGGAAGCATAAACCATATCGGGGAGAATGCTAACAACTTCCCGATTGTAGGAAACTTTTTTACCTGACAAGATTTTCTCTAAAAATTCCGTCCCGATCACTTTGCTTCTTCTCGTTTTTATGATTTGTTTGACATTCGTAGCAAATCCGGTTGATTTATCCTGTGTTCCGGTGATACGGTCAACAATTTTAAAAATGAACCAGCCGTTGTCATTTTTCATCGGTTTAGAAAATTGCAGCGGTTTCATCCGGTAGAGAGAGTCTTCCATCCATTCATCATCCATTTTGCCAAAGGTGATTTCAACGGGCTCTTGTTGAACTCTCGAGTCATCTCTTGATTTTAGAAGTGAATCAAACGAAACGCCTTTCTTCAACTTCTTATAAAGGTCAAAACTTTCAGCAGAATCACCCGAAGCCAAAATGTTAACTTTAAGCGTTGTACCGGCTCTCATTTTTCCCCGAATGAGGTCGATATCGGAGATATGGACTTTGCTTTCGACTTCCTGTTTGTACAAAGCATCTCTCAAAAACATTTTTCTTACCGGTTTTATAAGATTGACGTAAAGCGGAAGAGTGTCGTAATGAACTTGCTTTGCGTGCAATGCCCAAAGATGCTCGGCAATTAAGGAGGCAAGAAATTCTTTTTTTAAGGAATCGGTATCCTTGAAGTTCTGACTTGGATGCGGTTCCATTTCATAGCGGGTGCGGAATTCATCGGCGGTAATTATGTCCGACCCAACCTTAGCAACCGGATCATTTAAATTGAAAGGAGTAATTTTTTTCTGTGCAAAAGAAACACCCTGGAATTGTAAAAATATAAGCAGCACAAAAAGAATAAGCTTTTTCATGGTCATTCGTTCAAATCCTAAGTAATAAGTGGAAAATCGATAAATGTTATCTGCAATATACATTTCCCTGCCAAATTTGGGGAGGTAATTCCAAAGTATGCAAGCATCCATTCCAGGTGAAACACTTCGAAAACAATTTTGCTATGTTGAGACAAATATCTCATAGGAAAGAGCTTTGTAACTTCGCTCACAAAATGGGACTCGTGGTAATAAATCATTGACATTTGTTCCGCTAATCCTTAATTATTCTAACAAAAACAAATAGTTTTTTTAGCACAATTGCATTTCTGAGGTGTAATCGTAATTCTCTTCCGACTTTCTTTGAAAAGAGGCAAAACTGATTTAAGAAAGCAAGTATAGTTTTCGTGATTCACGTTTTCGGTAATCCGGTTCGATTAATCAGGTAAGATTTTTCTAAAATATAATTAAGTTAAAGACTAACTTCACAAATTCCGAAAGGAACTTACAATGAGAAAACTTTTACTACTTTCTTTGTTGATGTTCTCTCAAACGCTTTTCTCGCAAATCACGGTTTTAACACCTAATGGTGGAGAGACTTGGGCTTATGGTACTACCCAGATGATAACATGGTCCAGTACAAACGTAACCGATGTAAAAATTGAATTCTCTGCCGACAACGGAATTTCATGGCAGGTTCTTACAAATTCATACCCTGCATCGTATCAAAATTTCCAATGGTATATTCAAAATTCACCCTCGTTAAGCTGTTTAATAAAAATAAGCAACGCTACTGACGACGCTGTTTTTGATATATCTGATGCAACGTTCTCGGTTGAATCGGCAGCCGGACCAACAATTACCGTGGTAACACCCAATGGTGGAGAAACTCTCGTTTCCGGAAGTGTTGATACAATTAGATGGCAGGCAACTTCCAGTACTCTAGTGAATATTGATTACACAACCGATAACGGTTTTACTTGGTTGACCATTGCTACGAATGTTACCTCCGTAATGCCGATGTACACTTGGGTGGTTCCTTCAACAATATCCACCAGTTGTAAAGTACGAATTACCGATGCGGGAAACGCTACCACATTTGATGAGAGCGATCGATTATTTACCATAACCGATGCTAATACAAGTTCTTTAACCGTAAAGTATCCAAACGGCGGAGAGCTTATTTATAACGGGTCGCAGCAAGATATTACTTGGAGCAGCAACAACGTCTCCTTCGTAAATATCTATTTCTCCCCGGATAACGGCTCTTCATGGAATCTCATAGCTTCTAACATTTCTGCTGCCTCTGGGAGTTACATTAGTAATGTAAACGCAAGCGCAACAACCTCCGCCTTAATTCGGATTAGCGATGTCTCTAATTCTCAAATTTATGATGAGAGCGATAGAGTCTTTACGATTATCGACACCTCGAAACCCAAGATTCAAGTCTCCTTTCCGAATGGAGGAGAAATATTTACCGTTGGTTCAACAATGTATATAGCCTGGACGAACTCCAACATGACCGGATCAGCCAACATTGATTTTTCAGCGGATAACGGAGTAAGCTGGACTAACATTGCTTCTTATATTCCTTCAATGTATCCAACGTATATGTGGAGTGTTCCAAATACGCTTTCCACTAATTGCAAAATCCGTGTTTATGATTCGGCAAATCCCACTATCTCCGATGAGAGCGATAATGTATTCACGATTACAGATATGGCTGCGGGAAGCAACGCTGTTGCGCATTACAAGTTTGACGGCAATGCAAATGACGTTTCCGGCAACGGGCTTAATGGTACTGTTGTTGGCGGAGCGGTTTTGGTGCAAGACCGTTTTGCAAATCCAAACTCGGCGTATTCTTTTTATGACAATTCAAAAATATCCGTTCCTCATTCACCGAAATTAAATTTTTCAGGACAATTCACTTTTACCGTTTGGATGAATCAAGCGGGCGGAACCAGCGCCTTCAATTGTATACTCGGTAAAGATTATACAAAAGAATTTGGATTCGGAACCTGGGGCACCGATTGCCAGGCGCCTACGTACCCGAGATTACTTGTCGGTGGTGTAGAAACGCAAACAAATAATTTATCACCGATCAGTTGTTTCACATGGACACACGTAGCAGTTACTTTTGATGACGCAAAAGATCAAGTACAGTTTTATATCAATGGAGTACTTACCGAAACGTTAACCAATACAGGTACAATCACTCCAACCACAACTCCTATGGGCATTGGAAGCGACGGTTACTATAACGATCAATTCTATGGTGTCTTGGATGATATACGAATTTTTGACAAGGTTTTAAGTCCAACAGAGATTTCCGCAATTTATAATGATAACGGAAATGCATCGCGTCTCTTCAAAATTGATTTTCCCAACGGCGGAGAATATCTTACAGCCGGAGAAATTGATACCATTCGCTGGACTTCCAGCTATCAGACTTTAATAAATTTAGATTACACCACAGATGACGGTTACAGTTGGACAAACATTATAAGCAACCTGCCGTCGCAAAGTACCAACGGATATCCGTGGGTTATCCCGCAATCATCGTCAGCTTTATGCAAAGTAAGGATGACAGATGTCAATGATCCGACCATGTCAGATCAAAGCGATTATAACTTTACTATTCAACTTTTCAAAAGCGCTGAATATGCTTGGGATGCCAACACCGTCTTATTAGATCATTTTAATTCATCTACCGGTGCAAGTATCCTGGCTTTTAGGGAAACCGGAGCCGCGTGTGGAGCCGAAAAGCCTTCCGCAACCCCTATTTATAATTATAAGTATGGTTTGAACGGATTAGATTATTCATTAAGACTCGCTCCCCCTGTTGACGAACCTCTGGGATCGGCAACGTACTTAAAATATCCCGGTGGACAAGTTCTCTCACAAGCGAACGGAACAATCGAGTTTTGGGTTTATTTGAGTTCTTACGAAAAAGGATTAGGACTTGTTGAGCAAGGGCAGTTTTTTGGAGCGTGTTATGGGTGGACTTTTAATATGAACGTAGATTCATCCGGTACCCTGAATGCTGGAGCTTGGGCTGCTTTCAATTTATCTTCAGGAAGTGCGAAAGTACCGCTAAATAGATGGACACATGTAGCCGCCTCATGGGGAAGCATGGGTGCTCAACTTTACATCGATGGGGTACTCGTTGGAAGTGATGCAAATACAGGTATGCCTGCTGAAGGATACAACGGTTCTCTTTTGATTACGTTGGGAACAGGTTCCGGTACAGGTGCTAACATCGACGAACTTCGTGTTTCCAATATTCAAAGAACAGAATTTCATATTGTTCCCCAGCAGTTCCTCACCCTCACTTTCCCGAACGGCGGAGAAAGATTCCAGCCGAACACCCCGGTTTATATCGAATGGAATTCGCTGAACATCGGTGCTTTCAATCTTGAATATACCTCCGATAACGGTGCAACATGGAATCTGATTTGCGATACGTTAACCAATGCTTCTTCCGCATTTCTCTGGTATGCCCCGTATGTTGAAAGTAATGCAATGAAGGTTCGGATTTCCGACAAATTCAATCGTAATTTGTTCGACGAAAGCGACAGTACTTTTACAGTCTCGCAAAAGATAAATCAAGGCGTGCATCTTCCGTATGCCGGTTGGAACATGATTTCATTTTTTGTACAACCGGCTCCAAACGCTCCTGCGGATGTTTTTCCAACTCCTCCGGTGTTGCAGGTGAAAACGGAACTGCATTCATTCGATCCGGCAATGCCTGACTTCCTCAATACGCTGAAAAATATTTCCGCTTCACAAGGTTATTTGGTAAAAGTCGATTCGGCGGAAAGGTTCTTCAGTGTAACCGGAAATCCTTTTTATCCTGCGGACGGACTCAACTACCGCATGGGTTGGAATTTAATCAGCTACTACTACTCTTACGGCGAATCAATCTGGTATGCTTTGGGAGATATGATGAGTTCAATTGATGAAATTAAAAGCATGACCGGATACTTTAATCCGCTCGGAGACGAAGTAACAAACACTCTTTACTTCCTTGAACCTGGCGAAGCATACTGGATGAAGTTGAAAAACAGCGTAAACAACTACGTCATTCCTTCACCTCAAGTTGTTATGCCGAAGAAGCATATAACTGCCGGACAAAAACTTATGGCTGAGCCTCCATGGAAACTGAAAGGGTATCAACAAAGTACGGTTGCTATCTTTTCTGTTACCGCAAACAGAAGACCCGTTAGCCCGGGAAGCGTTGTCGCCGCTTTTGTAAATGATGAATGCCGTGCGATAAGCGAAGTAAAATTCAATGATGCCGGAACAGGTTTCGTAACGTTGGTTATTAACGGAGATAAAGAAGAAGAAGCGTCATTTAAGATTTACGATGCCGCATCAAAAAGCGCATTCGGAACAACGGCAACCGTACACACAAAACCGGGAACAACGATTCCCGGCATCGGAGAACTTGCGTTCAATTTTATTACCGGTGTAAATGATCCGATTCTTCCGAAAACAACAGAACTGCTGAATGCGTATCCGAATCCGTTTAATCCGGAAACAGTTATAAGCTGGCAGCTTGCTACAAGCGGTCAGGTAACCGTAAAAGTTTACGACGTGCTCGGCAATGAAGTTGCGACACTTGTAAACGAATACCAGGAAGCAGGCACACATCGTGCGATATTGAGTATGAAAAACGGAAACCTTGCATCCGGAATCTACATTTACCGAATGCAGTTCGGCAGCTACTCTTCAGCCAAGAAATTGTTGCTCCTGAAGTAACTCTGATTTTTTTTCGCAAGTCTCTTCTTCTTTAGGTTGAAGAGACTTGTGTGAGCGAACTATTATGAAGAAAAAGATTTTGAAAAGTTTCAAGAGAAGGAAACAGATATGAAAAAGCTGATATCACTCATTAGCTTCGTCTTACTCTTTACTGCAGCTCTTTCTGCACAACCGAGATGGACTCCGGTAATCTACACAAACAGTACAACGCTCTACGCAAAAGTCACCATTAACGGTGAAGCCGCACTGGCGGGCGATAAAGTTGCCGCGTTTGTAAACGGAGAATGCCGTGGTGTAGCGGATGTAGTATCCAACGCGAATGAAGGTTACATCACTATGCTGATTCAAGGTGAAACTGCCGAAGAAGTTTCCTTTAAAATTTGGAGAAGCAGCAACGATGTTATTTTCAAAGTATATCAAACCATGTTTTCTTCTCCGGGCGGAACAATTGGCTATCCTCCCAACTACTACCTTATTGAAGGGAAAGGACCTAATTGGAAATCTGTTATCTACACTAACAGTACAACACTCTACTCAACCGTTACCGTTAATAAACTGAGCGCGCGCCCCGGCGATATTGTCGGTGCATTTGTAAACGGTGAATGCCGCGGTAAAGAAGAAGTTATTATGAATCTTGATTCGGCATATATCTCAATGTTAATTCAAGGTGAAAGCGTTGATACGGTTTCCTTTATAGTTTGGCAGCTGAGTTCGAATAAAGAATTGCTCGTTCCAAAACAAATTATTTCTGATCCCGGCAACACACTTCCGCTGGGAAATATAAATGCCGTTGAAGGGTTAGTAGCAGATTTATCCTTCGATAACAATTTGATGGATTTCACCGGAAACGGATTTGATGCATTCGGAACAAATCTCACATTTACACGTAATAAATTTGGCGAACTAAATAAATCGTTGTTCTTTGACGGAGTAACAACTCAAGCCGAACTAACCAATTCAACAATGCTTAATTTCCCGAGCAACGGATTCTCTCTTTCTGCATGGGTAAAATTTTCGGGTAACGTTAGTTCAATATTTTTAGGAAAACATGTTAACGGATACCTAAATGGATATTTCCTTTCAACTACAAATAACCAATTTCAGTTCTACGTTTCAGGATACTCGGTAATTTCTCCCGAGTATAATAGTGATAATCTTTGGCATCTTGTAACGGGAGTCTACGATGGGAAAACAGCTACTCTTTTTGTCGACGGTGTTCAGAAAGGTTCAATGGATATAGCCTACACCAATATGAGCCCGAATCCCGTACGTATGGGAAATATGCAAACTCCAGGTTACCCCGAACACTTTAGCGGTTCGGTTGATGACGCCAGAATTTATAATATTCCCCTTTCAACAAGCGATATTACCAATCTTTATAACGATCGGGGATGGCAGCCTCAATCAATTACAAATGTTTTACCGGCAAATGGAAGTCGACTGAAAGCCAATACCGTCTTCAATATTCAATGGACTGCCTCACAATACATCGATTCAGTAAAAATTGAATTTACCTCTGACGATGGTCAAACTTGGCAGACCATAGCTCCTTCGGTTCCGGCGAACAAAGGAAATTTTGATTGGCGCGTTCCAAAAATAAATACGACTCAAGCGAAGATTAGAGTAAGTCATCTCTTTTCCGGTGTTGTTGGAATAAGCGCCGACCCCTTTGTTGTTGAAATTCCAACTATTAAAGTGAACGCTCCAAACGGCGGTGAACTTTGGCAAATCAATTCTCAACAGTCGATTACCTGGAATGTTACCGTATCGCAATTTTTAAATATTTATTTTTCCTCTAATAACGGTACGACGTGGTCGAAGATCGCAAACAATGTTTCAGCCGCAAGCAGTTATTTGTGGACACTCCCAAATCAGCCGGTTGCGAATGGATTAATCAAAATCTCCGATGCTGAAGATTCGACATTTTCTGATGTAAGTGATGCTCCTTTTACCATTTTCGAACCGAAGCTGACTCTTACGGTTCCTACGGGAGGAGAAAGATTTCGTTCAGGCATACAACAAGTGATAAGCTGGACAAGTCAGTACGTCAACAAAGTTAAAATTGAATTCTCTTCCGACAACGGAACTTCGTGGAATGTTCTTTCCGGCGGTGATTCGGTTCTCGCTTCTAATGCTTTCTTCAATTGGACTCCAAACGTTGAAACAAAAACCGCGAAGATCCGTATAAGTGATTCGAAGAATGCGTCACTCGTCAGCACAAGCAATGCATTTGAAATCTTTGTTCCGAAACTTTCTCTCACCTCTCCTGTTGGCGGTGAACAATGGAGAGTCGGAACAACGCAAAAGATTACCTGGACAAGCAGCGATGTATCGAAAATCAAAATTGAATATTCTACAAACAACGGAACAAATTGGATTACACTATCAGATTCCGCAGCTGCATCACTCGGAAGTTTTGATTGGGTGATTCAGAATCCAACTACAACTCAAGCGAAGGTTAGACTTACTGATTATAAGGATGCAACTATCTCAACGCAGAGTGCTTCAGTCTTTACGATTTATTATCCTACGCTGGCTTTAGTTTCTCCAAACGGAGGAGAAAATTTTATCGTTGGAAAAACCGATACAATAAAATGGACTTCAGCTAACGTTGAAAATGTTACCATCGATCTCACGGTAGATAACGGAGCTACGTGGACTACACTCGCTCTCTCAGCGCCTGCATCAACGGGTTCATTCGCATGGACAATCCCGAACGCCCCATCATCGAACTGTAGAATTAAAATCGTCGATAGTGAGTATCCGGAAATTGCAGATACAAGCAATCGGGTTTTCTCTATCCTTTTACCGAGTGTAACTCTTGTTAAACCGAAAGGAGGAGAATCATTTGTCGCCGGAAAAACCGACACCATCCGGTGGACCGGAAAAGATGTACAAAACATCCTTATCGAATTTTCATCGAACAACGGAACTTCATGGAATACAATAATTAGTTCAACACCGGCAAGCACGGGAAATTATTTGTGGAATATTCCTGACGTCAGATCCGACAATTGCAAAATTCGAATTTCAGATATTATCTACCCTGAAGTTACATCAACAGGCGATCTCTTTACGATCATCAAGCCGTCAATAACACTTCTTGCTCCGAATGGTGGCGAAAAATGGCTTCTTGGTTCAGAGCAGCAAATCTCCTGGACAAGCTTAGATATTGATTCGGTGCGAATTGATTTTTCTTTTGATAACGGCGCCACGTGGAGTGTAATTGCCCCCAAAATTTTTGCTGGGAACGCGGTATACAACTGGAATATTGAAGCACTCCCAACTTCTCAGGCTCTTATAAGAGTTGCTAAATATGACGACCTTTCCGTTCAAGATCAAAGTGATCAAGTCTTTACCATTTATAAAGAAGCTCTCACAGTCACTTCGCCGAATGGCGGTGAAAAAGTACGCGCACAATCGATGGTTCCGATAACATGGACAATCTCCGATGTTGTTACACCAAAAACGCACAAGAAAAATTTGGGCGATGCCGCTGCTCTTTCCAACGCGCCTATTCAAAATGTGAAGATTGAATACACTACCGACGACGGCGTAAATTGGAATTTGATTGCAACGAATATTGCCGCGTCATTAAAAACATATCAATGGAAAGTCCCCGCGGTTGAATCCCGCCTTACGAAAATTAGAATTTCGGATGTCGCTGATCCGACCCATGCAGATACAAGCGATAATGCATTTGAAATCTACTCTCCCAAAGTAGTGGTTACTTTTCCAAACGGCGGTGAAATTTGGAAAGCGGCAACTTCTCAACAAATTACCTGGCAGGCAAGTGAAATAGCCAAAGTGAAAATTGAATATTCGACCAACGATGGTTTGGACTGGAAAACTCTTTCCGATTCAACCGACGCCGCATCCGGAAGTTTTGCATGGAATATTCCTGCTGAGAGAACTACGAAAGGTAGAGTACGGGTAACCGATATCGCCTTTGCTACAACTGCCGACACGAGTGATAGAGCATTTAGAATTTTAGTTCCGGAGATTACACTAACCGCACCAACCGGCGGAGAAAAATGGAAAACCAATACCGTACAACAAATTCGTTGGACATCAATTGATGTTGATTCGGTTATCATTGGGTACTCACTTGAAAAAGGAGGATCTGTAATTCTCTATGATACCTTAAATTCTGAGATTGGTGTTTTCAATTGGACTGTTCCGAATAAACCGACAGCAGAAGCAACCATTACTCTTAGAGATACAAAGTATCCCGAGATTACCGTCACCAGCGGCATGTTTACCATCTTGAAACCGCTAACGCTTGTTACACCAAGCGGTGGCGAAAAATGGTTCTCCGGAAGTAAGCAACAGATCAAATGGAATTTCAATTTTGTCGATTCGGTGCAGCTTGAATATTCTTTGAACAACGGAGCCACATGGCAGTTGTTGAAATATTCGCTGCCGGCAAGTTTACAATCATACGATTGGAACATTCCGCAGAATATACAATCGACCTCGTGCAGAGTAAAAATTTCCGACCGCAGCAATCATCTTTCCGCAGATTCATCGGCGGAAGTTTTCACCATTCTCAATCCAACGCTTACGGTGCTCACGCCAAACGGCGGAGAAAATTTGAGAGGCGGCAGCAGTTATCAGATAACCTGGAAGAATCAAAATTCTGATACGCTGCTTGTTGATTATTCAATTGACAGCGGAAAAACATGGATACTGATTTCAAATGTTGTTTCTGCTTTAACGGAAAAACTGGGCTGGACAATTCCACGGATCACTTCTTCCCGGTGTTTGATTCGCATTGTTGATAAATATTACACTTCGGTTGGCGATACTTCGGATAGAATCTTTTCGATTTATACGCCGGGTCTTGCTGTTACGTCACCGATTGGCGGAGAAGCGTGGTATTACGGACAGACGAATAAAATCAGCTGGCGCAGCAGCTTTGTCGATAAAGTAAAAATTGAATTAACTACCAATAACGGAGTAGTGTGGTCTACACTTGCGAGTGATGTTCCTGCCGCAGATTCAAGTTTCAATTGGTCGATTCCAAATTTAACTTCCGATCAATGCAGAATAAAAATTTCCGCGGTTGAGGATGCGTTAGTGTTCGATACAAGCAAAACGAATTTTTCTCTCGGTGTTCTTCCACCGACGTTAACACTTTCAATCTATCAGAATCCCGTGCTTACACAATATTGTAATATTGTAGTAGTGACCGATTCTCTCTTGAGTAAACCGCCGGTAACAAAAGTCTGGAGAAACAAAGATACAACTACATACGAAATGAAACCGATTTCAAATTCCGACTTTGTGTTTGAATGCTCGGTTAAGTTTGATACGACTGCGGTATATTCAATCGCCTCGCACATTGTTTCAAAATTAGGAACGGCAAAGGATACGCTAAGACTTTTCTCCGTCGGCATGATTATCCCGAATACAACCGGAACAATGGTGAGCGTCAATCACCTCTTCTCGGTTACCGTAAAACCGGGGGCCGTAACCGAAAAGACTTTTCTTAGTATTGAAGAAGAAAAAACAGCCGATGCGGTTATCTATCATGTAAGACCGGAAAAAACTTTTGCCAAGCCGGTTACCGTACAACTTTCTTACGCAGGAAAAACGTACGAAGAAGCTTACAAGCTTTCACTTTTCGCATTCAAAGATAGCGTGTGGGTTCCGGTGCCAAGCGATGTGAACGAAAAAAATAAAACGGTAACGGCGCAGGTTACTTCCTTCGAAATATTTAAACTCGGCATTGACGCTGAGAAAAAAGAAAAGGCTGAACTTCCAACCTCATTCGCGTTGCTTCAAAACTATCCGAATCCGTTCAATCCTTCTACGGTTATCACTTATCATGTTCCGCAGGATTGCGACATGGCGTTGGAAATATTTAACATGCTCGGCGAACGGATTGCTACGCTGCAATCGGGTTCCGTAACCGCGGGAAGGTACACCGTTGTATGGAACGGATTGAACGAGTCAAAGAATCAAGTTCCTTCAGGTATTTACTTCTACCGCCTGAAAACTGATTCGTTCACGCAAGTCAGAAAAATGATTCTGTTAAAGTAAAGGAAACGGACGACGATTATGAAAACATTTATTAACAGGAGTTTGACCATGAAAAAATTCGTATTCGGCGGTTTGCTGCTGCTTGCCGTTAGCGGACTTATCACAAGTTGTAACGTTAATCCCGAAGACCCGCTTGTTGTATACGAAGAAGAGTTGAACGGCGGCTGGATTGCCTTTACACTCAAAAAATTTGATCTTGCCTACACTCGCTTTCATTTTGCCATTGATGCCGATTCGGCTCGCTCGGAGGCTTACTCAGGCTTGGGCTGGATTTTACTTAAACAGGACAGCTTGAACCAGGCGGTCACCATGTTTGAGTTTGCCGAACTTCAAAAAAAACCTGATGCATCCCTCTTTGCCGGACATGCGTTTGCCCTTAATGCACTTAAAAATTATTCGGCGTCAAACCAGCTTGCCGACATCGCGCTCTTAAAAGAACCCGGTTGGATATTTCCTTATCTGCCGAATCTCAATTACAATGATTTAATAGTGATGAAAGCGGAAAATTATTTTATGCTCGGTAACTTTACGGAAAGTTTAACGGAGGTGCAGAAAGTAAATCAAGCATTCCAAATTTCTGTGATAACTCCCTACGGTATTGCCGCGCTTGCATCGGAAATTGAACGGCTGAAAAGATTTTAAAGTCCGCGGGCTGAAGAGAACAGCATGATTGCGAAAGTAGAAATGCGGAGATAAAAAGCGGAGTTCGGAAAACGAAGAAATATTTTTTTTGATTATTCTTTGAGCAGAAAGGATTTCCTCTTCTGCTCTTTTTTTTGGTGAATTGATAAACTGTCTGGTGTTAAAAAACTTGAAACTTAATACCAACGATTGAGTCTCTCTCGAATCTTACCTTACCGGAACATCTTTGCATTGACTGCGAATAAAAAATTCTTTTGATGGAAGCAGAATATAATCCACCCCTAGCGATTTGATAACCCCGCGAAGTAATTTGAAATTTGAGAGAGGTGATTTGAAGCGGTGCGGAAAGGTTTGAAATTTGCGCGAAGTGATTCCGAGATTCTGCTATTTTGTTGAGAATTTGCGCCATTTTCAGCATTTTCACCTTCTTTTGAGTGATTTGTGAACTCCTTCTCCAGGTCTCGTTCTCTTAAAAAGAGATGGAGGGGAAAAGCAAAAAGTAATAGATATTATTAATCCCGTAAGGGTGAAGTGATTTTAGAAAACAAATTCGAAGTTGTACTGCACCCCAAAAAGCAAGAGAAAAAAATGAGCAGTTTTTTCTCCTTGTCATTCTGAGGGAGCCCCGCTATACGGGGACCGAAGAATCTTCTCCAACAAAACAACCTCCCCGCAGCATCGGAAGTTTGTACCGCACTCCGCCTTCGGCGGAACCTATTGTAGCGTTGACATGCATAGCAGAAGCAGCAGTCTCCCAAAATATTTTTTTATTAAATTGTTGGCGTTAAGAAAATTGTTTTAGTGTTTCCAGTTCATTTAAGTAAATGTTACGATACCAAGTACTATCCTTAAATAAAACAAAACACCCGGAAGGCGGGTAAAAGAGTATGTTTATTTTTTCCTCTTCATATCTTTCTCACAAACCAATTCTTGCTCGTGCCCGTGATCTTGCTCTCAATCCACAACCCCAAAGGCACTCTATGACCCGTTTCTTATTTCTCATTACGCTGCTTAGTGTAGTCTCGTTAAACTTTAGCTGTAAAAAGAAAGCCCCGAGTGAACCCGAATTGCCGCAGGCCAAACCGACCCCTCCTTCTCTTGAGTTGAGCGTTGATGGCGTTTCTTGCACCGAAGCATGGATAAAAGTAAAGAAACTGAACGATACCACCTTTCTTCCGATAATTGTTTCGTTTAA
>Ga0172370_10003975_pt1 | contig 20135 bp, 16 predicted proteins | sample LakKiv5m_FD_114538 | JGI IMG/M metagenome (GOLD analysis project Ga0172370, IMG submission 114538) | Freshwater microbial communities from Kabuno Bay, South-Kivu, Congo - kab_022012_11.5m | ecosystem: Environmental > Aquatic > Freshwater > Lake | place: Democratic Republic of the Congo...
GCATGGTAAACATATTATAACAGCCCAATCCCAGGCTATACCAGCGCTTTCGCCGGTATAGCCTGCCTTTTTAACTTGCAATCATGCGTGAAAGCCGGTTTTAGACTTTGGGACAGGCTCTAAGTAGAGAGTTACCAGGTAAGCCTTGTATACCGTGATCCACGCAAACACAATCTCCGTAGATCCCCGCAGATCCTCGGATTTTTGGACGGCTCTAACGCACGCCTTTGCTCCTCTCTATATCAATCTTACGGCAGGTAATCCAGCCTTCAGCGGCGAAGAAAACTACTGTGACTCCGAAAACGATAACTGAAAGCGAATTGCTGCCGCTGGCGCGGAAGGTACTCGAGCAGGAGGCCAGCGCGCTGGAGGCGATGGCGGGTCGGCTGGGTGAAGACTTTTTGCGGGCGGTAGAGTTGATCCTGGCGTGCTCCGGGCGCGTGGTGGCCACCGGCATGGGCAAGTCCGGCGCGGTGGCGCGCAAGGTCGCCGGCACGCTGGCCAGCACCGGCACCCCGGCGCTTTTCCTGCATCCCGCCGAGGGCGTGCACGGCGACCTGGGCATGGTGGCCACGGGCGACGTGCTGCTGGCGCTCTCCAACAGCGGCGACACTGAGGAATTGAATGCCATTCTACCCGCGGTGGCGCGTATAGGCGTGCCCATCGTCGCGCTCACCGGGCGGGCGGATTCCCCGTTGGGCCGCGCGGCGGCGGCGGTGCTGGACACCGCCGTCGAGCGCGAGGCCTGCCCGCTCAACCTGGCGCCCACCGCCAGCACCACCGCGCAGATGGCGATGGGCGACGCGCTGGCCATCGCCGTGATGCGCAGCCGGGAATTTTCCTCCGAAGATTACGCGCGGCTGCACCCACACGGGGCGCTGGGGCGACGACTGCTGCTCACCGTGGGCGACGTGATGCGCACCGGCGATGCGGTGGCGCGGGTGGGGCCGGACCGCTCACTGCTCGAAACGATGTTTGCCATCACGCGCGCCCACGCCGGCGCCGCGGTGGTCGAGGACGCGGACGGCATCATGCTCGGGTTGATCTGCGACGGCGACATCCGCAGGCGGCTGGTGGAGGACGCCGACGCGCTGCATAAGCCCTGCGGGCCGCGCATGAATCCCCACCCCAAAACCGCCACCCCCGACCGCCTGGCCGCGGAAACGCTGCGGACCATGCAGACCATGCAGATCGGCGAGATGCCCGTCCTCGATGAAATCGGCCGTGCGGCGGGGATGCTGAATTTAAAGGATTTGTTGAAAGTGGGAATTGTGTAAAGTTCTCGCGGGGGAAAAGCGTAGGGGACTGTCCCGGCCTACCGTGCGAGAGCGCCGGTGGCGATTACGGGCAAGCGGTAATTCAACGCTGAAGGGAAATGCACGTTAGCGAGGAATTGACAGAGTTAATTGCGATAAAAAGGAGGATTGCCATGCGTTATCTCATCATGCTTTCCTGTCTATTTTGCCTCGCCGTGATGGCGTTTGCCGAAGGTCAGGTGTGGGTGCGGGTGTCGGTGCTGGAGCCGGAGGGAGCGGCCTGGCGAGCGCATGTAACTGCCTATCCTACACGCGGCACGGAGGCGAACTTATATATCGGCGAGACCGCCGGCGCCGATGCTAATGCCGTCAAACCGCGCGCGGCCGGCACGCCGAGCGAGTGGGTGGACTTCACCACCTACCTGAAAAGCTTGCGCGTAGTATCAGTGCGCTTTGCCTTCGATGGGCTGAAGAACGTGAAGGCAAAATTTGACATCGCCACCGCGCCGGATGAGCAAGCCATCGTGCGTTCGATCATCGACTTCGACCGTGAGTGGCAGGGACGGCCCGGTAACGTCATCTCGCTCCGCATCCCGCAGGACCCGGTGAAGGACAAACAATGGCTGCTCTCCATCCGCGAAGACACGGTGCGACGGCTGAACGAGATCGAGGCGCTCAAGCTGCCGGACGGTCCCCAGCCGCGGCAGATGATCTGCATGACCGGCTTCCGCTCCAACGGCCAGTTCTACACCGACCCGGCCATCGCGGAGCTGGATTTCGATATTATCAAGCTGCTGGGCATGAACGGCTGGTGGGAGCAGAACGGAGGCCAACCGGGCGGGCTGCGCAAGTTAGCCAGAGAGCGCGGCATGAACGTAACTACCGTCTACCCGCGCCAGGTAGGATATCCGCCGGCGGACTCGCAAGTGGGTGGCGTGCGCCTGGATTGGCCGAAATTCACCGAATGGCTCGATAAAACCTACCAGGGGCCATTCGCCGGCGACCCAAAGAACCCGGATGGCGTGCCGATGGCCGTCGTCGATCTGAACGACGAGCCGGGCGGCACCGGATTCGCCGGACCGGAATATCAGGCGGAATTCCGTAAATACCTGCAAGGCAACGGCTTCACCCCCGAGTTTTTCGGCAAAAAGAGCTGGGATGAAATTGAGACGCCGACGTTCAACTGGTGGCAATATTTCAAAATGCGCGACCCGTTGCTGACCGCCCCGCTGGAGGCACGCCGCCTCTTCTACTGGCAGACGCGCTTCTGGAATGAGACCACCGCGAAGACCTACGCTATGGCCACGGACCGCGTGCTGGCGAACGATAAGAACGTGATCGGCACGCGGGTGAATTTCGGCCCGCCCGAATTATACGATTACGGCAGCCTGCCGCGCGGCACCGACGCCTTCGCCTTCGGCAAGGCGCGTGGTGTGTCGCTGGGCTTCAACGAGGACTGGGTTGGCGGCGGCAGCCCGCGCCGCCCGCTGGAGAGCAATGCCCTGCTGATCGATTTCGAACGCGCCGCGCTGCGGCAGAACGACCCGGTGATCGGAGATTACATCACCTGCGATTCCAACCGCCAGACAGTAAAACTGCGCACCTTCGCCTGCCTGGCGCGCGAGGTGAAGATCTTCGACTTCTACTATTACGGCCCGGCCTACACCTACTTCGACCACTGGAGCGACAATTTCCCCATGGCGCAAGGCGTGGCCGAGCTGACGCGCGACATGGGCGCGGTGGATGGCCTGCTTTACACGGGGAAGGCGCCAAAAGCACAGGTGGCGCTGCTCTACTCGAAATCGTGGCCGGCGTGGAAACTGGATGACACCGAGCAGAACGAGCAGATGATGGCTTATGTCGCGCTGCTGCACGCCGGCATCCCGGTCGACCTGGTGTCCGACGACGAGATCGCCGATGGGCGCTTCGCCGCGGCGAAATACAAGGCATTGTATGTCGTGAACGAATCTATTCCGGCCGCCGCGCTGACCGCCATTAATAATTGGGTTAACCAGGGAGGCCGATTATGGGCCGCGGGCTGGTCCGGCATGCGTGACGAATACAACGAACCCACCACGGCCTGGAACGACCTGCTGGAGGTAAAAGCGCGCGCCTGGGAACCGACCGGCGATCTGAAGCGCCTGGGCGAGCAGATCAGGCCGGACGACTGGAGGCGTCCCATCTTCGGACGCAAGGTGACGGGCATCGACAAACCGATTCACCCGTATGGCAAAGGCCTGGTGTGGGTTCTGAGCTGGGCGACCGGCAAGACTTACCTGGACGGAGCCCAGCAGGTCAAAGGCTCGCTGGCCAACGCCGTCATCTACCCGGAAGGTCCGGCGCGCGACGTGTACGCGAAGTTCGCTCTCGACGCGGGGGTGAAGCCGCCGGCGTTCACCTCGGTCAGCCAGCTCCTCGCCTTCCCGCTCTGGTCGAAAGGCGCCGGCGTAGTGCTGATCGCCAATTACACCGGGGAGCCCGCGGCGAATGTCACCGTGCGTTTCCAGGCGCCCATGGATGTCAAAACCGTCCGCTCCCTGCACCACGGCGACCTGTTATTCAAGCGCGCCGGCGGCTACCTCGAATGCAGCGTGCCGGTAGATGACGTGACGGATATTCTGGTGGTGAATCAGTAGGGGTTAGGGACAAGGGGTAAGGGATTAGGGAATCATGTACCGAGACCCTAACCCCTGGCCCCTTATCCCTTTCGGTTTTTACTCTCCGTAAACCGTGACCGCGATCCTGCGCGTGCGCGGCTTTACGTCATGTTCCAGGAAGAAGATCTGCTGCCAGGTTCCGAGGACGAGCTTGCCGTCGGCGACGGGGGCGGTGAAGGACGGGCCTTGCAGGGTGGCCTGCAGGTGGGAATGCCCGTTGCCGTCGTGCCAGGCCTGCTCGTGCCCATACTCGCGGCTGGGTGGGATGAGACGGTCGAACATCTCTGGCAGATCGCCTTCCAGACCGGGTTCGAACTCGATCACGCCCACCGACCCGGTGCTGCCGACATGGAACACGTTCACCATTCCAGTAGTGACTCCCGATTTCGCCACAATATCCGCCACGGAGCCTGTAATGTCATGCATCTCGCCGTGCCGGTGCGTGCCCAGTGTGAATTCTTCTTGATGAACCATCATGCACTCCCTCTGGAAGAATGGAAGGTTGAAAGGATGGAAGTCTGGATTTTTTGTTGTGTAAAAAACCCTCCCGGTCACCAGTTCTTCCTTTTTCACGCCTAAAGCAGACTTAACGATATGAATAACTCCGAACTTCGAACTTCGAACTCTGAACTTCCATCTTTCCACTCTTCCAACCTTCCATCGTTTCGACACAAACCGCCGCGCAATATGGTATAATACGCCTGCCACTCTGCGTGACCTCGTGGGGGCGTACCTGGTTTCGACGGGGGTTATGGTGGCGTTGGAAGCGAGCCGAGGCGCCTGGCCTCGTTAATCACGGGCAAAAAACAACAAGTGCCAATAGCACACCTCAGTATGCAATGGCTGCCTGATTAGGCAGTAGTTGCATCCCCCGGGCTTGACCCGGGGCGTCTCCGACCGTGGTCGAGCCGGTAGGCCACGGCGAGGCGTAACCCAAATCCGGCTAAGCCGTCCGCCTCCGCCTTGCGGCGAGCCGGCTGACAACAACCAGGGCTGGTGAAGGACGCGGCTGTCGAGGACCGCCCTTCACGAGATAACTCCCCGACTGCGCTCGGAGATGCCAGCGTGGCCTGACTTTCGGACGGGGGTTCGACTCCCCCCGCCTCCACCAGCCTCCCTCCAGGGGGGTGGCTCTCTATGCCTGCCAGCATTGGCTGAATCCAGTCATTCACGAGCACGAAATGGCGGTTTGCGCCGGATTACCTTCGGACGAGGTGTTGGCATATATACCCCCCAAACACCCCCAATCGACCATTTCTCTCTCTGTTTCTCTGAAACCTTCGGACTACCCCTTACCCCGTCCGAAGGTTGGTGGCTGACAGCCCGTGGAGCTTCGGACCTCGTCCGAAGGTCATATGCGTGGATACTGAGACTTTTCGAGCGGCAGAGACAAAACCGGATCGACAAGGATATTTTGAGCGTGAAATGGACACTTGCCACTCCGCTGGAGTACAATCCCGATTTCTCCTACTCCGCGGGAGAGTCGATAATTCAGGCATTTTGTGCATTCTCAGTCAGGATTTCTCAAGTTAGGTGTCTGAATGCGCGACGGATGTCTGGCACGGTGACTGGGATCGACAAGCTGACGTCTGCCGCGCCGCAGATTGTATGATCATCCAAGGCTGCGGGCGAAGTCGACGAATAGATGCGGTCGGCACCTTACCTTATCACTCCTTGCAGGGAAGTTAGCGAACGGCGTAGTATTGGTTGAATACAGCCTCTTCGCAGCCTTTCAATTCATCGCCCGTCCATATCGGAGGTAACTGATGGCACGTTCTCGATACGCTGTAATGTTGATGGTTTGTCCCCTCATGCTCTTTGTCGTCAGTTGTTCGGGAGGGTCCGATCACACAGATTCTTTTCAAACGCAACCGGCAAGCGTATCAGTGACGACGACTGATTTCGCTCCCGTGCAGCTCGGTGTCGTGTCCGCCTGGCAGGCACTGGCACTTGTTGGTGATATCGGCGACGCTGCGACAACGGTATCCGCTTCCGGCGTACAGCTTCTCATGCTCATTGATGAGCAGGAAGAGCTTAATGGACTCGCATTATCCAATCCTGCCGCAAGTAGTAGTGGCTCGGCGATAGATTTCACTGTGGCGAGCACCGCGGAAGCCTTGATTTACCAGACGCCGGGAATCCTCACAACGAATCCGGCCGAATACCCGGAGCGGAGCGAACAAATACGAAATCTTGCATCATTCCCGGCGTTCACCAGCTTCCTCTCGGCGCAATTACCGCTACAGACAATCGAGCAGCTTGCGGCGCTGTCCGAATACCAGCAGTTGTTGCATAACTGTGTCCAGGAGTGGTTCAACGAATTCGGTTTGCCGATGCAACGGTCTTCAAACTGGTTGCTTATGTCGGATGCCGCTTCGCAAGTATACCCGACATTATTTGAGAATCCCTCCGATCCCTCTCGAACTCGCGTAAAATTTGAGAACTGGGGGTGGAGATACGTCGAGATCGTGCGGCGTGAGATGATTGGTGACGCAGAAAACAGCGTCAGCGTTGTCAGCGATGGGTCATTAGAAGTGTTCGGCGGTGCGATCCCCATCAGTTGGGGGAACTTGTGGAAGATCGATTTCACCCAGTGGCCCCCCACCAACTACGAAGTGGGCAACCCGCATACCCGGTATGACACCGTGAACCTGTCCGCGAGCTCCCCGATCACCACCTACGAATACTGGGTGCGAGGACCGGGCTTTGCGGAGGCAACGGATGTGCCGCCCGCGAGTGTCGTAGGCGGCATGCTCGATACCTATGGTACGACGACGTTATGTTACGTAGTCGTGCCTACCCTCGATTTGTTCCTCGGTTTCTTCGGGGATGTTTCACGGCGCATGGAAACCTTTGCAGCCATTTATGACACCTATAAACTGGTAATGGATGGCGGAAAGGTGACCACGCTCACTGCCCATGATCCCGGCAGTCAGGCGTTTACTACGGCACTTGGCGATCTTGCGATCCATCTGTTGACACTAACGGTGAACAGCGAATCAATACGAAGCGCGCTCATCCAAAAGGGCGCGCTGTCGGCAAAAAGTATTGCGTTTATCCAGGTAGCGCTGAAATTTGGCGCAATAGGCATCAGTGCAGCTGATCTATATATGGTTGGCGAGACTCTTAAGCAGGCGCCCAGGTATAGCAAGGCGAGACTATTTAATAGGTACGGGGACATCGACATTATCATTGAGTAGGAGGACAACCGTGCGGATTGTATTCATCCAGTTTGCATGTATTGGTGTATTCCTATTGCTACCAGGATGTAGCGATCGCGGGAGCGGTCTCTCACCGATCAAGCCTACGGGTTATGGCAGCGTCAGCTTTACGGTGAATTGGCCGGAAGGAGAATCCACCTCGCGAGTGATACCCCCGAATGCTGTGGCCATTGAGGTGACCGTGACCCAGAACGGGCGGCAGGTGGGGCAAACCACAATCATCCGGCCGGCGTCAACTGGGAAGGTGCAGAATATCCCCGTTGGGAATGCGACCGTAAGTGCGATTGCTAAAAATTCATCAAATTTAATGGTCGCCTGGGCTTGGACTAGCGTATTGGTCATCGCTTCGCAGACTATTTCTGCACATTTGATTCTTCATAATAATGGTGAGTTGACGATTAACGAATCTCTGCAACTTGTGACTTACACGCCACCAGAAGATCGCTTTACATATTCCGTTTATGCTTACTTTACCAATATAGATACGTCGCAAACTGTGTCCGCCTTGTTTGGTTATGATCCAAATACGAATTCATGGTACCTTGATATATCATCTGATAGTACACAGTTCAATGGTCAAGCTATAGGAACGTATAACATGGCCGTATGGGTAATTTTCAGTGAAGACACTTCAACGCCGCGATTGGTATCTGCTGATTACCAGTTGGTTCTTAATGTCATAGGCCCTACCTATACCCTCGCCAACCTGCAAGGTAGTCTCATGAAATCATGAGACCAGTAGGTCTGTAGACACGGATAACCTTTTGCGGTCAATAACTAAAAAGCTCTAGCTTGTGATCTCGACAAAGGTTTTCTTATGATGTTGAAGATTATTGTAGTTTTCGTTACCAGCATTGCTCTATCAACATTGCTTCTCGGCTGCAGCGACCGATGTAATGACCTTGCGCGGCCGCCGTTGCAACCTGTAGGTTATGGCAGCGTCAGCTTCACGGTGAATTGGCCGGAAGGGGAATCCACCTCTCGCATGATACCCTCCAGTGTGGTAGTTATCGAGGTGACTGTCACCCAGAATGGCCAGCAGGTGGGGAATCTCACGATTATACGACCGGCATCAACCGGGACGATTAAGCACATCCCCGCCGGGGCGGCATTTGTAAGTGCGACGGCTAAAGATGCGGGCGGTATGACAGTGGCATCGGGGGCGACTGCGGTGACCGTGGTGGCGGGGCAGATTGTGGCTGTAAGGCTTATATTGGAAGAAGGGGGGATTACACTGATCTCGCCTAGTGAGGACCCTACAAAGCCCGGTTCAATCGGCGGAACGGTCTTAACGCTGTCACCCGGTCCAACGAAACCGGAAGGCATCATTGATATGGCCTATGGCACCACAATTACCTTGACCGGAACACCGGATGCCGGCGGCACCTACACGGATACCGCCACCTCCGTCATTCGCGGAGGATATCATTTCGATGACGTCCCACCTGGTATTTATACACTGCGGGGTACTGTGCAGGCGCCATACGGATCTCCCATCTTTTTAACAGGCGAGGTGACGGGTGTGCGAGTGCGTGGCAACATCCCCACCTTGATGGCCAATGTGATGCTCTTCAACGAGGCGCGGGGGGCGCGTGTCAGAGGAACGGTGCGTAAAGATGGACAGCCTATCGGCGGCGCCGTCATCTCGGTGGAGTTGCGGGGATATCCGGTAGATTACCTGCAGGTACCGGCTAGTGAAGTATACTGCATCCTGTCCGCCCCTGCGTCCAGCGCACCGGGGACGCTGGGCCAATTCGAGCTCCACCTGCCGGTGGACGGCACCCGCTACTTCGTCTCCGCGCATACCACCGATTCCTACGCCAGCGATATCGAGCTGCTGAAGGTCAACCGCGAGCAAATCCTTGACTTCAATGGCTCGGTGACCGGCGGCACTTTCACCCTGTCAATCGCCGGCAGTGTTGGCGGCACCTTCACTACTTCGGCGTTGGCTTACGATATCAGCAACGCTAACCTGAAGACAGCGATTGATGATTTGTTGACTTCCGCCGGCTATACCGACGTCACTGTTACTATTGGCGGTGGTCCTTGCCCGACTGATACTCGGGTAACCTTTGGCGGCCCAGCCGGCAGTTGGAATATGCCGCTCATGGCGGCAAACAGTTCACTGACCGGCACCGCGCAGACAATCACCGTGAAAGGCACAATCCTCTTCCCCGGCGAGGTGCGCGAGGACCAGGATATCATGCTCGCGTCGGGCGGGACATCCGTCTTCCCGGCGCTGACACTGGACATTGTCTGCTCGACGCTGCCCGCGCCTACCCCGCTGGCCAGCGAGCAGGCGATGATCACCAGGCTAGCGGTCGCCCGCCAATTTCGCGCCTCCCGTCACCTTATCGATCGCCTTGAGATGCTGGCGCGCAAATCTCGTACGGCGCGCAGCAGAGCCACTGGCTTAATCGAGAACTTTTTGTACTGGCAGACATACGATGATGTCTCAACGATCCACGGGTTCCATGTCTACCGCGGCCAGCAGGCCTTCGGCGATTTCCTTTACCTTGGCAGCGCACAAGATCCGTACCAGTGGTACTTTTTCGATAACGATCCGACGCTCCCCCTTGATGCGCCGCGTTATTATACTGTCAGCAGTTATAGTCCGGACGCCCAGGTGTCACAACCGACCAAGCCAGTCGCGCTCGCACAACCGTTACCGCAGATCAACGTCATCAGCCCAGAAGACAACACAACGCTTCCCGGCGCGGGCAATGCGCAATTTAATTGGGAAGCTGTGCCTAGTGCGGAAAGTTATGTGCTAATTATTTATCCCACCAAGCCGACATATAACGCGGCGGTTTATTTTAAGCAGATATATCCAGCAAGCACGAACACGGCTTCGGTCTGGCTCAACGCCGGCACCGAATACTGGTGGTCAGTATCAGCCTATAATAATACCGAGCCCAATTACTCAACGGCAGTATCGTATGCGGCCTACCGAAAAGTCATCGTGCCGTAAGGATGGCGCACAGACCCGAATCGGGAGAGCTTAACCATCAATGACGATGTCAATTGCGTTGGATCGGTTTTTATTGCGTCTCTCTCGCATAGATCTTAATCGCATGAAGTAGGTGCGCACAATGCTACGTGTATTTTTGTTAGCCGTATGTATTCTCGCTCTGTATCTCATTGGTTGTAGCGACCGTGGGAGTATCCGCACGCCCGGTGTCACCTCGGGCTTTGGCAGTATGAGTTTCACGGTGAACTGGCCCGTTGAGGAAGTACCCTCATCACGAGTGATTCCCGACAGCACGGTGACGATTGAAATCGTTGTCCTGCAATCTGACATCCAGGTGGGCATGCTCATCATCACCCGCCCCGAGAGTACCGGGCATCTCGACAACATCCCGGCGGGACTGGTTACCGTGACCGCGCAGGCGAAGGATGTCAACGGTAAAGTTGTGGCTGAGGGCTCAACCGAGGTAACGGTAGTGGACGATCAGAATGTCTCCGCCACACTGTCTCTGTTGGCGATGGCGATCGGCAATATGCAGGATCTTGGCGCACTCTATAATAATAGTAATAAAAGTCGAGCATATGGCATTAATAATATTGGACAGGTGGTTGGATACTCAACATGGTTGCCTGGCACGCCTTCTGCTGGTGGCTCCTCCTTCCTCTGGACCGCAATAACCAGCATGCAGAATTTAAATACACTTTCTGGAGGCTCTCCTTGGCTAAATAATGCTATTGATATCAATGATAACGGCCAAATCGTCGGTAGCACTGAAGCAGAAGTACCGCACCATGCCTTCTTATGGACACCTGCCATCGGGGTATCGGATTTGGGCACCTTAGGCGGGCGCAATAGTACGGCAACTGCTGTCAATGGAAATGGTCAGGTTGTGGGGTATTCGGATGCTACAAACGACCCTATCCCGCCAACTCATGCATTTTTCTGGTCTCAGTCTACTGGCATGCTAGATTTGGGGACGTTAGGCGGAATGCATAGTAGCGCATATGATATAAATGATGCTGGTCAAGTAGTAGGAACAGCTAGCACTACTTTTGGCTCACATGCTTTCCTCTGGTCTCCCACTGCGGGCATGCTCGATCTAGGCAGTCTGTATGGTGCTGGCAGTGCAAGTCAAGCTGAAGGCATTAATAATCTCGGTCAGGTGGTGGGATATTCATTTGCAGGCGGAGCTGACTCCAGCGTCTTTCTCTGGTCCCCCTCCACCGGCATGCAGAATTTAGGGAACCTTGGAGGTTTTCGATGCTATCCACAGGATATCAATGACGTCGGTCAAATTGTTGGCTTCGCTTATGCCGAAGATTCTTCTAATTCTTATCCATTTATCTGGTCACAATCCACCGGTTTACTTAATCTCGGCAGCCTTGGGGGCAGTTGGGGGTGGGCGCGTGCCATCAACAATGCAGGCCAAGTAGTAGGAGAATCTGATACCGGTCGAGGATATTGGCATGCGTTTCTCTGGACACCGACAGTCCCGATGACCAAGGATACGCAGGGACAGCGATATATCGAGATACACACGACAGATAGTGATACTTTTTCGCCCCCGGGCATTGGCGATTTCGATAGGCAGGCGCCATCTTCCCTTGAGAAGCACACTCTCGCTAATCCCAGTCATAGCCGATCAGGTAATGGGAGAAGGCGATGAAATATATAATTGTCGTCTGGATGGTGAGTGTTATCCTGTTCACATTTCTTTTCGGCTGTAGCGACCAGAGGAGTGATCTTTCGCGGCCGACGGCAGGCTATGGCAGCGTCAGCTTCACGGTGAACTGGCCGGAATGGGAATCTACCTCGCGCGTGATACCCCCCAGTGCGGTGGTTATCGAGGTGACCGTCACCCAGAATAGCCAGCAGGTGGGGAATCTCACGATTATCCGACCGGCATCAACCGGAACGGTGCAGAATATCCCTGCCGGGGCGTCAATAGTGAACGCGATGGCGAAGGCCGCCGGTGGCTCGACAGTGGCGTGGGGACAAACAGGGGTGACGGTGGTGGTTGGGCAGACCGTACAGGCGCGGTTGACGCTCTTTGAATTCAGCAACGGCGTCAACCCCATCGACGGCGCGTCGCTAATCTGGGTGCCAGGCGGGTCGTTTACCATGGGCACGGAGTATAGCGCGTGGTGGTCCAAGCCGTATATGCAGGAAGTGACGCTCACCGGTTATTGGATATACCAGTATGAAGTCACCGTGGCGCAGTACCGCGCCTTCTGCACGGCGACGGGGCGGACGCTGCCGTCCTTCCCGTCGGGCTATAGTTGGGCGGGGAAAACCGGCTGGGCGAACCCGGCGCTGCAGCAGCACCCCATTGTGAACGTCACCTGGTACGACGCGAAATTGTATGCAGATTGGGCGGGTGTCTCTCTTCCCACCGAGGCGCAATGGGAATACGCCGCGCGCGGCCCGGCAGGACGCAACTACCCATGGGGCGGCACGGCGACGGCCGGTGATCCGTATAACGGCTGGGATCAGACGAAATGCGCGAACTGTTACAACTCCTACGATCAGGGCATCAGCACCTGGTCGGTGGGGAGCTTCCCGACCGACATGAGCTGGTGCGGCGCGTATGACCTGGCAGGCAACGTGTGGGAATGGTGCGCGGACTGGTACGGGCCGTATTCATCCACGCCGGTGAGCAATCCCACTGGACCGGCGACGGGCCCCGCCCGTGTGCTGCGCGGTGGCTCGTGGCACGTTGGCGGCGAGGACACCAGCCGCGGTGCATACCGCTGCACCTGCTCCGACTACCCGGATAACTACTGGTACGACGGCGGGTTCCGTTGCGTGTCTCTCTCGCCAGGACCGTAATGGTGAATTTGACATAACTCATGATGATCGAGACAGGAGCAATATTAATGGTGAAGGTATATGGAGATTTGCTTGGCGGCGACTGGTAGGTGAGATGATTTCCATTCGACAGCCGTCGCCGGTCAAATCTATATAATTCATCGGATCAGACTAGAGAATCCCAATATTTCCCTCTGCTCTGCCCAATCCAACGTCAGCGTTTTCGTCAGTGTGCCCAGCGACAGTCCCGATGGCTCCCGTCCTTCAAGGATGGCAAGGATAATATCCGGCGCCAGCAGCGTCAAACGTAATATCCGCCCGACGTAAGAACCATCCAACTTGACCGCATGCGCCAGTTCTTCAATTGATCGGAACCGCCCGCTCTCCAGCAGCGCCTTCCACCGGTGTGCGCGCGCGATGGCAATGACCAGGGAGTCCTGCGTTGCAGACCTATGGGCCGGCGAATCCTGCGGCGCCAGCCCCTCTGGGAGGATAATCTCCTTCCGCCCACCACGCTTTTTCATCGTCATTGGGATGTGGACGGTGATGCGGTTGCCGTGGCGGCGCACGGTGAGTTGATCGACATGAAGTGTGGTCATCGGTTACTCCTCTATTCCGTTACAGCGCTTGATCCGTGCCATTCATCCAGCAGCGCATGCAGCCCATCGGCGCGCAAGGCGATCTGGACGCCATCCGGCTGGACGAGAATCTGCTCAATGAGCAGCTGCACGATCCGCGCTTGTTCCGCGGGGAAGAGTTCGTCCCAGAGGTCGTTGAATTGCCGAAGATGACGAATAATGTCCTGCTCGTCGGCCACATCAGGCACCAGGCTTCTGGCTTCACGATATGTCCGCGCCGCCACTTCTGGCGTGGTCAGGCTTTTGCGCACCAGCGCGATGACGGACGCTTCGATCTCGCCAGCGGAGATCGATTTCACCGGGCAGGTGCTGTAGCCTGCTTTGGCCGCCCGATTGCACAGGTAGTAGCGGTATTGCTTGGTCGCATTCTTCTTCGTGTAGCTGATCCCCATCGCCGCGTCGCAGTGCCCGCAGCGGATCAGGCCGCGCAGCAACGCCGGCGATGTCGCGCGGGTCTGGTTGGCGCGGGTGCGGCAATTCTGACTCAAGATCGCATGCGCGGCATCCCAGGCGTCCTGCGTGACGATCGCCTCGTGCTCGCCGGGGTAGACGTTCCCTTTATGCTCGATCTGCCCCAGGTAGAGCTTGTTGTTGAGCAATTTATAAATATGCCCCTTGTGCCACGGCGTACCCTCGCGGACTTTCCCTTCTTTCGTCGTCCAGGCTTTCGTGGTCTTCCTTTCGGCGTTGAGCGCTTGCGCCAATCTGGTGGTGGAGCCGTCCGAGACGAACCGGCGAAAGATTTCTCGGACGAGTTCCGCCTCGGTCGGATTGACGATCAATTTCTTATTCACTACGTCATAACCGAGCGGCGGGGTCCCGCCCATATACATGCCGCGCTGTTTGCTGGCCGCCACTTTATCGCGGATGCGCTCGCCGATGACTTCCCGTTCAAACTGGGCGAAGGAGAGGAGCATATTTAAGGTCAATCTGCCCATCGACGTGGTTGTATTGAACGACTGCGTGACGGAAATGAATGTCACGTTATGACGGTCAAAGATCTCGACGAGTTTCGCGAAATCCAACAGCGAACGAGACAGTCTATCGACCTTATAACAGACCACGCAATTGATTTTTCCTGCTTCGATATCGGCCAGTAATTGCCGCAGCGCCGGGCGGTCCAGTGTTCCGCCAGAATACGCCGCATCGTCATAGCGGTCCGGCAGGGCTATCCAGCCTTCTTCCCGCTGACTGGCGATATACGCCTCCGCCGCCGCACGCTGCGCATCCAGGCTGTTGAAGCCATTATCGAGATTTTCATCCGTACTCTTCCTGGTATAAATACCACAGCGGATGGTCGGGATGGTCTGGCTGCTGCCCTGTCGTCGGCTCATACCTCACCTCCGTCCTGCTGGCCGCGCAATCCGAAGAATCGTGGCCCGTTCCAATGCGTGCCAGTAATCACTTTCGTGATGGCCGTCAACGATTTATATGGCCGGCCCTCGAACTCAAACCCCTCGCGGGTGGTGAGCACTTCATACCGGCGCCCGTTCCATTCCCGCACCAGCCGCGTGCCGACGACGGGATGACCGGCTTTCTGGGCGGTCGGACGATGGGCAGGCGAAATCATTCCGCCCAGATCGTCATACCCGGCCTCAGCCAGCGCCCGCTCCATCTCCTGGTACGTGCTCATCGGCAGCCCGCCGTGGGCCAGTTCCTGCATCCGGTAGATGAGGCGCTTGAGCAGAAACGGCCGATTATATGACGGCGGGTCGGTTCCGATCAGCACGCGCCAGTGTTCCATTAACTCCGACATGGGCAGGCGCTGCAGCTCCGCAATCTGCCGGAGCACCGCGGGGCGCTGGGTATCAGATTCAGACGTGATCGCCATGGACCTTCTCCTTCTGCAGAGATTCGTGTCCTGCCCATGAACGCTCTGCCTGGCAGTCGAAGTCAAGCGAACCGGCTCTCTCGTCCAGAGAATATGGGTCAGATGTGTTCAGGCCCGCGCGTTTTTGTCGCAGGCGGACATACCCGCGTGCCAGCAGGCCGGCGATCTCGTCCAGGTGCGTCAGTGTCGTTCGTGGTGTCATCCCTGTCCCTCCTGCTGCGGGTGTCGGGCTGCGGCCACCAATCGCTCCGTCGACGCACGCAGGAGGGTCGCGAGTTCCTGCAGATACGGACACCGGTCAGGCCGGCATGGCGGCGGCGCGGGGCTGGCGCTACCGTTCATCAGCGCATCCATCGAGGTGTGGAGCACCTGGGCCAACCTCTGCAGCTGTGCGACCGTGGGGAGACGTTTGCCGGTTTCCAGCCGGGAGAGCGTGGCCTGATCAATCCCGGTGGCGCGGGCCACTCCCCCCTGGTCGAATCCAGCCGCGGTACGTAGCTCTCGAAAATGTTCATGTAATGCCATGCCAGCAACCCTTCTCTACTCCACCAGTGTCCACAAAAGCCGTTCCTGCGACGGCATACGCAAGGTCGCGCCTACCGTCAGTTCCAACGGAAAGGCAATATCATTGAAGTCACAGATCACCCACCACAGCGTGGGATCTCCCAGGTACTGATAGGCCAGCAGATCGATCCGATCCCCTTCCACCACGGTATAGAACCGATCATCCGGCTGTGGCGTCACGTCGATGCGCGATCGGGCGCCGAGGAACTGGGTGTCACCATCCTGGTAGAGGATGCAATCGCGGTAGCACGAACGGTCATCGATCATCGGCGCACCTCCCGATAGCTCACGGAGTGTGGTACGATTTCCTCCAGGGTGATCTCGACATCCGCCCGGCGCGGCTGCAAGGTTGCCGGGTCGAAAAGGTACGCATAATGCGCGCGCACTTCGCGGACGATGCATTTCACACCCGGATACAACTCGCCGAAGAAGAAGAGCACCGGATGCGGTGCCTGCTTGAGCATCGTGCCTTCATGCGTCGGGTATAACAGGGATCGCAACCAGGCAACATCCTGTTGCGCGTTGCCCTGGTAGAACGACGCGACGAACGATATCTTCCGCACATCGCCGGCGACGTATTGATAGCGTGGATGGCTCATGCCCGGAATGACGATGGACGCGTAACTGGTCGCCTTGCTGTCCACGATGTCATTCGGGTTATATTGGAATGCCAACCGTTCGCGGGTGACGGTATCGACTAGGTAGGCGGTGATGGGTTGGGTTATGTCCATCATTCGCCACTCCAGTTCTCGTACCGGCGCACGCGCTGTTCACGCACGTCCCGATACACCGCGCGGGCGATTTCCCGGCCATCAAGCTGCACGACGATATCGCCGGCAGGCTGGCTGGCCAGCCCATCGAGTTTGCCGGCGATCAGTTCAAGTAGATCACGAATGGGTTTATGCGTTGACGGCGACGAGGTGGTGGGTATGACCGGTCGGACCGTTACCGGCATGATCGGGCGGACGGGCGGCGTTCCCGCGGTGGCCGGTGCCAAGGTCGGCGGCATGATTGACGCCAAGTCGGTCGCAAAGGCAAACGCGCGCTGCATGGCCTGCGCCGGCAATTGCGACGCCTGCTCGATACCCCGAGACAGCGTATCCAGCAGGGAGAACCCCGACACGCTTAATGTAGCGAGCGGCCCGATCTCGGCATCGGAATGCGGGAGCAATTGCCCCAGTTTCCCCAGCGCACTCTTCAAGGCATTGAACGGCGCCAGCGCCGCGGATTTGATCCCGTCGGCCAAGGTCTGCATCATGCGCTTGCCGGCCTCCAGCGCCAACGAGGCCAGACTGGTCAGGCTGGAGATGATAGACTTCATGGCGTTGCTCGCGGCCGTTGTGACGCCGGTCCAGGCATTCGTCGCCCACCCACTGATCGCCGCCCAGGTGCTGGACGCGGCGCCACGGATTGACTGCCAGACGCGGTTGATAGTCATGCCGACGGCTTGCATGGCGGTGCCAAGGACCGGATATTTCGTGCTGATTTGCTGCACGGCCTGACTGGCGGCCAATTTACAGCGATCCCATAATGAGCCATGCCCGTTCGCGATGGTGTTCCAGGTGCTGCCAGCGATGCCGCTGACCAACTGCAGATTACCGCGATGGAAGTTCACATACGACGATACCCCGGACTTGATCCCCTCCCAAGCGCGGCTGGCGCCCGCCTTCATCCCGTCCCACGCGGTGGTCGCCCAACCCACCACCTTCGAGGCACCGGCCTTCACGCCATCCCAGATCGCGCCGCCCATATTTTTGATCCATCCCCAGACCGTGCCGAGGAATCCTTTAATGCGATCCCAATTTTTGAATATAACCAGCGCGATTAAACCAATCGGGCCGGTGATGACCGCCAGGATGGTCAATCCCCACTTGCGGAAGAACCCGGCCAGCCAGCCGAAGACCGCGGTGGCGGCATTTTTGATCGCCTGCCAGGCGCCGGACAGCCAGGCCGACACGCTGCTCCAGTTCTTCCACAGCAGGATGACGACGGCGATCAGGCCAATGACGGCTGCGACAATCCAGGTGATCGGGTTCGCCCACAGCGCGGCGTTGAAGGCCCACGTCGCCGCCGTGGCGATGCCGGTGGCCACCGAAGAAGCGATCTGGGCGATACGCGAGGCGACCATGGCGGCAATGCCGGCGAGTGTGCGCGCGCGCAACATGATCCATTGCCCGGCCTGGGCTGCGATGGCGGTCGCAGCACGCCAACCGGCAGCGGCATATTGGACAGTCGCGACACTGGCCAGCCGCATCGCGGTCCAGGCGCCGCGTATGCCGCCGGTGAAGTTCGACCAGGACATGGAGGCCATCGTGCGCAGCTGCGTAAGCGTGCGGGTCAAGCTGATTGATCCCGCCAATCGCAGCCCGGTCAGGAAGTTACTCGTAATCCGCGCCCCCGCGATGGTCGCCTGGATTCCCGTCTGAATGAGCGCCGGCCCGAACACCAACGAGAGAATACCTGCCGCCCACCTCACCACCGTGCCGATGGCCTGCCAGCGGTCGAGAATATAATTAGCGACGACCGTCATGCCCTCGCGTAACCAGCCCAGCACGGTGATAATCCCCCGGATGACCTGCACCACCACGGTGATGACCCACACCACGCCGGCGAACACCGTGGCCACCAGCTGACCGACGAAGCCGAGGATCTCGCCCACCGTCTGCCCGAACCGCCGCCAACTCCCAGTGGTGCCGGCTACCTCCACCTTCACCGATTGCACGATGCCGAACACCCGCCCCAGCGCGATGAACAGCCCGCGAAATGCCGAGACGAGTGCAGTAATTGACGGCTCCACCGCCGCGCGGATATTGCCGAAGAAGGAGGAGAAGCCGGCCCACAGCCCCCGCAGGAACGAGCGCACGCGCGCATAGACTTGGAAGACAGTGATGACGAAGTTCAGCAGCCCGGTATTCTCCAGTTGCTCGGCGATCTCGGCGCTCATGGTGCCGGTCATGCCATTGAAGCTGGTGATGAGCTGAAACAACCCGGTGAAAACCGCGCGGATGGTAGTCCAGGCATTCGTCAGCACATCGCGGATGCCGCCGAAATTGGTATGCCAGGCCTGGTAGAGCAACCATACAGCGGCAATGACGCCGACGATGATGAGCGTTACCGGCAGCAAGCTGGCGCCGATGGTCCCGACCGCCCCCGCGAGCATCGGACCGAGCGCGTCCAATCCCGCCTGAATGCCGGGCAACAGCAGACCGAGCGAGCCAATGAGCGCCATGCCGCCGCCGACCACCACCAGCATGCCGCCTAGCACCAGACTAGTGGCAAGAATCGCCCGCGTCAGGCCGGGATGGGCGCGTGCCCAGTCCTGCATGCGCAGCACCACAAACTGGATGCCCTGCAACAGCGGCGTCGTCAACGGCAGGAGGGTATTGCCGAGGATTTCCGCCAGGTTTTTCGTCTGCTGCCCGGCGAGTGCCAATCCGGAGCCGATGTCCGAGGTCATCGCCCGCGCCATCTCTTCCGTGACGGCGGTGCCCCCCTGCATGGCCTGGCGCACGCCGACGATATTGCCCTGCAACGTCTCCATGCCGGCGGACATCTGGAGAATAAACTTCACCGCTTCATCCGTGCCGAAGGCTTTTTGCAGTTGCATCTGCGCGGCGACATTCGCCAGGTCGGGAAATTTTTGCTTGAGCGCCTGCAGGATCGGCACGATGCCCAGCATGTGTCCCTGCGCGTCGGTAAAGGTGAGGCCGAGTTCCTTCCCGCCCTGACCCACTTTCTGAATGAACGCCTTATACAGCGTGCCGGCTTCCGCCCCCGGCATGGTGGTCTGCAGTTGCCCGAGGATCGCCAATTGCTCTTCGAGCGGCACCTGCGCGGAGGCCGCCATGGCGCCGATGTTTTTAATCGCGTCCGCCATCTGTGCGCCGGTGGTTTTGAAGGCCGCCACCGTCTGCGCCATCGCCCCGGAAAACATCCGCGCCCACTGCATGTCGGTCATTGCTGCGGCTAACGGCTTATAGATGCCATAGCCGGTGGTGAAGGCCGACACCATCTCGGCGACGCTGGCTTTCGTCGCGGATGCCGTCAAGGCGGCCGCCGAGGTGAATTCCCCTACCGCGGCATCGGAGAGATTGGCCAGCGCGCCTTTCACTTCATAACAGGTGCCGATGAATTCGGCCTTGGACGCGCCCGACCACTGATTCGTAAAGCGTTCCGCCGCCTGCGCGATGGC
>Ga0172370_10003980_pt1 | contig 20109 bp, 24 predicted proteins | sample LakKiv5m_FD_114538 | JGI IMG/M metagenome (GOLD analysis project Ga0172370, IMG submission 114538) | Freshwater microbial communities from Kabuno Bay, South-Kivu, Congo - kab_022012_11.5m | ecosystem: Environmental > Aquatic > Freshwater > Lake | place: Democratic Republic of the Congo...
CAGTATAACCAAGAGATATCAAGTCTCTAACAGTATAACCAAGAGATATCAAGTCTCTAACAGTATAACCAGCAGATTTCAAGTCTCTAGCAGTATAACCAGCAGATTTCAAGTCTCTAACAGTATAACCAAGAGATATCAAGTCTCTAACAGTATAACCAACAGATTTCAAGTCTCTAACAGTATAACCAGCAGATATCAAGTCTCTAGCAGTATAACCAAGAGATATCAAGTCTCTAGGAACTAATGAAAACTTACTTATTAAATCTTCTAATCTTATGCCTCTTAAATTTAATTGTCTCGCGCCCAAACCTTTAAATAATAATAATCTAACTAGCTTTGAACCAGTTAATCTCTGATCAAACAATGCAGAAACTTGTTCACCAGTTAATTTCTTTCTTTCTTCTTTTATAGTGTTATATGTAGATGTTTTTCCAATTCTAATTATTTCTTTGTCACCTACAATTTTTTTATAAGTTATTGGTCTTTTAGACTTCACAGGCATATAATCATCTCCATAACTATAAGTAAATTGTTAATTATATTACAAAATAATATTTATAATCATTTGTGTTTCTTTTTCGGTATCGAATTGATTTTTCTCTTTTCTTTCTCCAGCCCCCAGAAATACCATAAACAAAAGATTCCTATTGACATTAAGAACCAACCTATAATGTGCATATTCTCTAAACCAATATAAGGCATTAACCAGAACAAGAGGAAAAGCCTCAAAATATTTAGAAGATATAAAGTTATTGAACCTAACAAAAACACCCAGAATTTCCTTCTTAATGGAATTGTGCTTATCGGCGAGAAAATAAAGGCAAGGAAAACAAAGATAGAGAAGAATCCAGAACACTGATAATCTATCAATATATCAACACCATTGAAAGATGTCTTTCCAGAAGCATCAACATAGCCTAAAGTGTTAAATAACTTAACAACAGGCACTTCTAAAGGCAAATACAGTTCTAATAGATAAAACAAGCATAAACTTAGGAGTAAAACTATCAAAAACACCAAAATCTGCTTTAATAAGCCTTTAGAACCCATAATATAAGAAGTATCTCGATTTATAATACTTTTCCTATTAATATAGTTATAGCTTTACTATTTCAAATAATAAAAAGGGATCAAATTGGACATAAAGGAAATGTTTAGAAAAGAAATTAACAAACAAAGTGTTTTCAAAAACAAAGATTTGGTATCGCCTCATTTTGTTCCAGACATATTACCTTTTAGAGAACCTCAAATCCAAGATATAATTGCAAATTTGGCACCAGTATTACAAGGCAACAAACCAAGCAATTTATTTATCTATGGTAAAAGTGGAACTGGCAAAACAGCAACAATGAATAAAGTTCTAGAAAAAATGTTGGAAATACAAAAAGAAAGTAATTTGCAACAAAAGATAATGTCTATTTATATGAATTGTAGAACCTATAATTCTAAATATAAAGTTTTATTAAAAATCTCAGATAATTTATTTCCAAAAAGTTATTTTGGTTACAGCGCAAGTTTTATTTATGATTCAATTGTAAAAGAATTGCAAAACAAAAATACTTTTATTTTAGTTGTATTAGATGAAATTGATTTAATAAAAGATTCTAATGACGCAATTTATTCTTTAGTTAGAATGAATGATGAATTAAAGCAAGGCGCAATTACTATTTTAGGAATATCAAATAATATTTTGTTCAAAGATCAATTGGATTCTAGAACTAAATCAGGATTGTGTAAAAAAGAATTAGTATTTCCACCATATAATGCACAAGAATTAAAAGAAATATTATCACAAAGAGTTAATATAGGATTCCAAGATGATTGTGTTAACGAAGGGGCATTAGCACTAGCAAGTGCATTCGCAGCACAAGAAAGTGGAGATGCAAGAACTGCTTTATTATTATTAGAAAGTGCAGGAGAAATTGCAGATAAAAAACAAACATACAAAATAACAGAAGACGAAATTAAAGATGCAAGAAAACAAGTTGAAGAAGAATTAATTGTTGATATGATTTCTACTTTACCTGATCAAATAAAAATTGTTTTATATGCAATTGCACTAATGGTTAAAAACAATAGATTTTCAACTCATTTATTAGATGATGGTTATGTTATTTATTCTGGTGACGCATATCTAGAATATGTGAAACAAGTAAAACAATTAACTAAAACACCAGTAACAATGAAATGGTTTAAACAATATTTAGAAGAATTAAATACTTATGGTTTGTTGCATACAACAACATCAGGAAAAGGAGTAAGAGGTTCAACAACATTAATCAAATTAGCTATTGATGCAAATAATGTTTTAAAGGTTTTAGAAAGTAATTTATAAATTCAAATGGAGATGGATAATATGTATGGAGTATTTGTAATAAAAGATGGTAAAGCGTATTTAGTTCAACAATGTAAAACAATAGAAGATGCTAATGCAAAAAGTGAAGGATTAGAATCTGCTAGTGAAAAAAAAGAAAAATATATTGTTCAAAAATGCTAACGAAGTTTGGCATTAGCAATTTATTTTATTTGATTTACAAGTCAACTGAGCAAGTTGTTTTGATAACTCAGATAATATTTCATTATAAAGAGTTTCAGGAATTTCTTGCTTAAAATATTTCTTTTGCACAAACTCTATGTTTCTTTGCAAATCTTTTTCTTTGTTTGATTCAGAACCAAAATATTGTAATTTATAATCAATTTGCAAAATATTTTTATCAATAATATTTGTCTGGTCAAGGAACTGCTTTTCGGATATTTGTCTCTTCAAATATTGTTTTTGAATGTTACTTTTTTGCATCAAATAATTTTCTTTCTCTTTATGTAAAGATAATATCTTTTTTAATGGATCATTATAACTATCATTAGCAATTAAATAACCAAAAACAAATGTGGCTACAAGAACCATCAAAAACAAAACGAGAAAAACTGTTTTTGGAATAAAAATATATACAAAAAGAAAAACAATAGAGAGTAATAAAAAACAAATAAATACTATTGTGCTTAATCTTTGTTTATCCATAAACAGAAAACGAGAAAACCTTTATATATGCTTCTTGGTACATAACTTGCAAATATTGGTTTATTAACCCTATATATTTATATATATTTAGTGGTAAATATATATAACATTCGAGTATAAAATACGAATTTTATATTATATTAATTATTAAAGAGGGATTATAATGGGATTAAGACCTGCAAGATGTTTTAGAAAGGTAGAAAGATCATTTACAAGAATTGCACCAAAAGTTCAAAGAAAGAACTTCTTAGGTGGTGTTCCAGGAGTAAGAACAAGAGATTTTACAATGGGTAACCAAACTAAAGACTTTGATGTTCAATTTGATATTGTATCAAAAGAAAGTATGCAAATTAGAGATAATGCTATTGAAAGTATGAGACAAAAATTAGTTAAGAAATTAACTGATTTATTAGGTAAAGATGGATATGTAATAAAAATAAGATTATATCCTCATCATGTTTTAAGAGAACATAAATCAGCTCAAGGTGCTGGTGCCGATAGAGTATCTAAAGGAATGAAGCACGCTTACGGTAAGAATACTGGGCGAGCAATACAAATAAGATCAGGTCAATTATTACTATCTGTTGTTGTTAATAAAGAGAAAAAAGATAAAGTAAGAATTATTTTGAAGGGGATAAAATATAAAGTAAATATGCCTTTTGAAATTAAAGAAAAAGCACATTTAAATAAGGTTCTATCTGGTAGAAAGAAATGGACAAGAGAAGCAAAATTAGAAAAGCTTGAAGAAAAACCAGCTGAAGTAAAAACAGCTACTCCTGCAGCTCCTGTTAAAGGGGGAAAAGCACCTGCAGGTAAAGCCGCACCAGCTGCGACTCCTGCAAAAGGCGCTAAAGCAGAACCTGCTAAAAAAGGAAAGAAGTAGTATTACTTCTTTTATCTTCTTCTTTTTCTCTTTTTATTTTTAACTAATTAATTTATATTTCTTTTTAACATAATACTAGTATGCCTAAAGACACAAAATATATAATTCGAAGAGCAAAAATTGAAGACGCGTCAGTAATTAATAGAATTACATATAATACAATAAAGTATGTTAATGCAAAAGAATATAGCAAAAAGCAATTAAGTGTACGTTTAACAAATAGAACTAAAAGTATTAAAGAAGCAATAAAAGATAAAACAAAGGATATTTTTGTTATTTTAGAAAATGATAAAATATTGGGATCCGCCTCATTAACTTTAAAACAAAACTTATTAGGCACATTATATATTAATCACAAATATATTGGAAAAGGAATTGGTAAAAAGATATTGAAATTTGCAGAAAAATATGCAAAGCAAAAAGGAATCAAATATTTTGAATTTGATTCAACACTTAGTGCATACGATTTTTATAAAAGTCAAGGTTACAAAAAAATAGGTATTGGACACCACATTACAAACGGAGTAAGTATTCCGTCTATACGAATGAAAAAAATATTATAATAAAAATAGAAAAATAAAGATAGTTTTACTCACTATCTTTCTTAGCCAGTTCCTAACAGGGTTTGGAACAGTTCAAAAAGGATTTTATTCTGAATCCTTTTTGCTTGCTTTTTTAGTTTCTCTTACAATATAACCTGACATTCTGTTTCTTGTTTTTTTAGAAATAGGTAATTTTAAACTTGAAATTGTTTTTTTGTTACTCTCAAAATCTTTTCCTAATTTTTCACCTAATTGTTCTCTCATAAAATCTGATTTTGTTTTCAAAGGTTTTTGCATTGAATTTCCCATAAATATTCCCTCTTAATGTTTATTTATTTCTTTACTATTTTCAAAGGAGTCTTGCCTTCTTTGAATTCTTCTTCTGCTAAATTTATTGTACTTGTTAATTTTACTTTCTTATTCAAATACACTGGTGCATTGTCACTTATTTGCAATGCTCTTGCAGATAAAACTCTTGTCTTTTCGAACTTACTTAATTTTTCCATAAATACACATCCAGTTATACATTAAAATATATAAATTATATATAATTAGATAATTTGTTATATATATATAGTATGTTAAGGTTTAAAAATGTGATCGGAATTCTTGTCTAGCTTTATTGATCTCTACTTGCCTATAATACTGTAATAATTCTTTATCCTCAAAACCACCTTCTACCAAAGATAATAAAGAGAACCCTCCATGAACTAATTCCTCTAATGTATATCTCGCAAACCTAAAACTAATTACTTTATCATACCCTAAAAATCTTATATGAGTAACTGAAAGCCCTGTTGATTTCAACACAGCTAGATTAATCCCTAAAGTCTTTGCAATTTCGGGATTGAATCTCAATCTTGTTAATAAATTATATTTTTCAGCAGATGACTTATTACTAAAAAGAACACTAATTACTGCCTCATGATATTTTCTTAAACGAGGAGAACTCATTCTTTCTGTTCTCGTCAACAATTCATCAGTAACAAATAATCCTTTTCTTTTTTCAATAGTTCTTGATTTTAACCATTGTGGTTTTTCAGGCACATTATTATCTCCAAAAATAATTATTCATTATCTTTTTTATCTTCCATATTCTGAAGCTTGTTTTCCAACATATCGCCATACTTATCAATAAAAGACTCTAGCTTGCTTTTTTCAGCTAATTTGGGAGCAACTTTACCAGCTAAGATTTCAGCTAACCTAGTAAACTCCATAGGGAATATGATCTTAGATGATGCTCCACGAGACATCTCTTCTAAAGCTTTAATGTAATAATAGGTAACAGACTTATCAGATAAATTAGATGCTGCTTTGTTTATTGCATCTATCTTTTCTCGCTCGGCTTCAGCTAATTGAACAATAGCCAATCTTTCCTGGGTTGCTGCTTTCTGTTTATGCATTGCTTCAATAACTTTATCAGGAATAATTATTTCTTTTAATTCAACACTTTCAACAGATATTCCCCAATCTCCAGAAATGTGTGCTAATTCAGTTACTAATCTTTTGTTCAATTCATTAATATTACTAATAACATCAGATAAATTCATTCCACCAATTACTTCTCTAACACTTGATTTAATAAATTGTTGTGATGCCTGTTTATAATCATCAATTTCCATAACAGAATTAATAACACTTTGCGGATCTTTCTTAACAAATAAATAAATTACAATATCAATTTTTATTGCAACATTATCTTTTGTGATAACTTCTTGTTTTGAAACATCTAGTGTTTGTGTTCTTAGATCTACTAATTTAAATGTTTCAATGCCTGGAATCATAAATGCCCAACCAGGACCAGAAACTCTATGCAATCTTCCAAATCTAGAAATAACTGCTCTTTCGTATTCTTGTAAGAACAATACAAATCCAGTTTTGAAAATTATCACAACAATTAATATCACAATTAAAACTAACAAAAAGATTAATCTAACTAAATTCGAAATTGAAAATACTAAATCAACAATAAAATAAATTCCCAAAAGAATAAACAAAATAATAAACACAAAAAATATCTGCTTCTTAGTAGTATCATCCATTTTTATCCCTTCCAAAAATTGTGATAGATCTGTTTGAAATTTGAAACTTTATTCTGTTTAATAATTTCAAACTGAGCAGCATCCATTTTTATCACTATTAAAAATTATGACTTCTTACTCATTCCTAAATTTAATTCTTTCTTTAATCTTTCTAACAATACTTTCTTTGTATTTCCATTAATTAATGCAACATCTAAAACATCATATAAATCATGACAAGGAATTATTTTGATTTTCTTTTTATCATCATCTAACAAAACAACATCATCAACATTTGCGCGCGGCAAAATAACTTTCTTAAACCCTGCTTTAATAGCGGCATTCACTTTTGCAGTTGCCCCGCCAATAGGAAGAACTTCTCCTTTAACACTCAATGAACCAGTCATTGCCAAATCTTGATCAATAGGAATATTACTTATTGCAGAAATTACTGCAGTAGTAATTGATACTGATGCAGAATCTCCTTCAACACCAGAATAAGTTTGCAAAAATTGAATGTGTAAATCATAACTTGACAAATCTACTTTTGAAATCTTTTTGATCAATGCAGAAATATTCAATACTGCTTCTTTAGCTAATTCTCCTAATTTACCTGTAGCAACAATTTTACCTTCTGTTTTAGATTGGGCAGGGGCAATTTCTGCTTCGATTGGAATTACAGTTCCAGTTTGCATATCACTCAATACAGCAAGCCCATTTACTTTTCCAACCTTCTTACCAAACAATTCAAATACTTCATAATTCTTTGTTAATTCAATATGCTTTTCAATCATTTGTTCTTCTAAAGTTCTCGATAATTTTTTTGCATCCAAAACATCAATAGCATCAACAATATGTTTACCTCTTTCTAATGCTAAATCTCCTGATGCTCTTATTAATCCGCCTAATTCTCTTAATTTTAATGTTAACTTATTTTTTGCTGATGCTCTTTTTCTAGCTTCAAAAATTATTACATCAACAGCATCTTTTGTGAACTGAGGTATTTTTCCATCCATTTTAATTTCTTGTGCAACAAACTGAACTAATTTATCTCTATTCTCAGGAGTATCTTGCATATCTTTATTCATATAAATTTCATAACCATATCCTCTAATTCTTGATCTTAATGCAGGATGAACATGTTGTAATGCCTCATAATTCCCTGCAGCAACTAAAACAAAATCACAAGGTACTGGTTTAGTTCTTACCATAGCACCAGAAGATAATTCGCTTTGTCCAGTTATTGATGTTTTTTTATCTTGTAATGCAGTTAACAAGTCCTGTTGTGAATTTGGACTTAATGTTGCTATTTCATCAACAAATAAAACACCTTTGTTTGCTTTGTGAATAAATCCAGGTATAACTCTCAAATGTGCAGGAGTACCTAATCCACCTGATTGTAGAGGATCATGTTTTACATCGCCAAATAGTGCGCCTGCTTTTGCACCAGTAGCATCAACAAATGGAGCGTTTTTCTTTCCATCATTATCTATTAAAATTTTTGGTGTTTTAATATCACTACGCATTTTCATTTGAGATGATACAGCTAAACCAACAACAATGAATGCACCAATTATTAATGTTGCTGCAAAAATAACATCATGAATATAATTTAATCTCCAAAAAATAAATGACAATATAAACCAACCCAAAGGTATCAAAAAAGAGACTAACTTAAACGAATCTTGTGTGCTTTTTTCTTCTAAATTTATACTTTGAACTATTTTTTTTCCTTGCCCTGCATCCAATACTTGAATTACAGGCTCATTTGAATCTAGTGGATTAGGATAAGATAATAAATCAGATAATTTGTCTACAGGCATTATATCTGCCATTGCTTTTGCTAGCATTGATTTACCTGTACCAGGCTCACCAACTAATAATACATTTCTTCTTTGCCTTGCTGCTTTTTTAATTAGATTTACTCCATTCTCTTGACCAATTACTTGATCAATTAGCTTTTCAGGTACTTTTATTTCACTAGTATTCTTATAATTTAAAGGCATAAAATCACACTATATCTTATTATATATAAGTAATATGTAAGTTAATATTTAAACCTTTGTATAAAAAGAGATTAGTTAATATGAATCAAATTTAATTTCACAATTAGACATTTTTTTGTAAAATTCATAGTCTGGAGTAATGTCGCTAGCTCTAAAGAGACTCACATTCAATCCTTCCCACGCAAAGAACCAACCAGCAGGTTCCAAAACTACTAAAGTAAAGTTTATCCAACTTGTGGATCTGCCAAATTCAAAAATTAAAAATGCAGCCAAAAATAAAAATAAAATCCCTAAAGAGATAAATATAATCCCTTTTCTCATTGTTTTTTGCCGATCTTTTCTTTGAATATGATAATGTTTTTCAAAATGGTCTTCTAATCTTTTAGTAATTATTACTTCTTCTTTTTTATCTCTTAATTTATCATCCATTAAAATATTTAATGTTGTTTTATTATTTACGTCATTACGAACTGCTCTTTTTGCCTCATCTAAAAAATCTTGAGATAGTGCCCTTTGATAATTTGGTCGAGGATCAAAATCAGAATATAAATCATCATAACTTTCTATCCATAAACTAATTTCTGATTTTCTTAAAAGCTCTTTTTGTTTTAATTCAAAATTAGTTAAATAATGTTTTCGTTCCATTATTGAATGTGATTGAATAGCCATAAATATGCCTCTGATTTAGGGTACATGTTGTAAGTTTTACTTCAACAAAGAAAACTTAGCAACTTTGCCATAAATATAATATACAATAACTTCTTAAATACCTTTTGTATAATTATATTGTGTTTCTAATTGTTGTTTTAGGAACTTTTGTGGGCACTTTAATTGGTATTCTTTCTGGGCTTATTCCTGGTCTGCACATAAATAATGTAATCTATATTGTAAACAACATTAATTTTTCGCTCGAAATTAAAGCAATCATTTTTATTTTATCATCTATTATTTTTTGTTTTTTAAGTATTATTCCTAGCACTATTTTCTCAATACCAAATACAGATAATTTTGTATCTACTTTGCCTAGTCAAAAGTTAGTCTTGCACGGCAAAGCATATTTTGCAATCAGATTATATTTACTCGGAGCAATAAATGGGATTATTTTTGGTTTGCCATTAATAATTTTGTTTTTATTATTATTGAATTATTTAACACAAACAATTACAATATTAACTCCAATAATATTAATTCTAGGTTTGCTAATTTTATTTTTTAATATCAAAAACTATTTTGGTATATCTATTATTTTGTTTTCTGCCAGCATAGGCGTTTTTGCACTAAATTTTGCATCAGTCGAAAATCCTTTACTAGTAATTATATCAGGATTGTTTGGATTCAGTAATATTTTATTTGCACTACAAAATAAAATCAAAATACCTAATCAAAATTTTATTTGTGAGGATATAAATTTATTTGATAAAATTAAGATTGGAGTTATTGGGCCTTGCTTATCGATATTTGTGACTCTTTTTCCTGGTTTAGGAAATGGTTTTGCAACATATTTTGGAAGTAAATTAGCAAAACTATCTGATTACGGGTATATCTTGCTTAATGGCGCAATAAATGTATTGGTAATGATACTTTCATTCTTCACAATTTTAGTTGCGGGCAAAGGAAGAACAGCATCAAGTGTTTTTTTTGAAGAATACACTAAAAATACATTTATATATTCAATCCCATGGATTATTTTCTTCTCATTATTAGGCATAGCAATAGGGTATTTTTTAACTGATTTATTTGCAAAAATAATCATTAGAAATAGCAATAAAATAAACCATAAAAAGCTCAATATAGGTCTTTTGATTTTCCTTCAAATATTAATTATATTATTTTCTAATTTTTTAGGCTTGATTGTTTTTTGGATGTGCTCTTTAATTGGATATATTTGCATAAAAACAAATAACCCTAGAATCCTAATGATGTCTTGCATCATATTGCCTGTATTAATCTACTTTATTTAATACATTTTTAAATAGATCTACTATTATTATTTATGGACCAAGAAGCAAGAAGAAATTTTATTATATTTTTAGAAAAAAATCCTCGGCTATATACTATCGCAAAAAGTGACAGGTGTATTGCATTATTACAAAAATTATCTTTACAGGGATTACCTATTGAAGAACTAAAGAAAGAAAATAAATTCAGTTATATGTCTGAAGAAGATATAAAAGAATTGTTGGAGCTTCTAGTACAATTAAAAATTTTGAGCAAACAACAAATCATAGGCAAAATAATTTATTTTGCAAATGAATATACTAAAATGTTTTTAGAAATATATAGTGAAACAAGAAAACAATATAGTGTGGATTGATATTATGAAAAAAAATAAAGAAAACATAGAAAATATTCGATTCAATATGACAAAAAATACAAGTATGTCGAAATTATCAAAAGCGATTGATGAAAAAAAAGCTGATGCGATGCTAGTTCCATTTTTGAAAAAATTTAACAAAAAGAAAAATATATTTACCAGCTCATCTTGTTGTGGAAGAATAATGCTTCTTGGAGCTGATGAAGAAGAAAATAAAAAACCAAAAATGTTTTGCGCTAAATGGCACAGAACAGTTAAAACTAAAGAAGTATTAAATGAATTAAAAAAAGATTATGATCATCCTGAAATTTGGTTCAAACAAGAATCTTATATTTTCCATTTTGTATGTAAAGATTTGGATGTTGCAAAAAAAGTATTGTTATTGAAAAATAAATATGGCATAAGAAGAGGCGGTATCTTTACAATAGACGATGGAAGATATATTATCGAATTGATAGGTTCAAATAGCATGAGCGTGCCAGTTAAATTTGCAAAAGAAATTTTCTTAACAGACAAACAAATTGATACTATTGTAAAAAAAGCTAATGCCAAACTAACTAAAAATTACAAAATCCTAAAAGAATTAATGAAAGCTTTTGAAAAGGAATTATAATTATTACCTTATTCTCAAGCATTCTAGATTCTTAGGGGCATAACAAGATACATTGAATCTTGAACTCAAGAATTTAGCAAAGGATACACATTTTTCTTCTTCACCATGATCTATGTAAATTCTTTTTGGCATAGGATTAAGATTTTTAACATAGTTTACTAATTGATTTCTATCGCTATGTCCAGAAAAACCTTCTAATGTAACAATTTCCATATTCACAGGAATCTTTTTTAACTTGCCCATTGCATCAGAATATGTTACTTCCTTCATACCATCTTGAAGTCTTCGTCCCAAAGAACCAATTGATTGCCAACCAACAAAAATTAATGTGTTTTTCGGATTCTCACATAATTTATGAAAGAAATCAACAGAATATCCGCCAGTCATCATACCAGATGTTGCTAAAATAACATTTCCTGTTTTTTGTAGAACTTGTTCAGCATCTGTTTTATTTGCGATTTCTTTGAATATAGGATTATTAAACGGAGAATTATTTTGTAAAACTCTTCTTTTTATGTTATCTTTAAAATAATCAGGATACGCAGTATGAATACTACACACCTCTCTAATTAATCCTGCTAAATAAACATTGTTTGTTTGCAATTTATTTCTTCTATAATACTCTTCTAATACTAACATTACTTCTTGAGATCTACCAACAGCAAATACAGGGATTAAAACATTTCCACCACGCTTAATAGTTTCATTAATTACACTTATTAAACGATCTTCAGCTATATTTCTTGGAGGAAAAATATCATTTGAACCACCATAAGTACTTTCTAAAATTAATGTTTCTAATCTAGGATAATTTTCTTCTAAATTATTAAATAATCTTGTGAAACCAAATTTTATATCTCCTGAATACATTAAATTATGAGCCCCATCACCAATATGTAAATGTACACTCGCAGAACCCAAAATGTGTGCTGCATTATGGAATGTTAATCTAATATCAGGAGTAATATCTGTTACCTCATCATAATCTCTTGGAATAACATGTTTTAACATTTGATATATATCTGCTTCACTATATGGTGCTTCAGAACCTTCTTTTCCAGAAACATTCAAATAATCAAATTGTAATACGACCATCAAATCTCTTGTAGGACTAGTACAATAAACGGGTCCATTATAACCCATTTTATACAAATATGGTAAGAACGCCGCGTGATCTGTGTGTGCATGTGAAATTATTACTGCATCAATATCACTTATTGCATAACCTAAACTTTCCAATTCAGGATATGAATCTCCGTTACCCGCAGGATTTACACCACAATCTAATAATATTTTTGAATTAGCAGTTTCTAATAAAATACAACTTCTTCCAACTTCTCTAAAAGCACCAAGGCAACAAAATCTAACCCATTCTTTTTTACTTTGTTTTTCGGCAAATATTTTTTCTGCAGCATATGCATAATTCTTTTTTCTTTCTGTACTATTTTTATATAATACCCCTCTGATCTTTTGTAAATATTGCCCTTCAATAGTTGGTTTTCTTAAAATTGTTGGCGTCCATTTTGTTTTGTGAATAATTGATTTACTTGTTAAACCTTGTTTTCCAATAACTAAACCTGGCTTCAAGGCCTCAATCACAACTTCAGCAAAAGCAGTATCAAAATATACTGCTGATACTCCTGCATCTTCAGGAATTAATTTTAATATTTCTGATTTTGCTTGTTCTGGTTCCATTAATTCAGATATATCACTTCTGATATTAACTTTCTTTTTCAAAGCAAAAGCTAAGCTTGAAATGTATTTATCATTCTCATAAAATTTATTAATATTTTTTGTATAAATATAAATTTCAGGGCCTAAAAATTCGATCTTACTAGTAGGCACATCTATTAATACGTTTTTTATTTCTTTTATTATTTCTTCTTTAGTCATTAAATCACCAAAAAAATTCGAAACTCTAGTTACTCATAAATTTTCAATGAAACTAGATCTTTTGTTTTTAATTTTTACTTTCAATTAGTCACCAATCAAATTAGATTTTTATTTTTTATTTTATAGTTTTTGTGTTAATCTTTTTTTATATTCTCAATTCCTTTTTTATCGATGATGTAAATATCAATTTTTTCTCCACCTGTGTAGATGTCTCTTTTTTTACTCGATCTTATTGCTTCACAAACTAAATTTATTGCTTCGTCTCTAGACATCTTTTCTTTGTACTTATTATCTAAAACACCCATTGCAAAAGTCATACCCGAACCTGTAGATGTATATCTCTTTTCAGTTGTTATTCCGCCAATAGGATCAATAGAATATAATTCTGGCTTGTCAATATATCCACCCATAATAAAAAATGCCTCATAAGGGTAATATCTATTAGCATTAAAAATATTTGCGGTTAGAGTTATTAATGCTTTTACATTCATTTTCTTATTTCTTTCGTTTTCATATAAAGATGACTGCATTTTCAGCACTCTAATCATTTGACTAGCATCACCTAAAGAACCAGCCAAACCCAATGCAACATTAGATGTTATTGGAAATACTTTTTGGACTTCAAAATCTGAAACTATGTGTGCCAATGTACTTTGCATATCTGATGCAATAATAACAAAATCATTTGTTTTTAAACCGACAATTGTTGTTCCTGATTTTAAAGTAGTTAATTTAGTATCTTCGTGACTCAAGAAAGTCCCCCTCTATAAAACATTAAAATTAGATATATAATATGTAAACCAAAAGATATATAAACCTTATTTCAGTTATCCTGCGCCGCCTCCACCACCGCCACCTCCAGATCCGCCGCCACCAGAGAATCCAGAACTTCCAGATGTTGATACTGCGCTAGAGAATGCAGAGCTAAAAGAATCAGTTGCAGAAATAATATCTGAATAACTATTAATCTGTGAACCTACAAATATTCCTGAAACATAGCCTTTTTTATTACTATTTTCAAAAACTAAAGCCATGTTCTTTTGTACTTTTTTTGCGCAACCCAGAGGTATAGCATAAACTAAATATTTCTCCCATAATTTAATATCCATAACATCTTTATTTTTAAAATCCGAAAAATCATTTAAATATTTTTTTAACAATTCCCATTTAATATATTGTTCTTGTGCCAATTCATTTCTTTTGACCAAATATTTTGAGAATACCAAAAATACAAAACCAGAAATAAGTATAATCGGCCCTGGATATATACTCATAAATGCAAATGATAAGTACATAGATATAAATGTTAATACAAACCAAATGATCGCAAATATTATTGTTCCTGTAGGTTTTACTTTCAACCCTAAATGTTCAGCATCTGTTTTTACTGCTTCAAGCCAATTTTTAATTAAAGATTCGCTTTCAGGAATATTCTTTTTCATATACAATTTTAATTCAGATAATAATAATTCATTTGGTGTTGAATCTTTAATTTGTTTTTTAAAAATAATATAATTTTTGTAACCAAATTGTGCTGCGTTTTTTATAAACTCAAATAATAAAGTTTCGCTTTCAGACAAATTATTAGTTTTTGCATCTTTAATTATAAATTTATAATCTGTTTTTGTAAATATATTTGTAGGTGCAATTAATTCTATTGACAATTTCTTTTTCAAACACAAATTTAAAAGTTCTGCAGAAATATATCTATCGTCTGCAGCAGAATTATATAAATAAGGAATTATTGCAGGACTATAACTATATGGTACTTCTCGTAAATATATACTATTTGAATTATTTTTTCCAGAATACTTATTTTTCAAAATAAAAAATGTTGCAAACAATATTCCCAAAGAAACAATTAACAATATTATACTATAAATTGGATTTGCTGGTTTGCCATAATTCTGCTCTTCATCAATTATTTTTTGTAACCCTGATCCCTCTTTTATATTAGCATATTTTGTAGATTGTAAAATAGACCTAGGAAAAAGAGATCTTATTTCAACAAATTGATTACTGGAAATATTAAATGCTTGAAATATGATTTTATTATTATCTTGCATTGCTATTTTACCATTTATTTGGGGATGCCCATAAGTATAAACTTCGTTTGCATCATTTACATTTGCAGGTAAAGCAATATATCCTATTAATTCATTTAAAGGCACGCCCCAACCATTACCCCATACTTTCCAATTTAATTCTGCTACATCATCATAAACATTTAATGCATCAGTCAGAGTGTATCCTATAATAAATATTTTTGACTCATTGTTTGCAGAATAATACCAAGTAATTCTTATATTGTCTGAATTTTCAGATATTTCAAATTGCAAATCATTTTCATTTGCATCTAAAACATAAATATCTGAAATATTCCAATAACCTTTTGGAATATCTCTATATGCATAAGTAAAACTGCCAGAAAAATCAAATGTTAATATTTCATCAACATATACTTTTGCATCTTTATCAATATACATCGCAACATCTGCTTTCTGTATATAATATGATTTTGCACAAACAAAAGAAGATAATATTAATATAAAAATAAATGTAGTAATTAAAAAATATTTTCTATTTGTCATAATAATCACAAATATTTTTTTCTACGTTGAATTTTTTCCATTTGTTTTATTACATCAGGATTATGTTTAACGTACTCAGTTTCAAAAATTTTCCACTCTTTTTCTGAAAAATCTGCAATAATTATTTCTCGTAACACTTCTAGGTCCATTGCTTTATCTTCTAGTTTGTGAGATAAAAAGCTTAATCCAAAATCAATAAAATATGGCTCTTTTGTTTTTGTATTATATAAAATATTACACAATGTTAAATCGCCATGAACAATATTATTTTTGTGTAAATTAACTACTGCTTTTGCAATAGCAGTCATAATATTTGGTTCGCGCTTTACAATAGATTTACTTTCAGGATACTCCAAATAGTCCATTATTATTTTTTTTGAGTCAGAATAATAAACAATTGGACAATTTACTTTTGCTTGTTTCGATAATGACAATAATCGCACTTCGCTTTTGATTCGTTTTGACAATATAGTATCATCTAGTTCTTTTGCGCGATATGTTTTTGGAATTCGTTCTTTCAAAATATATTTTTTATTAAGAATATCAATTAGAAATATTTTTGCTTCTGCGCCTTCTGCAATGTTTTTTTGCATCTTATCACTGCGGACAGAAAATGTATAATAAGTCTTCATTTACTTGTAAAGAGTATTCTATGCCTGAGAATCTATTATATACATCTTGTTGTTCAACATTTGAATATTTATCTTTTATTTGTTCAAATTGAATTTTTGCATCATTTATACTTTGTTTTGCAGTAACTATATTTGCCTTCATATCTTTAACATCGTTTGAACAATTATCACTAAAATTATCTCCGCTACTTAATTCAAATGCAATTTCTTTTGCAATTCCTGCAGCGTACCAAAATTTAGATTCAAATAAAATTTGTGTTTTATCTGCATTTTTATAATCTGCAGCCACATTAGATAAATCTTGTGAAAAAGAGATCATTTTTTCAGGACTAGTATTATTTCCAATTGTATATTTTAGCTTTAATTTATCTATTTTTACTCCGGCATTATTTGCGTTTAAATCATAAACATAAAATATAGCACCTAACAATACAACAATAACTACAAAAGCTAAAAACTTAGACATATCAGATCACACTAAAAATATATACATATAAATATATAAAGGTTGCGTACCTCTTTTAATAGATTTGTATGTTCGGAGAGCTTATTAAACTTGTTGTGTTATTCTTCGTAATAATTGACCCCTTAATGAGCGCAGGCTTGTTTTTTAGTGCAACACAAAACATTAAAAACAATGAAAAATTACGTTTAGTTTTGATTAGTGTAGGGGTAGCCGCAATATTGTCTGCCTTGTTTTTGTTTTTTGGAACATCTGTATTAGACACTTTGCAAATAAATTTAACTGATTTTGAAATTGCAGGAGGAATTATCTTAACACTATTAGGGATCCAAATGACAATTGGAAGAGCTGGCAAAGAATCTGAAAAATATACTCATGAAAACGCAAGGGCTATTGCAAGTATTATCGGCACTCCGTTATTAACTGGCCCTGCAACAATTACAACAATAATTATATCTACATCTACATATGGAATTCTGCTAACTGGGTTGGCACTATTAATTGTTTTTTTAATTACATTTTTACTACTTTATTTTTCAACAAAAATAAATAAATTAGTTGGCCCAAATATAACTAAGGTCATAACTACACTTTTAGGTCTAATTACTTTAGTTTATGGTGTAGCATATATTAAATTAGGTTTGGGCTTGTGAGAATATGTTAATTGCAGGTATTGATGAGGCAGGTCGCGGACCCGTAATTGGGCCTATGCAAATGTGTATCTGTGTTATTGATTCAAATGATAATGCGATGCTAAAGAAAATAGGAGTTAAAGATTCTAAATTGTTGACTAAAGAACAACGAGATACCCTTTATATTGAGATCAAAAAAAATGCTAAAGAATATCATAGTATTTCAATATCTGCAAATGAAATAGACCAACAAAGAGAAAAAGATTCTTTGAATTATATTGAAATAAAAATGCAGGCAAAATTAATTAATAAATTAAAAACTGATGTGGGTGCAATTTACATTGACTGCCCTCAAACATCTCTTGAGGCATACAAAAATAAATTATATGCGTTGATAGACAAAGATGTTAAACTAATTGTTGAAAACAAAGCTGATTTGAATTATCCTGTTGTAAGTTGTGCAAGCATAATTGCAAAAGTAGATAGAGATGTAGAAATAGAAAGAGTTCAAAAAGAATTAGGTTTTGATTTGGGGTGTGGCTACCCCCATGATGAAGTTACTATCAAGGCATTAAAGAAATTGGAAAAAGCCAAACCTGAATTCATAAGAAAGAGTTGGCAAACATATATTGATTTTAAAAATAAAGAAAAGCAGAAAAAGTTATTCTGATTATTTCGCTTCTTTGCTTTGATTAAATGTTTGTGAGCCCAACATCAATATTCTGAAATAATTATTCATTATTATTTTGTGGTCATATAAATATTCTTGATTTGCAATATCTACCATTGAAAGCAAAACTAACTCATAATTACTATTTATCTCTTTCAATTTTGCATTTTGTTCTTGAACTAATTTTTCTGCATGCTCTTGCAATATGTCAATGTGAGTAATGTAATATACTCCTATTGTTCGTTCAGGATATCCTCGCATAATTGCATCGTATACTCCAAACATAGCATTTGGTAAAACATTAAAACCAGTTTTTTCTTTTATTGCATTAATACATGCTACTTTTAACAATTCTTCATCTTTTACAAAACCTTCAGGAATACTATATTTTCCGTCTTTGTTTTTCAACAATAATAAATTGTTATTAATATTAATTATACATCCACTAGTTAATTTCATTTTATCACCTTGATTTTAATTTTTGTAACTTCTGTCATAAACAGTTAAATGACAAACGATCTGACACAGAGAATCAGTTCCTACATCACAATTAACTATTAAATCAACAATAGTATTTTTTGGAAAAGAAAAATAATCATCTGTGTATGTTATATTTGGTGCACCATTACCTTTATTAAGGGTTATGCAATTTGTGCCTAAACCCGTTTGTTCAGATAAGCTCTTTTTTGAAAGTACTTTGGATTCACTAAAGGAGAAATCGTTTATCAAATAATCTTGTCCTGTTGGATTCTTCATCGCCATTTTTATTTTATTTGAAAATACTTCGTCACTCAAATAACTTTTTTGATTAGACATTACAATGATAATTGAATAAATAATACCTACGATTGCTAAACCAATTACTGCTCCAATCAATAACTTGAAAACACTTCCTGCTTGACCTTTTTTGGTTTGAAAAAACATTTAACCACCAACACCACCAAGCAAGAATGATGATGCTACCGATGCAACAATAAATACAATTACTGCGACAGGAACCATCTTTGCAATATTCATTTTAAATTCAATTGGATTATCACTTTGAACTCTACTAACAAAATAAACCAAACCAATAACAACTAAAATCAAATTCAAAATCAAAATTAAATTAAATGCAAATGGACTTGCAATACTTCCAATAGTACTCGGATCTAATGTACCCATTAATTTACTTGGATCCATACCTGACATGCCAGTACTTGATAATAAGCTTGAACTTTGTGAAGATGTTGAAACACTAGTTCCTGATGATCCTAATGAACTCAATGTTAATATAACTACTTTCTGTATTGCAGAAACCATTCCTAAAACAGCTGGTGCGATCATTGATGCCATCGTAGACATCATTTGTCGAACATCATCAGTTAATTTACTCACCGCAATTTTTATATCATCAATATTTTTTAATTGAACAGATATTGACAAAATAGTTTTTGCAACAGTATTAACGCCCAATGAAGATGAATCAGAAATTATTTTCATATTATTTTTTATCATTAAACTAGGGTTGTTTCTTAATGCGCCAAAAAGTGGATCATATAATGCTTGTTCTAAAGGCATGCCTAACAAATTAATATTATCAACTGTTTTTGCAAGTAAATCTTGTGATATTACTAAATCTGGAAAAAATTGCATAGTATCTTTTAATGCAGTTTCCATTGGTTTACCTTCAGACAATCGCGATGCCAAAATAAATAATACTTCTCTAAAATTTGACTCCATATCCATATAATAATCTTGTACTTTCTTTTTGTACATAGCAGTCAACAAACAATACAATGCAATAATCAATGTTAAAATTATTGCAAAACCATAAAGAATAAAATA
>Ga0172370_10003983_pt1 | contig 20101 bp, 18 predicted proteins | sample LakKiv5m_FD_114538 | JGI IMG/M metagenome (GOLD analysis project Ga0172370, IMG submission 114538) | Freshwater microbial communities from Kabuno Bay, South-Kivu, Congo - kab_022012_11.5m | ecosystem: Environmental > Aquatic > Freshwater > Lake | place: Democratic Republic of the Congo...
AATGGCTACCTGTGCCTTGAATTCTGCTGTAAATTTTCTTCTTTTTGCTTTCATTTTTCCACTGTTAAAATTACTCTTTTTTTATCCTTAACCAGTGGTCTGAATTTGGGGGAGTATTATACAGGAGAATTAAATAATATTATTGGTCAGGCAATTTTAGGAGTATCATCTTTTCCGTGGGATTATGAAGAAAATGATAAAAGACATGGGGTTATAGTTGATAATAGCACTCTACCGGAAGGAATAAATGGTTGGCCATACGATGAAGGTATGACAATCGTACATGAAGTTGGGCATTATTTAGGATTGTATCACACATTTCAAGATGGATGTGTAAATGGACTCGATGTTGGTGATTACTGTGAAGATACACCTGCACAAGATGATGGCAATAATATTTATATTTGTGATGCAAATCTAAATACATGTCCAAATGAACCAGGTAATGATCCTGTTCATAATTATATGAATTATACTGATGATGAATGTCTTATAGAATTTACAAATGATCAGATAACAAGAGTTGAATGGGCATTAGAAACCTATAAACCAACATTAATATTTGGACCTTCAGGAATAAATAATATAAATGCAAATAATTTGATTCTGAATCTATGGGGAACGATTACTGTTTCTACAACCATTCATAATGAAGGTAATTATTATTTAGGTATATGGGACGAAAATGGAACTTCAACACCAAACTGGAATTGGGAAGAGGATTATACTCCTTCATCACCAAATATTGGATCACAAGTTGTATACTTATCAGTAGGACAAAATTATAATTTTATATTTAATGTCCAGCCCACCTCACAAAATGAAACACTTGAATTTTGGTTATATAAACAAGGATGGACAGGGCTATTTTGGCCAATAGATATAATTGAACAATCAATTACATCACTAAATGATAATCAAAATCCCTTTATTCAAATTAGTTCACCAATAAATGGATCAATTGTTTCGGGAAATATTCAAATTAATGCAAATGCTTCTGATCTTGGTTCTGGTATAAATAGAGTAGAATTTTTCATAGATAATATTCCATTGGGAGAGGAAAATAGTTTTCCTTACTCTTATAGTTGGAATACTCAAACTGTTCAAAATGGAAATCATCTAATTAAAGCAATTGCTTTTGATAATGTAGGTAATCATTCAGAGGATATTATCACTGTAGATGTTCAAAATGTTGTTCAATCACACGATTTTTCCATAACAAATATGCAAATTAATCCACCTAATCCAGGGATAAATACTAATGTTTCTATTACTGCAAATGTAATAAACGAGGGTACATATTCAGAGCCATCTGGACAGTATATTAGATTTTATGTTGATGGCTTAATGAATAATTATATTACAACTCCTGCAATGTCATCTGGCCAATCTTTTCCGGTAAGTTTTAATTGGACATCTACCAGCGGTTCACATAATTTGATGATTAAATCATTTCTAACGGGAGATCAGAATCCTTCGAATGATTATCAGGAAGTACCAGTAAATGTAGGAAGTTCAGGCAATTTACTGGTTGATGGTTCTGCTGCTCCAACTAAGACATTCAACTTAATTCCGGGAACCTATATTGATAATAATTTACTTTTAGAAAATACAGGTTACCAGATTATCAATGGAATAGTTTCCAAATTTGGAACACAATCAGCTTGGATCACCCTTTTAGGTGGTTCATCGTTTACATTAGCTGCTTATGAAACACAATCCTACCAAATTAGAATTACCGTTCCTTCAAGTACATCCCCTGGCAATTATAATGCAGGAGTAAGATTTAGTTATAATGGAGGTCTTATTGTAGATGTCAATATTACAATTCATGTAATCAATAGTTCCGGAGGCACATTTGAAGATGTTTTGGAAGCAAATAGTGTATTAATTGATGGAACCTATTCTCAAACACTTTATACTTCAAAAACTAATTTTTACCTTGATAATGATCCAAATACTAGTTATCCGACCCAATCTGATCATGTACCTTTTAATTTAACAGTTGATCAATTTAATCGTGCAAATAGGAGTACTTGGATACTAACAGCCACAGAAATTTTACAGGATGGCAGCTCTGGCATGTTTCTAAAAAATATAAATAAAAGTGGACATTCTGAAATAATAACCAGTAGCGTTACAAATGAAGACTATAACATTACAGAATGGCTGATTTCAAACATAAACACATTCCAAATTAAATTAACAAATTACACAATTAATGGTGCAGATGTGGAATGGCTTATAAATAGCTCTGAAATATATTTAGATTTATCCGTTTCTGCCTGGGGAGAACAATATTATATCGATCAATCGGTACTTGATATTTGGGAAGAGGGATGGGATTTAGGTAGGATTTACTTCTATGTAAATAATGTAGTTCAAAATGGTTATTTAATTCTATATAATAACGGGAATGAAATTAGCCAAGTTCAAGTTAATTCAAATGGACAGAAATATTTTATAATTACTCATAGTGATTTAACAACTTCAAATTATTTTACAATAAGAGGATCGTTTTCCAATCACACGAAAGCTACCATAAGCAATATTAAATTGCATATTGAATATTTTGCGGGTGATCCACTTTTAAATGTAAATAAATCATTAAGTATTAATAATACTAATCTTAACGATAATGTTGTTGTGAATATGTCTTTTACCAATAATGGCACTAATATAGCGAATGATCCTTATTATAATGACAATCCGCTTCCTGCAGGGCTTACGCTGGTATCTGGTTATTTAGAAAATGATCCGGGTGATGTGAATCCGGGAGAAACGGTAACAGCAAGTTACACAATAAAAGGAACGAATGTGGGTAATTTCAATTTCGGAGCAACCACAGTCACTTACGAAAATCCCAGCGGTTCTAATACTTATTCTTCGACATTTAATGCAGTTAACTTGGTAGTTAATGGAGGAAATCTTATCGTTGATGGTCAAATTTCCAGTAATTCCATTCAAATGGGCGAAGAAGTAACAATTTCGGCCAATGTAAATGGCAGCATACTTAATAATCCTGTCACTGATGCCCAAGTCAATTGCAACATAATAAAGCCCGATAATTCACAGCATAATTTCAATCTGGTTTATAATCAAACGCAACAGAAGTATATTGGAGCATTTAGTCAAACAAATTTATCCGGAATATATCAGGTTGATATTACTGCAACTCGTCAATTTTATTCTCAAGGCCAATTGACACCTGCAATGAATTTTAATGTCACTAATCCTAATGCAAATATAGTTGCAGAGTTTACGGGTAATCCACTTTCCGGCGAGGTGGCACTTTTAGTGCAGTTCACTGATTTATCCATCTCGAATTTTACAACAATAAATAGCTGGACTTGGGATTTTGGAGATGGTGGAACAAGTAATTTACAGAATCCATCTCATTCTTTTTTGAATGCTGGTAATTATATAGTATCATTGACAGTCTCAGATGGTATTCTTTTCAACTCAATTACAAAATCCAATTATATTAATGTAATAGAGCCCCCGCCACCTTTAACCGCAAACTTTTCAGCCAGTGCAATAACAATAATGGAAGGGCAAACAGTTACTTTTAATGACCTTTCAACAGGAACACCTACTTCCTGGGAATGGACTTTTGAGGGAGGATATCCATCAAACTCAAATATTCCTGATCCGGAAGTAATGTATATAAGTGAAGGTACATATGATGTGACTTTGACCGTTAGCGATGGGATCAATTCGAATACAAAAACAGAAACCAACTACATTAGTGCTTTAACTGGGGTAAAGTTAGATATAAAAGGATTCCTCGAAGGACCATTTAATGGTACAGCAATGAATACAGGTTTGAGTATTACGGGTATTTTGCCATTTTCTCAACCATACAATGAAAATCCATGGCTTTACAATGGTAATGAGCAGTTATTAAGTGTCCCGAATCAAAACATAGTTGATTGGGTTCTTGTTGAGTTGCGCGAATCTCTGAGTACCCCTGAGATGGCAACAAGAAAAGCGACAAGAGCCGGGCTCCTTCTCAGCAATGGCTATATCGTTGATTTAGATGGGGCAAGTCCTTTGGCATTTGGTGTAAATGTAAATAATAACCTGTATGCTGTGATATGGCACAGAAATCATCTGGGTATAATGTCACAAAATCCGTTACAATTAGCAGAAGGAATTTATCAGTACGATTTTTCGACAGGGGCAAATGTTGTCTATGGCGGAAGTTACGGACATAAGGAATTAAATTCAAATACCTGGGGTATGATAGCAGGTGATGCAAACTCTGACGAGCAAGTCAATTCATCAGATAAATTACTTTGGTCGGGGAATGCTGGAGAATCAGGATATCAATCATCGGATATTAGCCTTGATGGGCAGGTAAACAACAAGGATAAAGCAGATTTATGGCAACAAAATTTAAATAGAAGCTCTCAAGTTCCTGAAGCTCTAACAAATTTACCACCCAATCAACCATTTAATCCCTCACCTGCTAATGGATCAATCGGTCAACAATTAAATTCTATTCTAACATGGTTATGTAATGATCCTGAAAATGATCCGTTGACATACAATGTTTATTTTGGAACAAGCAATCCACCAGATCAGGTTTCAATTAATCAACAAAGTAATACTTACGATCCTGAATTAAATATAAATACAACTTATTACTGGAGGATTGATGCTACAGATGATCATTCAAATTCAACAATTGGTGAAGTCTGGAGTTTTACAACAATACAAGATTGGCAATGTGGTTCTACAATTATTGATTCCGATGGAAAAATATATAATACAGTTGAGATTGGTTCACAGTGCTGGATGGCTCAGAATATAAACAAAGGAATCAGTATCAATGGTAACCTTAGTCAGAATAATGATCAGGTCATAGAAAAGTATTGTTATAGTGATAATGATGCCAATTGTGATATTTTTGGAGGATTTTATCAGTGGGATGAAGCGATGAATTATCAAGTACAACCAGGTGCAACTGGAATTTGTCCGGCAGGTTGGCATGTTCCAACAGAAGTAGAATGGTGTACTCTTACATCATTTATTGATCCAACAGTGAATTGTACTACAGTTGGAGTTACAGGAACCGTTGTCGGATTAGAGATGAAAAGCTCCAGTAACTGGGATGGAACAAATTCAAGCGGATTTAATGCATTAGGAAGTGGTTATCGTAGTTATGACTTGAATTATTATCATCAAGGATTTAGAACATTTTTCTGGACATCTATGACTGAGGGTGGAGACAATAAATACAATTGGGCATTGGAATCGAGTATGAATAGCATTTATCATCTTTATGATTCTAAATCTCAGGGTTTTAGTGTTCGGTGTATTAGAAATAGTGGTCAATCACCTAATGCTCCAAATAACCCCACTCCAGTTAATGGTGCTCAAAACCAGCAGATAAATCCGACACTTTCCTGGTCTTGCACTGATCCTGAAAATGATCTGCTTTTTTATGATATTTATTTCGGCCAAACAAATCCACCGTTGCTTATTGCACAAGCTCAGGAAACCCAGACATTTAATCCCGGAACTATTGATTACAATACAACATATTTCTGGAAGGTCGTTGCTCATGATGACCATGGAAATGCTACTGAAGGAGAAGTATGGAACTTTACAACAATCCAAGCGTGGCAATGCGAATCTTTGCTCATTGATTCAGATGGCAAAAGTTATTCTACAGTATTAATCGGTACGCAATGTTGGATGGCAGAGAATCTAAACAAAGGAGTAATGATCGATGGCTATCTTCCTCAAAATAATAATCCAGATATCGAAAAGTATTGTTACAATGATATTGAATTAAATTGTGATGTTCATGGGGGTTTGTACCAATGGGATGAAATTATGAATTATTCAAATGTTGAGGGATCTCAAGGAATTTGTCCTAATGGATGGCATATACCAACTGATGAAGATTGGTGTATTCTTTCTCAATTTATTGATCCTTCCGTTAACTGCATTTCAACAGGTTGGACTGGTACAGATATTGGAATTAAAATGAAAAGTATATCTGGATGGTCTCAAAATGGTAACGGTAACAATGCATCAGTATTTAATGCACTGCCAAGCGGAACACGTTATAATGATGGCACCTTTGACGATTTAGGTGAAAATGCCACATTTTGGACATCACTGGAAAATGAAACAACTAAAGCATGGGATTGGGGATTATACTTTGATTATAACACTATTGGTCATTTTAATCATTATAACCACTTTGGATTTAGTGTACGCTGTTTAAAAGATTAAAAAATAAATATACCTACTTAAAAATAATGCGAAGAAAAAAACACAGTAGGCAAAAGCGTACGGTTTCGGCGGCACGCTTTATTATTTTTAAAGCATAGATAGATTGAAAATCTTCAATGGCCTATTATTGTGCTTATTCATTTTATCAACTGAATCATTCAGCCAGCCTGCTATATACATTGCCTCAGCAGATTGGTGCGGGCCCTGCAAATCACTTAAGCAAAGATTATCGGAAAGGAATATCGGATTCATAGAGTTCAAACTTCCGGTTCCGCAAAAGGATACTTTCCTGGTCACCCTTTCGAAATATGTGAATGGCCTGCCCACATTATTCATAGATTTAAACGGCAACCGTATCTTCGAGCAGGGAGAACCTTACGCAGCGGGATCATTCTCTGGCGAAGGGCTGGTAGATATTTACAACGGCACTCACAAAACCATTACTCTTGAGAATTACATCTCATATACCACAGCAGGCAGGGAACTCCTCAGCAAAATGCATAATCGGAAAATAACCGGCAACCTGCACGGGGATAATAACACCGACAGCCTGAACATCGGTGGTATTGGTTATAAGGTTTCCATCGAAATCCGGCAGTTTTATCTCAATATTACTTACCGCACTGCCAATTACGGCAATCCTTTCACCTGCACCTTCCATATCGAAATAAAGAAAAACATCCCGTACGATTCTTTTCTCCGTGAGTTTACACAACCCGGGGATAGTCTGGATACATTTATTCCTGAAGGAGTCATGCAGCATCTATGCGGATATCTGCGCGAAATGAATAATAAGCTTCAGTAATCCTTGCGACTGCCCACCGCACCCGAGTGTTCCGCATGATCACTCGTGGGAATAAATAAGCAAAGTTTCCGTCAGAGCCGGACAGGTGCTGCTTTGCCAAACTGCCCTCCATCTGCATCGCCTCCGCCGGTTGGTGTCTACCCTGCCAGGCGCTTAAGAAAAGATCATCGGAAAGGAATATTGCGTTTACAGAGTTCAGGCTGCCGGTTCTGCAAAAATTAACTTTTTACGCAGGCCTGTAGCCAATGATAAAGAAATTGTTTTTAAAACTTGTCTATCTTTGTACAAAGAAAAGTGAGCAACAAATGATCATTCAAAAAGTATATATTGATATTTCAGTGATTGGCCGATATTCAAATTATGAAGACTGATAAGGATTTTAATTGCGTTAAGATGATGCGTGATATTCGTGATAAAATCAATAAGGAAATCATCAATATGGATTCTCAGCAGGTTTTGGAATATTTTCGTTTGAAAGCGGAGGAATTTGAACAGAAGTACGGAAAGCCTTTTGCAATGAATACCGGCAATAGCGAAAGATAATCTTGTGGATGATCCCTATTGATGATATACTCCGTTTATTAAATTTCTTTATCAACCCAGGTTCGGCTTAGGCTCTGCTTCAGTTGAATAAATCTTTACAGGCTCCCACATGTCCTTCCGCAACAGCAAGTTTTCCGCAGAATCACTGCCAGGTATTAAGAAGAGATCATCGGAAAGGAATATTGTGTTTATACAGTTCAGACTGCCAGTCCCGCGAAAGGATAAATGCTTATATTTTACCGAAATGAAGAATAAATCAGAGTAGTTTTTACAGGTTTTCTCATTATCTTTGCCTGAAATATATTCTGTGGCACAGTTTACAAACGGAAATTTAAAAATTGACGAGATCTCAAAAAAGATAGTAAAGGAGATTGCTCCCGAAAAAATCATTTTGTTCGGTTCTTATGCTAATGGCAGCCCCACAAATGAAAGTGATATTGATCTGATCATTGTCAATAAAACCAGTTTACCAAAGCACAAGCGGGGGATTGAAATTCGCCGGCTTTTTTACAGACAACTCATTCCTCTTGATATTAAAGTTTACACTCCTGAAGAATTTGAGGACGAACTGAGCAATCATTATTCATTCTTATATTCAGCAATTCAAAACAGTATTCTGCTTTATGAAAGATAAGTTGAGCATAATTAAGTTGTGGGTCGAAAAAGCCGACCATGACCTGGGTACGGCCGAACTTACCTATCATCATATTCCGAAATTCAGGGATACCATTGCCTTTCACTGCCAGCAGGCAGTTGAAAAGTATCTTAAGTCCTATTTAATTTTCATTGATCTTCCTGTCAAAAGAACACATGATCTGATTGTATTGTTAGGTTTAATTGCGAATACAGAAGCAATGTCTGATGAATTATTCGACAAGGCTGCTGTGTTGCAGGATTATTCCATTGAGGTTCGTTATCCCGGTAATATAATCGAACTATCAAATGAAGATATTGAAAAAGCAATCACCATTACAAAGGATTTCAGACAGTTATTTCTTTCGAAAATGAATTTGAGTTTTGACAGGGATGAATTATAGATTAACCTACGGTTGTGAAATGACCCATAAGATTCAGTAATCTTCGCGCCTTTGCGCCTTTACGTGCACCCCCAGTTCGGCTGAGGCTCTGCCTCAGTCGGTCATATCCTGCCAGGCTCCCGCCTGTTATAAATCAATGGTCGCCCTCATGAGTGTTCTGAAGAATAATTCTTAGAACTCTGCCTGTCATCCGGGAACGAATCTTGCACCGTGGCACTGATGATAAAATTCGTACTTTTGTAAAAAAACAAAACGATGATACGAACTACTCTTACTCCGGCTACCACAAGGGTGTTTCTTACAATACCAAACAACTACATAGGCAAAAAAGTAGAGGTGTTACTTTATATTCTGGAAGAAGTGGAAGCAGTGCCTTCCGGGGCAACTACGAAAAAAAAGCCATCGGATTATGCAGAGTCTTTATCACCGGAAGCAGCGAATAAAATTATATCACACATAGAAAAAAGCCGAAACGAATGGGAAAGAGGTATTTAATTGATTCCAACACGCTCATTGATTTTCAGGCGAAAAAACTTCCTGCCAATGGTCAGAGTTTTATGGCCGCTACCATTGATGAAGAGTTTAATATTTCTGTCATCAGTAAAATTGAAGTATTGGCGTATCCTTTTGTAGAACACAAAACAAATGATTTTGTAGCCCTTGCGAATGTTTTTGAACTTGACAAAAATGTAGCAGATAAAACCATTGAACTATGAAAGCAGTATAAAATAAAACTTCCCGATGCTATCATTGCGGCTACTGCATTAGTTAATGAATTAGACCTGGTTTCTCACAATATTTCTGATTTCAAAAATATTGCCGAACTTAATGTGATCGACCTCTGGGACTTGTAACCAATAAAATGGTGTTTCGATATTATCGGTTGTCGTTGTTACACCTGCCAACTTCTTTGAGTTATGTACCCGCTCCCGCGATTGTTCCGCATGATCACTCGTGGGAATAAATAATCAAAGTTTGTAACTTTGCCAAACACCCAGCATTCCAATTATATTGCTTCCGCTTAATGGTACGGGCATTACCATATAGTTAATAAAGATTTATCGGAAAGAAATATAGCGTTTACTGATTTCGGACTGCCGGTTGAGCAAGAATAAACTTTCACTCTTGGCTCGGTTCATTTCATTTTTACAAACTCATTCACATCAATACCGGCTTGATGTAAAATAGCTTTTAATGTCCCTTCTGGCATGTCACCGGTATGGTTAGGGATTGTGGTAAACTTATTCGTTTGTTTATTATACCATATCTCATGGCTGCCTGCAGCCTGCCGGTAAAATTCAAATCCGAATTTCTTTAGTTTCTTAACTATTTCGCGATACTTATAGCCGGATAATCTTCCCATATTATATGCCAACTACAAGCGGGTAATCGAAACGGTCGGTTATGGTTCGGTATTTCTTTATCTTTTCGTCTGCCTGTGCTTCAATTAATTTCTTGGCAACATCCCTTGCAATTTCTATGGTCTCGGCAATTGTCCTTCCCTGGGCAATTAATCCCTGTATGTCATCAGAGGTTGCAAGGTAATATCCCTCAGGTAATTTTTCAATGTGCAGATTTATTATGCTTTCCATTACTATTTTTTTCAAAGATCGTAATTTTTATTAATGAGACTAACTATTTGTCGTCTGTTAACTTAATTTCAATCCCATTATTCAATATTTCATAAGCCAGCGGATTTGAATAATTAAAATCGGCTTCATCGAAGGGATGTGGTTCGATATCGATGGAAAAATTACGGCGCAGAACCATCAGTTGTATTTGTGTTTCGATAATATCTTTTAATCCGGGCATCACGATAGCCACATCAATATCGCTATCCTCGTTGTAATTCCCACGTGAATAAGAACCGAATAAATAGGCTTTATTGATCCTGTAATTTTTTTCACTGATCAAAAAACTAAGGTAATCCGAAACTATTTTAAGTGCTTTTCTTTTATCCATTGCCTGAATTCAGTTATTTCATTAATCCATTTTCTTGTATATGCTTTTGTACACTTTTTGTAAAAAGCCAATTTGTAATCATCGTAACGGGCATTTATATTAAAAGTAGTCACTGTGTCCAAAACAAGTTTTTGTTCTTCGCTCAGAATTAAATCTGATTTTAATGCCAGTTTCAACAAATCGTGTATAAACGGTGAATGCTGATCGTATGTTTTAACAAAATAGGCTTTAAGTAATTTTTCAATTACCAGGTGGCCGATAAACAAAGCCCAGTTGTATTTTTTGATTATATACAATTGATTCATCGTATCGAAGTCCGCATCCGACATCTCAATCCAGTATTTAATAATGGATTTTGCCTGATTTTTAGTCCTCATGTCCGATTCTGTACTTTTTTTTGACCACACCATGCTATTGACTAATGCAAAAATAAATGAATTATCCTGAACACTATATAATCAATTGTGGAATAAAGAAAAGATTAGAGGAAAGGGATATTGCATTTACAGAGTTTAAATTTCCGGTTGTGTAAAAGGATACATTATAGGTCAGTTTTTACAATACATCCAAATTAATTCCTGCTTTTCCCCGCACCCACGAGTGTTCCGCAGGATCACTCATGGGAATAAATAAGCAAAGTTTGTAACTTTACCAAACACACAGCTATCTATTTACATTGCCTCCCCCGATTGGTGCAAGCTTTGCCAGGTGTTTAAGAAAAGATATCAGAAAGGAATGGATATTTCAGTCATCCCTCCCCCCCATTTCGGTCATACGGAGATAGATCATTTTTTCAGGCGATAGCGCTATAAGGATAGATTCGACTATGGCAGAGCCCTTGCCGTTTTTAGGTTAAATAATTAGTGAATATTTAAGGCCTGTCTTAGGGAAGCAACAATTTTTCAGACTGTTTGATTCCGTCGCTGAAATGTATCCGTAGCAGGTAAAGACCTCTTTTAGAGGCGCCAACCTCGATTCTGGCCGTACCAAACGCATCAAGTTTAGCATCGGATTTTTTGATTATCCTGCCGTGGATATCGCAAACAATCAGTACTGCCTCCAACGGATAATTCACAAGTGAATGGATATCGAAATGGCTGTTTGTCGCGGGTATTATGGTAACCCTGGTTTGCCGGTTTATTGCAGGTTCTGAATCATGAATTGCCGTAATGATTTCAGGCAAAGGCAAACAACCGGGACCTCCGAAAGTACCCATATCATTCGTTATTGTTCCCATTGCCGGAAACAGGGCAAAGCCGGAATTATCAGGATCTTCAGGGTCATTAAATAATAAGTCCGGATTTCCGGCATCCACGCATTCCGATGTTTCAGCGAGCACAAAGTCTGTATTCAGAAATTGTGGTTCTGATTCGATATTTCCTGTACCTGTCCAGCCTCCCTCTACGCAACAATATGTAACAATACCTGTATTTCCCTGAATTTGCTGAGCGCTCACAGCCGTGTTTCCCCAGATTATATTATTTGCGATCTGAGCCACAGCCGACCAAAGCCTGATTCCGCCGCCCCCCAAAGCGGAGTGGTTGTAAACAATGGTGTTGTTTTCGATGATGATCGGCGAAGCACCGTTGAGTAGCAGCCAAAGCCCTCCCCCACCGTAATCCTGGCCACCAGTGTTATAGGCGAATACATTATTTTTTATTTCAGCTCCGGAATAATTCAGGACGAGGCCTCCGCCGTACCTGCCCTGGTTATAAACGATCAGGTTGTTTAAGATGTGTGGATTACCATCACCGCAACGAATAGCTCCTCCTCCTGCACTTACGATTCCTGACCCGAAATTTGTCGCTTTATTGTTGCGGATGATGTTGTTCTTGATGGTTGGAGCCGAATACTGGATCAAAATCCCACCGCCTTCCGTGTAATATAGTCCTGGCTGATGCTCGTCCTCCCACTTTGTTCCATTGCCTCCGGTTATTGTAAATCCCTGAAGAACCGTTGTGGAATCTTCGCCAGATACAATTAATACACAGCTTGCCGTATCGGGGTCAGCAGGATTACTTCCATTAATGATGGTGGTTTCAATGTCGCTGATATTGCCCGACATGGCAAAATTGCTGCAAACAACAATGTTTTTACCGGTGAAATTTAAATTTTCAAAATATTCACCCGGCGCAACAAGGATCGTATCACCGGCCACCGATGAATTAATCCCTGCCTGGATGGTAGCAAAGTCATCCGGAATGTGGATTATTTGACTGCAAACTATCTTTACAATCATAAAGGTTAAAAATAGAAATGAATTTTTCTTCATGATGATCAAAATTAATATTTCGTAAAATTAGAATATTTCATCTTTCTACAGGCAGTTGCCTTGTAAAACCTTCCTCGAGCGAGATGAAAGTTTCCGTGCTCGTAATTTCAATTATGGACTGTATTTTCTCTACAAGGATTTTTTTCAAATGCTCATTGTCCCTTGTAAAGATTTTCAGAAGCAACGAGTATTTACCGGTTATATGATGACACTCTACCACCTCAGAAATGGCTTTGATTTTCTGGAAAACGTCTTCGTGGGTTCTTTGATTGATAAGGTTAACCCGAACTCCGACAAAGGCAAGGGTGTTGTACCCGAGTCCTTTCGGATTCAGTTTGACCTCCGATCCAAGAATAGCTTTTTGCTCAAACATCCGGTTCACTCTTTGATGAATTGCAGCCCCCGAAACGTTGCAATTGCGGGCTATTTCAAGATACGGGATACGGGCATTCTTTGTCAGAATGGTGAGTATCCGTTTATCAAGGCTGTCGAGGTGAAAGTTATCTGCCATAAATTTATTCTATTTGATTGTCGTGATGTAACTAAGTAATTTATTAAGAAATTGTTATCCAGTTAACCAACCATGATATTGACTTCAGGATATTTGTACTTTGTCGAAATAATTCTACGGCTTAAGAAGAAGGCTAACGTTAAAGGGCCTATTCTACCGATGAACATGCTCACTATAATTATTATTTTACCCAAATCCGAAAGAAATGGTGTTATTCCGGTGGAAAGCCCGACAGTACCAAATGCCGATGTTTCCTCAAATATAAGCTTTAAAAATGGTGTATGCGGTTCGGTAAACGAAAGAAGAAGTGTGGAAGTAAATATGGTAAAAATAGAGAACAATGCAATAGCATACGCCCGGTCAATAAGTGAAAATGAAAAAGTATGATGGTAGGCTTCAACATTCTTTTTACCTCTTATTGTTGCGATTGCGCTTTTAATAATAATGGAAAAAGTGGTTGTTTTTATCCCGCCTCCGGTAGATCCGGGTGAAGCGCCAATAAACATCAGGAAAACAAAAAAGATCAGTACGGGTTGGGTAAGGGCGGCAATGTCCACTGAATTAAAACCTGCGGTCCGGGTAGTGACGGATTGAAAAACCGAGGACAGAATTTTCTGGTAGAGGCCCTGTCCGGTCAATACATTACTCCATTCGGAGACTATGAAAAGCAACGTCCCTGCAATGATCAGGAGAATTGACGTTTTCAGGATTATTTTTGACCCGATTTTAATATGTTTCCAAAAATCCACCAGCTTTCGCCTTATAAATATTGTATTATATAAATCTTCAAGAGTCGAAAAGCCAATCCCTCCAAAGAATATGAGTAAAATTATTGTAATGTGGACATTGAATGATTGGGCCACTCCCTGTTGATAAAGATTATGTGCAAAAAGAGAAAATCCGGCATTATTAAAAGCTGAAATAGCATGAAAAACCGAATAATATAATCTTTCAAATCCGCTTGAGAATTCGATAACCGGGTTCCAGGTAACAAAGATCAATATTGTTCCGGCCAGTTCAATGATGAAACTGAATAAAATAATCTTTCTGAGCAGGCTGCGTGTGTCAGATAGTTTTCCCGCACTAAGGAAATCGCGAACAATGGATTGATATTTAACACCGCCTGAACGGTAAAAAGTAGCAAAAAAAGTAGCAAAAGTTATGATATTAATACCACCCAACTGAATAAGAATTAAAATAACGATCTGTCCTTTAAATGTGAAAAATGCGCCTGTTTCCACCACCGTCAATCCTGTGACACAGCTGGCGCTGGCTGATGTAAACAATGCATCAATGAAACGAATACCTCCATGAGTCATCTCCGGAAGCATAAGCAATCCAGCACCCAGTGATATCAGAAACAGAAATGAAATGGTCATCAGTGTTGAAGGATGGATATCCAGAAACCTTATATGGGAGCTTGCTTTTCCAAGTTCGAATCCGACTATGATAAGAAAATATAACTGAACGGTAAGTAAAATATAAGGCTCAACGTCAAATCCAAGTGTGCCTGAAAGATAATCGAGAAGGGATAACCTCAGAAAATAATATAGCACTATTAAAACCAGAAGTACAAGAAGCACAATTCCTTCAGCAAGGTTTTGCCGGATAAAATGCAGAGGATGAAAATCATAGAAAATATGAGCGAAATACTTGAAAAGATAAAAACTGATACTTATTGAAACGATGTTTATGATCAGAGCAGCCTTGTCTTTGTTTCCCGGAAATCCATAATAATATACAATGATACCCAGTGTGAGGACGGAGACTAAAATTGAAATCGCTCTTAAAAATTTGAGTACAAATTGCTTGTGAGTAAAAAGCCTTACATTGATCCTTTCACGGATGCCGTTTAATTTCCGGATGTATGTATGACTGTGCTTAAGCAAATTGTGCAGTTCTAATCATTAATTTCTATAAACCGGTCAATGTCTTTACTTTTACCAAAAATAACGAGATTATCGGTATTTTCCAGAATGGTTTTGGAATCAGGAACACCTGAGATGTGCTGTTCCATATCTTCCTTATCCAGTCCCTGAACTTTGAACTGTTTTTTTATCGTAATAAGACTTAGCTTATACCTGTCCCTTAGATTGATATCCCCAAGAGACCTTCCGATAGTATTCACCGGAGCAATTAGTTCGGCAATCCGGTATCCGTCAGGAAGCTGAAGATAAGATACAAGATTTGGATTGATAAGCCTCTCAGCCACTACAAGCCCCACCTCTACTTCAGGAGAAAATATTTCGCTGATACCGACTTTTTCAAGTATTCTTTTCTGAGCTTCTCCCCTTGCCCTGGCAATTATGCGTTTAATGCCGATCTCCATTAATGTTACTATGCACAGCAATTCCTGCTCAAAATCACTTCCAATAGCCACCACAACTGTATTGCATGTATTAATGTCCTGCGACAGCAAGGCTTTTTTATCTGTAGCATCCAAACAAACAGCCAATGCAACTTCATCGGCAACTGAATCTATTACATCCTGATCAGAATCAATGGCAATCACCTCCACTTCATTTTGAGTTAAAGCTTTAGCGATTGATTTACCAAACTGGCCTACCCCTATTACCGCAAATTTTTGTCTGTTCATTGAATTTGTTCCATATTTATGATTAAAAATAAAAGTTGCAAAAATACTATGAAATATTCATTAAAAAAACTGAGCATTAATGAAATGCGGGTACTGATTCAACGACAGTATTCATCAGAATATGTTTTCAGCCCAATATTGTTTTATATTTTTGGAAAAATTTAATCTGACATTAATGAACTATTCTGATCTGTTCTCAGGCAAGCCCCTTATCGCATGTGTTCATTTATTGCCTTTACCCGGTTCACCCGGATACTCCGGGACAATGAATGAAATTTATGACATGGCTTTAAAGGAAGCCGCGATATATGTAAAATATGGTTGTAGCGGATTACTGATCGAAAATTTCAGGGATATTCCTTTTTATCCAGACCGGATTCCACCTGAAACCATAGCTTCCTTAGCAAATGTAACGCATGAAATAGTTAAAAACTTCAATGTCCCTGTTGGAGTCAATGCGCTGCGGAATGATGCGGTGGCGGCTTTATCAATTGCCACTGCCGCCGGAGCGCATTTCATCAGGGTTAACATTCTTACGGGCGCTGCAGTAACCGATCAGGGCATTATTGAGGGCAGGGCATTTGAAACCTTGCGGCTCAGGGCAAACCTGAGATCCGGAGTACTGATTTTTGCCGATGTTGCAGTAAAACACTCACAACCGCTGGCAGGACGCAGTATTGACCTGGAAGCTGCAGATATTGAAGAAAGAGGTATGGCGGACGCAGTCATCGTTACCGGCGACCGGACAGGAAGTGAAGCCAGTATCCGAAACCTGAAATTAGTAAAACAAAATGTCAGTCTGCCTGTTTTAATAGGCAGCGGACTGAATCCCGATAATATCGGTAAATTCTACCAGGATATTGACGGGATGATAGTGGGTAGTTATTTTAAGACAAAAGGTAAAGTCAATAATTTTGTGGAAGAGGCAAGAGTTAAATTGTTTACCGAAAAGTTAAGTTTAATGAATCCATAAAACAAGGACACCTCTAAAAACTTAACCGTCATTGCGAACGTAATGAATTGAAGTGAAGCAATCCCTTTAAATACAGATTGCTTTCCCGCACTTGTGGAATTCCTCCCTCGCAATGAAGTCTGTTATCAGAAGTTTTTAGAGGGGTCCACAAATTAATTAGTAATATATGACAAACCGATTCAATGAAAGATATAAAACCGGCGATCTGCCCTGGAATATCAACAGGCCCGATTATAACCTGGTTGGCATCGTGGAATCGCATCCGGTTGAACCCTGCAAAGCGCTTGATATAGGTTGCGGAACCGGGGATAATGTTATCTGGCTGGCCCGTGAAGGATTTGATGTTACCGGCGTGGATTATGCAGAAACGGCAATTCAACAGGCTCAGAGTAAAGCCAAAGAATCAAAAATAACTGCAGTATTTTATACTTTTGACTTTCTGAAAAATAAAGTGCCCGGAGCTCCATTCGGATTTATCTTCGACAGAGGATGTTTTCATAGCTTCGACAATGCTAAAGAAAGGAAATTATATGCCCGCAATGTCTTCAAACATATTGAAAAGGATGGTATCTGGCTTACACTCACCGGCAATGTGGATGACGGAAGGCTTGAAACAGGACCACCAAAACTTACCGCAAGAGATGTTGTAACTGCTGTTGAACCTTATTTTGAAATTCTGTCACTGACTTCCGGCCGTTTTGATTCCAACGATACTCAGCCTTCCAAAATATGGATTTGCCTGATGAAGAAAAGAAATTAGGGCATTTTATGCCGCAATACCTTCCTTCTTTATTTTAAGAAACTTTGAAAACCTGAAATCATTTATAAGGTCAAGGTATATCATCTCCAGTTTTTTGCCGGAGTTATAAACAGTAGTTATACTCACGGTTCTTAACATGTCTTTGTCACCTTTCACAGGGACCGGGCCCTCCAGATCAATCCGAAATTCATTGTGTAAATTAATAATATCATCCGGTTTTTTTTCTGAACCTCCGTTAAGCCACTGGTAAAATCTCATTTCTTTTTCCATTATCTGCTTTTCCGAAAACAGGTTTACAGAAGAGTAAATGCGCGATTTCCCGGGATCAGGTATCTTAAAAAATAAAGAATCCGGGTCTTTAAACAATTCTATCAATTTCCCATTTTCAATCACTATAAGTGTGAAAGGTTCAAAGTTGTTAAAGTCATATTTATTGTAAAATGTATAAAAATCATTGAACTCAAAAAAAGCAGGTATGATAAGTCCGTTGCTTTTACGATATGGATGTTTGGGTTTGTATTGATGAGTGCCTCCGTTCATAATACAGGCAATCCGGTTATTTTCGGCCATTCCTATCCAGGTTCCGCCCGAGTGTGGATCAACAGGAAAAATATGTTCTGAACCTTTGATTATTTTTTCAATGGGAGGAGTAGTCAGTTCCCTGCGAACCAGTTCATCCCTTCCTTGCGTAAGCAGAGTCGTCCCGCCTTTCGCGGCTATATATGTTACTGTACACATGGCTGTTCACTTGCAGGTATGTATTTCATCACTTTCGGCTGTTGGCAATGATTATCAGGCCTTGCAGTCTCAATGATTTACAACATACGTTTTGTTTTCAGCATTTTGATTGCTTAGTTAGAACAACTGATAAACCAATTTGTTTCAGGCTGTATTAAACCAATTCGAAAAGAGTAATTTCGGGCCATATTCCGACCCTTCCTGGATACCCGATGGTTCCAATCCCGCGGTTTACATAAAGGTATTGCCTGTTACCGGTCCGTTTATTAATTTCGGAGTACAAACCGGCCCAGTACTTATAAATATATTGTGAAGGGCTCCATCTGAATCCGGGGAATTCAAATCCAAACTGAGCGCCATGGGTATGTCCGGACAATGTCAGACCGATGTCTGAAGGAAAATCCATGGCTTTTACTTCCCAATGAGAGGGATCATGCGACAGTAAAATCCTGGCAGGAATATTCTCTAATCCGGCCATCGCTTTGTCAAGGTCGCCATATTTCTGAAACCTGCCGAAAGAGCCCCAGTTTTCAACTCCTGCAACCGCTAGTTTCCCGTCATCCTTTTGCAGAATAACATTTTCATTCAACAATAGCTTCCAGCCTAATCCCTTGTAAAAATCATATAAAAACTCCATGTTTTCCCTTTTCGACTTATCATCCGGCCAGGGCGAATAATCGCCATAATCATGATTTCCGAGGATAGTGAAAATGCCCTGCGGCGCTTTCAGATTAGCCAGCGATTCTTTGTATTCATAAGCTTCCTCGGTTTTATAATTCACCAGATCGCCTGTAAAGAAAATGATATCCGGGTTTAGGTTATTGATCATTGTGACAGCCTCATCCAGATCCTTTTTTGAAGCCCAGTTCCCCAGGTGAATATCAGAAAACTGTGCAATTTTAAAACCCAGGAACGAAGCTGGTAATCCGGGAAAAGGAAGACTGATCCGCCTTATCCTGAAATCGGATGCCCATTTAACCATTCCACCGAGAAGTGTAGTAAACATAACTCCTCCTGTGATCAAACCAAACCTCCTTAAAAAAACACTCCTGGTAATTTTATTTTCAATTGTTTTATGTTCAGCTTGTTTCCTGACAAAAAGTTTTTGTATCATCCTTCTGGAATCATCAACCACAAGAAAAAAAATCGGTATCAGCTTTGAAAAATATCCAATAAAAATAAAGCCAACCAAATATATCTTAATCCATTTACTCCAGTGATCAAAAGGATAAAATAACAGGCTTCCTATCAGTATTCCTGTAAGCAATGCGGGTAACCAGTATAATATTGAAGCAATGGCCGGGAAAATGCCGGGTAATGCTTTAATCCTGGATCGCAGCGAAAGAAACAGGTACAGGTCGAGCAGAAAAAGAATGACAAAAAAAGGATATCGCCCGACACTCTTGGGAAAATAACTGCTGACAACAAAAAACAGAACCAGTGTAAGCCCCGAACCAATGATGATATAAATTGCCTTTTTCATCCGGTCAAAGATACAATTACTTATAGTTTTTGTTCAATTTACTAAAATGGGCTAAATTATTGTTTGATGTGCCAGACAGAAAGTAATCCTGAAAACTCATATCCCCAAAATTCATGAAATACATTCTTATTTTCGTACGAGAATGGAAATTGTATATTGTTTAGCCCGTAGG
>Ga0172370_10003985_pt1 | contig 20099 bp, 16 predicted proteins | sample LakKiv5m_FD_114538 | JGI IMG/M metagenome (GOLD analysis project Ga0172370, IMG submission 114538) | Freshwater microbial communities from Kabuno Bay, South-Kivu, Congo - kab_022012_11.5m | ecosystem: Environmental > Aquatic > Freshwater > Lake | place: Democratic Republic of the Congo...
GAAAAAATATAGTAATGGACGCGAATAGTTAGTCGACTATTTGCCGAGACTCTTTAAAAATCGTTACCATTCTCATGGCAAAGAAAAAGAAAGCAAAGAAAAAGAAATAATTTTTCTCCCCCTCACTTCTAAATAGTGGGGGGTTGTTTTTTTATTCTTTACATTTTTTTAGAAAATGTTAGAAGTAATATAAAGTTTATTCCGTTTAATATTTTTTTAAAGAATGAAAAATAAAAAATTATTCGATAAAAAAAAGCTGACCAAGACATATCACATTATTTTCGACGCGCTTGGTTGCAGTAAAAACCTTTTGAACGACGAAAAGACAATACTGAGCATCTTATTGGATATTCCGGCGCTGATGAATATGAAGATTTTATCCGGGCCCAATCTGGTTCGTGATTACGATAAAATTAATCCCGGAATTACCTGTTTTGAAATTATTGACTTTTCACATATTTCCATTCATACTTTTATAAAGACAAGAGAAATATACGTAGACGTTTTTTCCTGCAGGAAATTTGATTACGGCAAGATTAGAAAATATCTATTTTCTAAATTAAAAGTAAAACCGGAACAAGTAGAAACCCTGGAGGTAAAATATCCTTGGGAAAAGTAGTTATTTGGTATTATTAATAACGCTAACCGCTTTTTGTTTCACTCTTTGTTTTTTCTCGGCAAGTTGTCGGGATTAGCTTGGGAAAGTTTTTAAGACTTTCCTGTGGTAAGCGGTCGGCTATAATCTTATGACCAACAAAACAAAGAGATCCATACAATGGGTCAAAAAATCCAAGAAAAATTACGCTGGCATTCATCTAATCGCTGAATTTTGGCATGGAATAATTATTGAAGATTCAAAAAAAATAAAAAGAATCTTGGTAAAATCAGTCAAGGAAGCCAAAAGCACTCCTTTGGAGGTAATAATCCATAAGTTTTCACCCCAGGGCTTGACCGGGATTGTTTTGTTGGCCGAATCACACATCGCTCTTCACAGCTGGCCGGAGTTCAATTATTTGGCGATTGATATTTTTACTTGCGGGGATTTTTCAAAACCGAAAAAAGCTTTGCAGTATTTCAGAAAAGTTTTCAAGCCGGAAAGAGTCGAAATCAGAGAATTAAAAAGAGGAAGAATAAAATGAAAGATTATTTTAAATTTAAAAAAAGAAAATGGTTTTTTGAAGAAAAGGTCCCTTACGATACTTCAAGGGTGAAAATCGGCATAGAAATAAAAAAGAAACTTTATTCGGGCAGGTCAGGGCATCAAAAGATAGAATTTCTTGATACTTATGCTTTTGGCAGAATTCTGGCGCTTGACGGAATTTTGCAGACCTCAGAGAAGGATGAGTTTGTTTACCATGAAATGCTTTGCCAGCTGCCCATGTTTCTGCATAAAAACCCCAGAAAGATTTTAATCGTAGGCGGAGGAGACGGAGGTTCCTTAGAAGAAGTTTTAAAGCACGAAATAGAAAAAGCCTGGATGGTGGAAATAGACAAAAACGTTATTGAGCTTTCGAAAAAATATCTTCCGTCGATTTCAAAAGGGGCTTTCAAAGACAAAAGAGCGGAAATTGTCGTTGACGACGGAAAGCAATATATAAAAACCCATAAAGATTTTTTCGATATCGTCATTTTGGACCTCTCCGATCCTTACGGTCCGGCAAAAGAGCTTATCTCTTTGAAATTCTACCAGGATGTCAAAAAATCATTGGCGAAAGACGGCATAATTTCCATTCAGTCAGGCTCTTTGAACGACCAGCCGGAATTGGTGAAAACTATTTTTGGCAGAATAAAAAGAATTTTTCCTTTTGTTAAAATCCACAAAGCGGTTATTCCGGCATACCAGACAGGGGAATACTGCTTTGTCATCGGCTGCAAAAAAAAGATTGAGGCTTTGCAGGAAAGAAACATCGGAAAAAAATTCAAAAAACTTAAACTCGGCCTGAAATACTTCAGCCCGGAAATTTATTACAGTTCCAGGGTCTTGCCTGAATATTTGTCCGAAAAAATCTGGAAATAAGGATAATCGTTTTTTTTGCAATCAGCCTGTTTTTAAGCTGATTTTTAATTTACAAAGAGAGCGTTTTTATGTATAATTTAGAGGTTATAAACTATGTCAATTATTGATAAAGTTTTTGGCGACGCCAATAAAAATTATCTTAAAAGGCTTGAGCCGATAATAAAAAAAATAAACTCCCTGGAAAAAGAGTTTGAACGATTTCCGGAAGAAAAGCTAAAGGAAAAGACAGGAGAATTCAAGGAAAGGTTAAAGAAAGGAGAGGCCTTGGATGATATTCTTCCTGAAGCTTTTGCCCTTGTCAGAGAAGCCTCAAAAAAAGCTCTTAACCAGAGGCATTTTGACGTCCAGCTTATGGGCGGTATTGTTTTGCACCAGGGGAAAATCGCTGAAATGAGAACCGGAGAAGGAAAGACTTTAACCGCCACTTTGCCTTTATATCTGAATGCTTTGGAAGAAAAAGGCTGTCATTTGGTTACGGTCAATGATTATTTGTCGCGCAGAGACGCTGTTTGGATGGGCCAGGTATACAATGCTTTGGGATTGTCTGTTTCCTGTATTGTCCATGATGCTGCCTATATATATGATGAGGAATTTAAACAGGAAAACGATCGGGAAAGGGATGCTGTTGCCGGATTCAGGGTGGTTGAAAGCTATTTAAGGCCTTGTTCGAGAAAAGAGGCTTACGAGGCTGATATTGTTTACGGGACTAACAATGAATTCGGATTTGATTATTTGAAAGACAATATGGTTTATGATTTGTCTCAGCAATCTCAAAGAGGTTTTAATTTCGCCATTGTTGATGAAGTCGATTCCATTTTGATTGACGAAGCAAGAACTCCTTTGATTATTTCAGCTCCCGATACGGAAAGCTCCAAGTTTTACCAGGAATTCGCCAGGATCACTCCAAAGCTTGAAGAAAAGGAAGATTACGAAATAGACGAGAAAATGAAAGCTGTCACTTTAACCGAAAAAGGAGTAAGCAAGGTTGAAAAGATTTTGGGGCTGGAAAACATTTACGAAGAAAGGGGAATGAAATATCTGCATTACCTTGAGCAGTCCTTAAGGGCCCGGGTTCTTTTCAAAAGAGACAAGGATTATGTCGTAAAAGACGGAGAAGTGATCATTGTTGATGAGTTTACCGGCAGGCTTATGCCTGGCAGAAGATGGTCGGGAGGTTTGCACCAGGCAGTGGAAGCGAAAGAAGGAGTTTTAGTCAATTCAGAATCATTGACTCTGGCTTCGATTACTTTTCAGAATTATTTCAGGATGTACAAAAAGCTGTCCGGCATGACTGGAACAGCTTCGACTTCGGCCGAAGAGTTTGACAAGGTTTACAAATTGGAAGTTGTCGTTATGCCGACCAATAAGCCTTTGCAGCGAATTGATTTGCCCGACAGGATTTATAAATCGGAAAAAGGAAAATTCGATGCGGTTGTAAATGAAATCAAGCAAAAGAACGAAAAAGGCCAGCCTGTTTTAGTCGGCACTACTTCCATTGAGAAAAACGAATATCTCGGAAAACTGCTGGACAGGGAAGGGATATCCCATCAGATTCTGAACGCCAAGCATCACGAAAAAGAAGGTGAAATCATCGCCCAAGCAGGAAAATTCAAACAGGTAACCATCGCCACCAATATGGCGGGCAGAGGAGTTGATATAGTTTTGGGGGGAAACCCTTTTGACGAAAAAGAAGCGGAAAAAGTCAAGGAACTAGGAGGCTTGCATGTTATCGGCACCGAAAGGCACGAAGCCAGGAGAATCGACAATCAGCTAAGAGGAAGAACCGCCAGACAGGGAGATCCTGGCTCTTCCCAGTTTTTCGTTTCTTTGGAAGACGATTTGATGAGGATTTTCGCTTCAGACAAGATAAAATCTTTAATGAACGCCTTGAAGATTCCGGAAGACCAGCCTATAGAAGCAAGAATGGTTTCCGGAGCGATTGAATCCGCCCAGGGAAAAATCGAGGGCATGAATTTTGATTTGAGAAAGCACATTCTGGATTACGACGATGTCATGAACAAGCATCGAGAGATTATTTACAAAAAAAGGAAAGAAATTCTGGAAAAAGCTGAAAAAGGGGAATTAAAGATCCAGATTCTTGAGATGTTGCAGAAGAACGGTTCAAAACCGGAAGATTACGAGAAAAAAGAAAAGGAAATAGGCCCTGAAAAAATGAAACAGGTTGAAAAGATAGTATGCTTGAGAATTTTGGACGCTTTATGGCTGGAACACCTGGAAAGCATGGATTATTTGAGGGACTCTGTCAGATTAAGGGCATACGGCCAGCAGGATCCTTTGGTTGAATACAAGTCAGAAGGCCACAGGATGTTTCAGGAATTACTGAAAAAGATTGAGTCCGGCATTGCCAATACTGTTTTGAAAGTGAGTTTGGTTGAACAGCCTTCCCAGCCGGTTCAATTCTCTGGAAAGCCAAAGGCTCCAGGGAGAAACGATCCTTGTCCTTGCGGTAAAATTAATCAAGAAACTGGAAAACCAATGAAGTATAAGAAGTGTTGTTATCCAAGGTTTGGGTAGCAAGACTTTAGTAGCTTAATAACTAGATTACGATTGAGAGCATTTCAAAGATTAAAAGATAATCACTGTGCCATGGGAAGCAGAGCAAAAAATACGCTTATCCTGTAGAAATTTCCGATAAGGTTAATATTTTGCAAGATGAATCTCTGGTCCGCGTCGGTAAATACGACTAGGATTGTAAAACCATAAAAATTATTCGGGAATAGTAAAAGAAAATTATTAATATGTTTTTCTTTCCGATCAGCTATTTGATATTTTTTCTTTTCATCTTGGCCTTGCCGATCCTTTTTGTTTTGGGATATTTTCACATTATTACTGTCGGTTTTGAAAAACTGGGCATCTCTCCCGAAACGGTTTTTGTCCTGCTTTTGATTATTTTAATCGGTTCTGTAATAAACATTCCCTTGGGCAGAAAAAAAATAAGATACGTTCAGGAATCAAGATTTTTCGGCTTGTGGAAAACGCCAAAAGTCGAAGCCGAAGGCCTGGCTATAAACGTTGGCGGAGCGATTATTCCGGTTTTTTTCTCTTTATATTTTTTCTTTAAAACTTGGAGCGTTGGGTTTGACGTAGGCCAGATTTTAATAGTGACAGGCCTTATGATTGTTGTTTGTAAATTTTTGGCCAGGGTAGTGCCTGAAAGAGGAATTGTTATTCCTGCTTTTGTTCCGGCTGTTTTTGCCGTTGTTCTTTCTTTGCTTTTTGCTCCGGGATTTGCTGCTTCATGCGCTTTTATTTCAGGGACTTTGGGCGTTTTAATAGGCGCTGACCTTTTAAATTTGGGCAGTATCAGGAAATACGGCGGCTTCGTTTCGATCGGCGGAGCAGGAGTGTTTGACGGCATATTTTTAATCGGCATTATTTCCGCTTTGCTGGCAGGATTCTAGCCGGGATTGACTTTTAGCTGAAAAATAGCTACAATAGAGAAAATGTCAAAGAAAAAGCTTTATCTCACTATTTTTTTTATTTTCCTTTTGGCTGTTTTTGCCGGTATTTTCAGTTATCCTGACTCTGTCAACCGCGGCATAAAATCTTTCAATAATTTGAACGTTTCCCTGTTTGGCTTCCAGATTCAGATTCCTAATTTTCCGAACGCGCCTTTTATTTTGGGCTTGGACTTGCAGGGAGGAGTTCAGCTGATTTACGAGGCAGATTTGTCTAATATCGAAGAAGCGGACAGAAAAGAAACAATGGACGGATTAAGGGATGTTATTGAAAGAAGGGTTAATCTATACGGAATCTCAGAGCCCGTTATCCAGGTGCAGGGCGAAAGCAGGCTTATTGTTGAGCTGGCCGGAGTCAAAGATATCCAGGGAGCAATAGAAATGATAGGGGAAACCCCTTATCTGGAGTTCAAGGAAATGCTTTCCGACGAAGAGAGAGAAGAGGCGAAAAAAGAATTTACCGAGGAGGAAATTTCCCAAATAATTGAAGCTTACAAGCAGCAATCAGATCAGGAAATAACCAGAGAAGAAGTTTTGGATTTTTTGACTTCAGGAATATTGAAAGAAACAGAGCTTACTGGCAAATATCTGAAAAGGGCCGATATTACTTTTGATTCCAATACAAACAAGCCTCAGGTTTCTCTTGAATTCAAAGAAGAAGGAGCCAAGCTGTTTGAGCAAATCACTGAAAGAAACATAGGCAAGCCTTTGGCCATATTTTTGGACGGACAGTCAATCGTTGATACGGACAAAGACGGCAAAATAACTGAAAACGACCTTTATGCGCCAACGGTCCAGGAAAAGATTTCAGGCGGAAAAGCAGTGATTACCGGAAATATGAACGTTGACCAGGCCAGGGAAATAGTGAAAAGGCTGAATTCCGGCGCATTGCCCGTGAAAATAGGATCACCTATTTATCAAAAACTCATCGGACCCACTTTAGGCCAGGTATCTTTGGAAAAGTCATTGAAAGCCGGGATTTTGGGCTTTTTGGCCATAATCATTTTTATGATAATTTTTTATCGTTTACCAGGATTTTTGGCTTCAGTTGCCTTGGTTATTTACGCTGCTTTGGTTCTTTTTCTTTTTAAAGCGATTCCAGTGACCTTAAGCTTGGCTGGTATTGGCGGATTTATTCTGTCCGTGGGCATGGCAGTGGATGCCAATATTCTTATATTTTCCAGAATGAGGGAGGAATTGAAAAACGGCAAGGATTTTGAACAGAGCGTAAGGGAAGGATTTAACAGGGCCTGGCCTTCAATCAGGGACAGCAATTTCAATTCGCTTATTGTCTGTTTGATTCTTTTTACTTTCGCTACCAGTTTTATAAAAGGATTTGCTTTTACTTTGAGTTTGGGAATTCTGGTTTCCATGTTTTCGGCAATCGTCATCACTAGGACTTTTCTCAAATGTTTTATCGGAACGAAATTGGAAAAAATTAAATGGCTTTGGTAATTTATGTCAATTGAATTTGTAAAATATTCAAAATTATATTTCGTGATTTCCGGAATCATGATTGTTGCCAGCATTGTCTGTATTTTGGTTTTCGGTTTGAAATTCGGCACTGAATTTACCGGCGGCAGCATTATGGAATTGGCGTTTCAGGAAGAAAGGCCTTCTTTAGCCATTCTTCAGCAGACTCTTTCTGAGTTTGACTTGGGAGAAATCGTCATGCAACCGGTTGATGACAATGAAATGATTTTAAGGATGAAAGAAATAGACAGCCAGACGCGAGAAGGCATTCTTTTGAAATTGCAGGAATCTTATCAGATAGAAGAGAAGAGCTTTGAGATGATCGGCCCGACAATCGGTAAGGAATTAAGGCAAAAAACAGTCAATGCGATAATTATGGTTTTATTGGCTATTACTCTTTATATTACTATTGCTTTTTACAAGGTTTCTTGGTCAGCCATCCGGTCCTGGCAATACGGAATAGCTTCTCTTTTAGCTTTATTCCATGATATTATCATTCCTTTGGGAGTTTTGGCTGTTTTGGGCAAGCTTTATAATATTGAAATTACCATTCCTGTTATTGCTGCTTTGCTGACAATTCTGGGGTATTCTGTCCATGACACCATAATTATCTTCGACAGAATAAGGGAAAATCTGCTCAAAACAAGATCAAAGTCTTTTGAAGAGATAGTTGACATCAGTTTGAATCAGACGCTTTGGCGCTCAATCAGCACGGTTTTGACCGTTCTGTTCGTGCTTTTCGCCATTTTCTTTTTAGGCGGGCAAACCCTTCAGTCTTTTTCCCTGACCCTGATAATCGGCCTTTCCAGCGGCGCTTATTCTTCTATTTTCATTGCCGGCCCCTTGCTGGTCGCCTGGGCAAGATGGAGGCAGAGAAAAGTCAGAATTTGACATTAATCGTTAAATATTGTATAAATAATAAATATGGATTTCAATTACTACCAAATCTGCGAAAAACTTTTAAAAACTCTTCCTGAAAAGCAAAAAGAAGTGCTTTTGAGGCGCTTTGCTTTGGGCTCCAAAGACTGCAAAAAAGGAGAAACTCTTGAATCAATAGGAAAGAACTTTAACATTACCCGTGAAAGAGTCAGACAGATTGAAACAGATGCTTTCTCAAGGTTGGATCAGGAAGCCAAGAAATATTCCAAAGTTTTCCAGTATTTCAGGGATTTTCTTAAAAAAACAGGCGGTTTGAGAAAAGAAGAAATTCTTTTGAATGAACTGGCTGGCGGAAAATTCAAGAACCAGCTTTATTTTTTGCTTTCTTTGACAGAGGGATTTGCCAGGTTCGGAGAAACAAAAGACTTCTATTCTTTTTGGGTGACTGATAAAAAATCCTGGCAAACAGCGGAAAAAAACATCAACCTTATTTACGATAAGCTGAAAAAAACAGCCAAGCCTTTAAAGTTGAAAGAAATCAGCAATCTGAATTCCTTAAATTCTGAAACATTGAATTCATTTTTGGAAATTTCAAAAAAGATTCAGGGGAACAAACAAGGCCTTTTCGGCTTAAAGGAATGGCCGGAAATTAACCCCAAGAGAATAAAAGACAAGGCTTTCCTGGCTTTCAAGGAATCACAAAAGCCGTTGCATTTTGCCCAGGTCGCAACTTTGGTCGGTCAAGCTTTGCCTCAGACCGTTCACAACGAGCTGATAAAGGATCCTAGGTTCGTTTTGGTAGGCCGAGGCACATATGCTTTGAAAGAATGGGGATATGAGCCAGGCATGGTCAAGGATGTTATTCTGAAAGTGATAAAAACAGCCGGTAAGCCGTTAAAGAAAGAAGAAATTATAGCCAAAACGCTGAAACAGAGAATGGTTAAAGCGAATACCGTTTTACTCAATTTAAGCAATAAAAAATATTTTTTGAAAACTCAGGAGGGTCGTTATACAATAAGAGAAGCTTAACATTTTAACTTATGCCGATAGAAGAAGTCACTTCAATATTAACTACCATTTGGCAGATAATAGAGGAATGGTGGTGGGTTGTTTTGCCTTTTGTTTTATGGAAGCCTTTTTCTTTCCTTTGGCTGTGGTGGAGGACTGACATCTTTTTGAGCAAGCAGCGTTTAATCGTTCTTGAAATAAAACTGCCCAAAAAACAGCCAAAACCCATCCGGGCTATGGAAGTAGTGCTTTCCAGCGTGCATGCAGCCATTTATCAGCCGCCGGACTTATGGGAAAAATGGATAGACGGCCAGGTTCAATTGTCTTTGGCTCTTGAAATGGTGTCGATTGACGGAGAGCCTCATTTTTTTCTCAGGCTTCCCGCACAGTTCAGGGACGCGGTAGAATCCAGTTTTTACTCCCAGTATCCCGAAGTTGAAATCTCAGAGGCTGACGATTATACAAAACAGGTTCCCCAGAGCATTCCCAACAAAGAATGGGACATGTTCGGTTGTTCCTACAAAATGATAAAGCCGGATTATTATCCCATAAAAACTTATACCGAATTCGAAACAGAACAGGAAAAGACAGAGGAAAAAAAGATTGATCCGATCGCCGGGCTTTTGGAAGCAATGGCCAAAATCAAAAAAGGCGAGCAGCTTTGGTTTCAGTTTTTGATTGAACCTGTCGGAGATGCCGACGAACTGAAAGCTTTATGGATGGTGACGAAAAAAGGAGCTTACAGCATTTGGAAAAAAGGGGGTGAGGCTCTAAGGGATAAATTGGCAAGGAGAGACGCGCCTGTCAAAGAACAAAAGCCGATAATACAGGGAGCGGCTGAAATTTTGATATCAGGTCCTCCCTCAGAAGAGAAAAAAGAACAGAAGGATATCTTTCCTCCGGAAATGAAGCTGACTCCGGGAGAAAGAGAAATATTGGGAGCCATGGAAAAGAAAATGTCAAAGCCTATTTTTAACGTGGCTTTAAGATTTATTTATCTTGGCAAGAGAGATATCTGGTTCAAGCCTAATTTTAGGCTGGCTTTCGCTTTTTTCAACGAATATACGACCACCAACCTTAACGCTCTTTTCCCGAACGGAGAAACCCTGACCAAAATCAAAAAATCTTTGTTTTTTCCTTTTCTTAACAACAGTATTTTGATGGACAGGAGGAAATATTTGAGATGCCGTCAGCTTCTCAGGAATTATATCAAAAGATTATCCACTTATTTTCCAAAGCCGGGAGGCACTTACATGATGAGCACGGAAGAAGTTGCTTCTCTTTTTCATTTCCCGAGCGAAGAAACAGCTCCGGCTCCGGGCATTTCCAGGGTAGAAGCCAAAAAAGGAACTGTTCCTCATTCTTTGCCTACGGAGTAAAGCCTTAACAATTTAATATATGGCTACAGAAGACATTAATTTTTTTGCCGTAACCACTTTCAGGAATCAAAGGAAAAAATTCGGAATCAAGACCGACGACAGGCGTCGGCATCTTTATGTTGTCGGAAAAACCGGCATGGGCAAAACCCTGATGTTGAAGAATATGGCTATCCAGGACATCCAGCAGGGCAAGGGAATCGGCTTCATTGATCCTCACGGAGAAGCGGCCGAAGAATTGCTCGATTGCATCCCTTCCAACAGGGTGAATGACGTTATTTATTTCAATCCGGCTGACATTGATCATCCTTTGGCTTTCAATATTATGGAAAAAGTTGGAGTGGAACAAAGGCATTTAATCGCTTCCGGCTTGATGGGCGTTTTCAAAAAAATCTGGCCTGACGTATGGTCAGCCAGAATGGAATACATTTTGAACAATTCAATTTTGGCTCTTTTGGAATATCCCGGAGCCACGCTTTTGGGCGTTAATCGTATGCTGGCTGATCCTGAATACAGGAAAAAAGTGATTGAAAAAGTCATAGATCCGGTGGTTAAATCTTTCTGGGTACAGGAGTTTTCCAGGTATGCCCAGAGGTATGAGGTTGAGGCGACAGCGGCCATTCAGAACAAGGTCGGCCAGTTCATTTCCAACCCTTTAATCAGAAATATTATCGGCCAGGTAAAATCCAGCATCAATATGAGGGATATCATGGATCAAAAGAAAATTCTGATCATGAATATTTCCAAAGGTAGAGTAGGAGAAGATAATTCAAGATTATTGGGAGCGCTTTTGATCACTAAATTGCAGCTGGCAGCTATGTCCAGGGTTGACATTCCGGAAGATCAGAGGAACGATTTTTTCCTTTACGTTGATGAATTTCAGAACTTTGCCACGGAATCTTTCACCAATATTCTATCTGAAGCCAGGAAATACAGGCTGGCTTTGATTTTGGGCCATCAGTACATTTCCCAGATGGACGAAACGGTCCGAGATGCTGTTTTCGGGAACGTGGGGACAATCGTCACTTTCAGGGTTGGGGCGGACGATGCAGAATACTTGGAAAAAGAATTTACTCCTGATTTCACTGCCGAAGACTTGGTCAATCTGCCGAAATACAATATTTATTTAAAACTGATGATAGACGGCGTGGCCGGACCCGGATTTTCAGCTGAAACCCTGCCTCCCTTGCCGGTCTTGGAACAATCCAACAAGGAAAAGATCATCAAGGTTTCAAGGGAAACAGACGGCACCTCAAGAAAAGTCATAGAAGAAAAAATCGCCAAATGGACGGGAACAATAAGCGCTCCTAATGCTGAAGAACCGGCTAGCAAGCCTTTATACGATGCCAAATGCTCTTCGTGCGGCAAATGGACAAAAGTCATTTTCGAGCCCACGGCCAATAGGCCTGTTTACTGCAAGAACTGCTTGAAAAAAATCAAAAAGCCGGCAGAAGAAAAAATGGCTGAAAAACAACAGGAAAAAAAACCTGAAATTTCTTTGCAAGAAGCTGTTCTAAAAAACCCGGTTTCTTTTTCCGGCAAAGCAGCCAATGAAAAAAAGAGGCCGAGAAAGGAAGTTAATTTGGAAGAGCTCAAAAAAACCTTGGAAGAATCTTTAAGAGACGTAAATAAAAACAATGAAGGGCCTGGAGAAGTTTAATTTTAAGAATAAAAGAGTTTTGCTCAGGTGCGACTTTGACGTTCCCTTGTCAAACGGAGTCATCCTGGACGATTTCAGAATTAAAAAATCTTTGCCGACTATTTCTTATTTGATCGGAAAAGGAGCTAAGATTATTTTGATTGGGCATTTGGGCAGGCCGGAAGGAAAAGTGATTGAAAGTTTAAGACTTAGTCCGATAGCCGAAAGACTATCGGAACTTTTAGGAAGACCAGTGATAAAATCCGAAAACTGTCTGGGGACACAAGTTGAGAAAATGGTTGATAGTCTGGATTCAAGGGAGATATTGCTTTTGGAAAACTTAAGATTCAACAAGGGAGAACAAGAGAACGACGATAGTTTTGCCAGAAGCCTGGCCAAATTAGGGGATATATATATTAATGATGCTTTTGCCAATTCCCACAGGGCTCACGCCTCAATCGTCGGCTTGCCCAAATACTTGGATTCCGGAGCAGGCCTGCTTTTTACAAAAGAGATTGAATCTTTATCCAAAGTCAAAGACAATCCCAAAAGGCCCTTAATCGTTATTATCGGCGGAGCAAAAGTGGAAACAAAGGCAAAGCTGATTGACAAGATAGCGGAAAAAGCTGATTTCGTGCTTATAGGAGGCTTGATAAAAGAAGAAGCCTGCAGGAACAATGTCAAATTCAAATATCCTGAAAAAATAGTTGAGCCTGTGAATGACACCGGGAAGAAAGACATAGGCCTTGAAACCATTGCTCTTTTCAAAGAGAAAATAAGTTCAGCCAAAACTGTTTTTTGGAACGGTCCTTTGGGGCCAAGGGAAAAAGAGGAATTTTGTTTCGGCACGGAAGAAATAGTCAAGGCGATCATTAAAAGCAAGGCTTTTTCAGTGGCTGGAGGAGGGGAAACAGTTGAATTTTTGAATAATGCAGGCTTAATCCACAAGTTCAGCCATGTTTCAACAGGTGGCGGGGCAATGATGTCTTTTCTGAGCGGAGAAAAACTGCCAGGCATAAAAGCCTTAGAATAAGAAAAAGGCACTCATAGAGTGCCATAAATAAAGGACAGGCCTAGCCAGACCGCGTTGGGTTCGCGGGACCGCAATACGGGTCGAATCATATTGCAGCTTATTGCTAGGGGTGAAAACTTTTAGTGTTCCCAACAGATATTACCGCGCTTTGCGGACTCAGGAGGGAATCCATAGCTGCGCCGGCAAATACCGCTTCCTGTCCCCTGTAAATTATCAAAGTACGATTTAATTATAGCATATTTATACTATTTGTCAATATGGAGGAAATAAAAAATTTAAAGAAGGCAGCCGGTCGGATTCAAAAAGCTGTCAAGAAAAAAGAAAGAATCGTGCTTTACGGCGATGCTGATTTGGACGGAACGACTTCTGTCATTATTTTAGAGGAAACCATTAAAAATCTGGGCGGGACTGTTTCAGCTTTTTATTTTCCGGACAGGGAAAAAGAAGGATACGGTTTGACGAAAAAAGCCCTGGGTTTTCTGAAAAACAAAGCTCCTGCCTTGCTGATTGTTTTGGATTGCGGTATAGGAAACGTAAAAGAGGTGAGTCTGGCAAATAAAATCGGCTTCAAAGTTATTGTAGTGGATCATCATGAGCCCTTGGACAAGCTGCCTTCAGCTGAAATTATAGTTGATCCGAAACAGAAAGGCGATAATTATCCTTTCAAGAAACTGGCTTGCGTCGGAGTGGCTTTTAAGCTGTCAGAAGCTGTTTTGGGGAAAAAGATGACAGATTCTTTGAGAAAGAACTTTTTAGAGCTGACAGCCATTGCTACGATTGCCGACATGATGCCGAAAGAATCTGAAAACAAGATTTTCATAGAGCAAGGCCTTTCTTTTTTGGAAGATTCCTGGAGACCGGGGATTAAGGCTTTTTTGGAAGAGTTCAAAGACTGTCCTGATATTTATCAAAAGGTTTCCAAAGTCATTTCCATTCTCAATATCAGGGATGTGGAGAATAATCTGCCTGCCAGTTTCAGATTAATGACTTGTTCTTCTGTTCAGGAGGCCAAGGAAATGATCCGGGAATTTCTGGAAAAAACAGAAACAAGAAAAAACAAGTTGGAAGAAATGATGGCCGAAATCGAAAAAAGAATATCTTCGAATGAAGAGCCGATTATATTCGAAGGGAATAACGATTTTGAGCTGATGCTGGTCAGCTCGGCTGCTTCAATCCTTTGCCGGAAATACGGAAAACCGGTTTTCCTTTACAAGACAATGGAAAAGGAAAGCCAGGGCACGGTCAGGACGCCGAAGGAAGTGAACGGCGTCAGCCTGATGAAAAAATGTTCGGATTTATTAATGACTTTTGGAGGACACGCTCAGGCAGCCGGCTTCCGGGTCAAAAACGAAAATTTGGAAAAATTTAAAAGCTGTTTAATTAAAAACTTATGAAAAAAATAGTTATTTATACTGACGGAGGCTCCAGGGGAAATCCCGGACCGTCGGCCATAGGCGTTGTTTTTTGCAACGAAAAGGGGAGTTGTTTCAAGAAATATTCCGAATATCTGGGAGACAAGCTGACTAACAACGAAGCAGAATACCAGGCAGTTATTTTCGCTCTGCAGAAATTCAGGGCCCTTTTCGGCAAAAAACTGGCAAAGAGCAGCGAAGTGGAAATAAAATCCGATTCCGAGCTCATGGTCAAGCAGTTAAAGGGGGAATACAAGGTCTTAGAGCCTAATATCCAGGGCTTATTCATTAAAGTCTGGAATTTGAGGATTGATTTCAAAAAGCTGAAGTTTACCCTGATTCCTAGGGAAAAAAACAAGGAAGCTGATTTTTTAGCCAACGAAGCTTTGGACCAAGAACAATCAAAAAAACCGCTGTTCTAGCGGATTTTTTGATGTCCCGACAAACTCATAAGCCGAATTCTGTTTCTAAACGGTCATCTGTCTTGGCTTCAGATTGCTCTGAAGCTCGAGCGAACCACTTTTCACCCCGATGAGGCATTATTATGTCTCAGTGGGACTTGTTCTTGCGCCCAGTAAGGATTTAGCCGTTTCACTTCTGCATTACTGCAGAACTGTCCGGTATTATCCGGACTGCCTTGCCTTTCGGCTCGGCTCGTCTCTGTTCGCACCTCTTTTCCGGATTTCCGGAAAGACGGCTGTTAGCCGCTACTTTTTTATCTTCCGCATTTTGCGAAAGAGGGTGTTCGGACTTTCCTCTCAGCTTTAAGGCTGAGCGACCGCTCGGCTTGCCGGGACGCCTTAATTTTAACAGAATCTTAAGCTTTGTCAAATGTGGTTTTTTAAGGTAAAATACCTTTAATGCTCAAAAAGATTTTCAATTCGCAATCCAAAAGCGTAGCCTTTAGCGCTGTTTTGCTGGCTGTTTCCGCTTTATTAAGCAGGCTTTTGGGTCTTATTAGGGATAGGTTGCTGGCAGGAACTTTCGGCGCAGGAGAAGAGCTTGATATTTATTTTGCTGCCTTCCGCATTCCTGATTTCGTTTACGCCATTCTGATTACCGGAGGCATCGCTGCTGTTTTTTTGCCAGTGTTTTCGGAATATTTCAAAAAAAACCAGGAAGAAGCCTGGCGGTTTTCGAGCAATCTTTTTAACTGCTTTTTAATTTTGCTGGTTGTTCTTTGCTTTATTCTGGCTGTCTTTGCCCCTTGGCTTGTTGACTTGATCGCTCCGGGATTTTCTGTTGAAAACAAGAATTTGGCTGTTTCTTTGACCAGGATAATGTTTTTTTCTCCTGTATTTTTCGGTTTGGCCAGCATATTTTCCGGCATCCTTCATTTTTTCAACCGGTTTCTGGTTTATTCTTTGGCCCCGATAATTTATAATCTCGGCATAATATTCGGCATTTTGTTTTTGGTGCCGAAATTCGGCTTGTACGGACTGGCTTTCGGCGTGATCTTGGGAGCTTTGTTTTTCTGGCTTATCCAATTGCCTTCGGCCAGAGATTCAGGCTACAGATTTTTGGTTGATTTTAATTTTAAGGAACCGGGGCTTGCCAAGGTTTTTAAATTGATGATTCCCAGGACCGTAGGTTCAGCCGCTTACCATATCAATTTGATGGTGGTTACGGCCATTGCTTCGACTTTAAGCGCAGGTTCCATTGCCATTTTCAATTTTGCCAATAATCTGCAGTATTTTCCGGTCGGCCTCATCGGCATTTCTTTTTCCGTAGCTGCTTTTCCCTTGTTGTCGAAGAACTGGGCTTTTGGCCTGAAAGAGGAATTCAAAAAAGTGTTTTCCTCTACTTTTCGCCAGATTAATTTTTTGATAATCCCTGTTTCTTTTCTGGTTTTTATTTTAAGGGATGAAATAGTCCGGCTTGTTCTGCAGACGGGCCAGTTTGGCGGTTCTGACGCCAGGCTGACTTCCGCCTGCTTGGGCATTTTCTGCTTGGGAATAATTGCTTTTTCTTTTGTTCCTTTTTTGGCCCGCGTTTTCTATTCTTTCCAGGATACTAAAACTCCGGTAATTATCGGCCTGGCTTGCATGGCTTTGAATGTCGGGCTTTGCTTTTTTTTCAATTTTATTTTGGGATTTTCAAACTTTTTCCAGGAATTCATAATCGGATTTTTAGGATTAAGATGGGTAGGCGATATCAGGATTATCGGACTGCCTCTGGCTTTGTCGATTTCCGGTATATTCCAGCTTTTGCTCCTTTTGTTTTTTTTAAAGAAAAAGAATATCGGATTATTTGATAAAGAGATTTTGAATTCTTTCTGGAAAGTGGTCTTAGCCAGTCTTATCATGATGGTTTTTGCCGGAATTTCCTTTTCTTTTATTTCCGCTATTTTTGATTTTGAAAATAATCTCAGTGTTTTGATCAAAACCATAATGGTTTGTTCAGTCAGCTTGGTTGCTTACGTTTTTGTCCATATTGTTTTTAAGTCCCCGGAACTTGAAAACATCTGGTCTGCTCTTAAAAATCAATTTAAGAAAAACTAATGGAAAACATAAGAAACTTCTGCATAATTTCACACATTGATCATGGTAAATCAACGCTGTCGGACAGGTTTCTTGAATTGACCGGCGCCATTCCCGAATCGAAAATGAGAGAGCAGTTTTTGGATTCCATGGATCTGGAAAGAGGCAGGGGAATTACCATTAAAATGCATCCTGTCAGGATGGAGTATTCTTTGGACGGAAAGAGTTATATTCTGAATCTGATCGATACGCCCGGCCATGTTGATTTCAATTACGAGGTTTCCCGCAGTCTGGCAGCTGTCGAGGGCGCTATTTTGCTGGTTGATGCGACAAAAGGCATTCAGGCTCAAACTATTCATAATCTGGATTTAGCCAAAAAACAGGGCCTGGTCATAATTCCGGCAGTCAATAAAATTGATTCTCCCCAAGCCAGAATTCAAGAGGCGAAAGTTTCTTTGGCTCAATTGCTGGAAATTCCGGAAAATGATGTTTTTTTGATTTCAGCCAAAACAGGAGCCAATGTCAAAGACTTACTGGAGGCTAGCATAAAAAAGATTCCCGGACCAAAAGGTTTTCTGGAAAAGCCTTTTCGCGCTTTGATTTTTGATTCGAAATACGATTCTTTCAAAGGAATTGTCGCTTATATCAGGGTCTTGGACGGCAGGGTGAAATATCCCGAAAAAATCCATTTACTTCAAAGCAAGGCAAAAGGCGAAGTCAAAGAACTCGGTTTTTTCAAGCCTGATTTTTTTCCGGTCAAAGAATTAAAAGCAGGAGAAATAGGATATTTGGCCACAGGCATCAAAGAGCCTGGTCTGGTCAGAGTAGGAGATACTGTTTCCGATGTTATTCATATTGAGCCTTTGCCAGGGTATAAAGAGCCCAAACCCGTTGTTTTCGCTTCTTTTTATCCTGAAAACCCGGATGATTTTGAAAATTTGAAAGAAGCCTTGTCCAAGCTGAAGCTGAATGATTCTTCTTTCACTTTCGAGCAGGAAGCCAAAGAAGCTTTGGGTAGGGGATTCAGCTGCGGATTTTTGGGCTCTTTGCACGTGGAAATAGTTTCGCAAAGACTGCAGGAAGAATTCGGCTTGAACTTGATAATTTCCACGCCTTCGGTCGTTTTTAAAATTATAAACCACAAAGACAAAGAAGTTTTTGTTTTTTCTCCGACTGACTGGCCTGATCCTTCGGAAATAAAAGAAATCCAGGAATTATGGACAAGGCTGGAAGTCATTTCTCCTTCGCAGTATTTGGGAAGGGTTTTGGAGATAATGAGTTTTTTGAAAGGCAAGTCTATTGAAACCAAATGTTTCGGTTCAGACAAAGCGCTTTTGGTTTACGAAGTCCCATTGAAAGGCATTATTTCAGGGTTTTACGATAATCTGAAAGGAGCCAGCCAGGGATTCGCTTCCATGAATTACGAAATCCTGGGTTACAGGAAAGCTGACTTGATAAAGCTGGAAATCCTGATTGCCGGGAAAAAAGAGGAAGCTTTTTCAAAAATCGTCCATAAGGATGATGCTTTCAAGGAAGGAAAGAAAATGACAGAAAGATTAAAGGACGTCTTGCCTCATCAGCTCTTTTCCGTTCCGATCCAGGCTTTGGTCGGAGGAAAGATCGTTGCCAGGGAAACCATTTCAGCTAAAAGAAGGGACGTCATTGCTCCTTTGTACGGAGGAGATTATACCAGGAAGAGAAAGCTGCTGGAAAAGCAGAAAAAAGGAAAGCAGGATTTAAAAGAAAAAGGAAGGGTGAGAATCCCTCCTTCGGTTTTTCTGGAAATGTTCAAATCCAACTGATTCTGTGTTATACCTTAATCAGGTTAAAACATGGGTGCGACAGTCAGGATAATCATGCTTAAGGCGACCAGGGAGATCAAGACTATCCAAACGACTTTGAAAATTGTTTTCGGTTTCATATTATTATGATAGCAAAAAAGAAAAAGATTAAAAAGGATTTCAAATTTCAGAATGTGTTTTTTCCGGTTTTAGTCGGTATTTTTCTTTTCGCTGTCATCGGATTTTTCATTGTTTCCAATTTGAGAATCAATCGGGAAAGGGGAGAGCTGATGGACAAAATCAGCGATCTGAAAAAAGACATTGTGCTTTTGGAGGAAAGGAACAACCAGCTGAAAATGGGCATTGCCCAGACAGAGAGCGACGCTTACTGGGAGGAAAAGTTGAGGGAACAGGGATATAAAAAGCCCGGGGAAGAGGCGATTGTCGTAATTCCGCCGGCAGACAATAACAATTCCGATTCCCAAAACAGCAGTTCTATTTTGGAATCTTTGAAAGGTTTTTGGCAAAGTTTTCTTGAAAAAATAGGTTTTTAGCGCGAGAGTGGTTCAGTGGCAGAATGGTTCCTTCCCAAGGAACAGATGGGGGTTCGATTCCCCTCTCTCGCTTGCCGCCTTAGCTTAGTGGCAAAGCAATGGTTTCGTAAACCATCGACGTCAGTTCGATTCTGACAGGCGGCTTATCCGGCCAATGCGCTTTTTTTAGCGCGCATTTGCTTTAATGCGTTGCCTCTTTTCCTTTTTTTAAAAAATGCTAAGATATTAGCAGAAATATGATTCCTATTTCAGAGAAAATCAAACAATTACAAGAAAACCTCCTAAAAATAGGAGACTGTCTTTGAGATAGCAAAGAAAAGAAAAAAAATAGAAGAATTGGATTCAGAAGCGTCAAAGCCTGATTTCTGGCAACAAAAAGACAGGGCAGTGGAACTTTCCCAAAAACTCAATGATTTAAAAGAGGAAGTAAAGATTTTTGAAAAGCTGTCCGGAGAGTTGGAAGACATTTCTAATCTGCAAAGCTTGGGAGAAGAAGGCCTGGAAAAAGAAATTAATTTGTTTAAAGCTAAATTGGCCAAGGAAGAATTCCGCATTTTTCTTTCAGGCAAATACGATCGCGGATCAGCTATCCTGTCTATATATGCCGGTACGGGAGGTCAGGATGCCCAGGATTGGGCAACAATGCTTTTAAGGATGTACGATAGATATTGCGCTTTTAAAGGATTCCAGTTCAAGGTTTTAAACCAGTCATTCGGAGAAGCAGGAGGCCCTGAAGGCAGAATCGGCACAAAGTCGGTTTCGGCCGAAGTCAAAGGCCTTTATGCTTTCGGTTTTTTGAAAAAAGAAACAGGAGTGCACAGATTGGTCAGAATTTCTCCTTTTTCAGCCAAATCCTTGAGACATACTTCTTTCGCTTTGGTGGAAGTTCTGCCTGTTATTGAGAAAGAAGACGAGATAGAGGTAAAGCCGGATGATCTGAAAATTGATTTTTACCGGGCTTCGGGTCC
>Ga0172370_10003987_pt1 | contig 20098 bp, 12 predicted proteins | sample LakKiv5m_FD_114538 | JGI IMG/M metagenome (GOLD analysis project Ga0172370, IMG submission 114538) | Freshwater microbial communities from Kabuno Bay, South-Kivu, Congo - kab_022012_11.5m | ecosystem: Environmental > Aquatic > Freshwater > Lake | place: Democratic Republic of the Congo...
GCCGGTCTCCACGTGCTCGACGAGCAGATGATGCCGGTGCGGCAGCGGGCAGCCGGCGTGCTCGCGCTGGCGCGCCAGGTAATCGAGGAGCGCCTCGGCGGCGGCGGGATCGAGGCAGTAGTCGCGCCGCAGCTCCGCGAGGAAGGCCGGATCCTTCAGCCGCCCGTCCGCTTCCTCCAGGAATAGGCCGACCAGCTCGGCGAAATGGGCGTCGCGGTTCAGCTCCTCCGCCTTCCAGAAGGGCGCCTCCTTCACCGACGGGCTGCCGGGCAGCACGTAAACGTCGTTGTGGGTGATGCGCTCGATGCGCCAGTTCTGCGTGCCGAAGGTCACCGGCTGGCCGACGCGCGCCTCCCACACGTATTCTTCGTCCAGCTCGCCGATGAGGGCGTTGGTCTCCATATGGCGCAGGTGATACAGGCCGCGGTCGGGGATGGTGCCGCCGGACAGGTACAGGTCGCGCACGGCGCCGGGGCGGGCGGCGGCGGTGTTCTCCAGCCGGTCGATGGAGAGGCGCGGGGAGAGCTCGCGCAGGCGAGAATCCGCGTAACGGCCCGCCAGCATATTCATAACCAGGTCGAACTGTGCCCGCGGCAGGTCGTGATATGAATAACTTCGCCGTATTTCGGCATACAGCTCGTCGATGTCCCACGGCTCGACGGCGGTCATGGAGACCAGCACCTGGGCCAGCACGTCCAGCGGGCGGCGGACGGCCTGCACCGCCTCGATGTTCTGCGCCGGCATGTTTTTAGCCAGCACCGCGGCAGCCAGCAGGTCGTGGCCATGGGTGGGGAAGAGCGTGGCGCGGCTGGTTTCGCCCACGCGGTGGCCCGCGCGGCCCGCGCGCTGCACGGCGGCGCTCACCGCGGGGGGCGCGCCGATGAGCACCACTTCGTCCAGCGCGCCGATGTCGATGCCCAGCTCCAGCGTGCTGGTGGCGACGATGGCCTTCAGCCGGCCCGCCTTCATGCGCCGCTCCACCTCCAGCCGGATCTCGCGCGAGAGGGCGCCATGGTGGGCGTAGGCGAGCATCTCCTCCTCGCCGGCGTTGATCTTCCAGGTGAACTGCTCCGCCTGCCGGCGGGAATTGGTGAAGATAAGCGTCGAGCGGTTGCGCCGGATGATCTCCCGGCAGGCGTCGATGATGGCCGGCCAGCGCGACTCGTCCTCGATTGCCGTGGGGTAATGCACGCCGATCCGGTAGCTCTTCCGCATGTCGGCGCGTACGGGAACAACAGTCCGCGGCGTGTAGCGGTCTCCCTCGCGCAGATATCCGCCGGCGAATTCGGCGACCATCTCCGGCGGGCGCACGGTGGCGGAGAGGGCGATGCGCTGGAACTCGCCGGCCAGCCGCGCCAGCCGCTCGACCGCCGTCATCAGGTGCGTGCCGCGCCGCGAATCGACCACCGCGTGGATTTCATCGAGGATGACGACCCGCGGCGCGCCCAGCATGCCCGTGCCGCCGCGCGAGGTGAGCAGCAGGTTCAGGCTCTCCGGGGTGGTGATGAGGATTTCCGGCGGCCTGCGCAGCATGGACTGCCGCTCGCGGGAGGGCGTGTCGCCGCTGCGGGTGAGCACGCGGATGGGCGGGAAATCCTCGCCCTCCTCTTCAAACTTCGCGCGCAGCCCCTCCAGCGGCGCCAGCAGGTTGCGCTGGATGTCGTTGTTCAGCGCCTTCAGCGGCGAGACGTAGAGCACGCCGCACCGCCCGCGGGGGTATTCACCCGTGATGAGCTGATTCAGCGCCCACAGGAAGGCGGTCAGCGTCTTCCCGCTCCCCGTCGGCGCGGTGACCAGCACGTGCTCCCCCACCGCGATGCGCGGCCACGCCGCCGCCTGCACCGGCGTGGGTTTCCCCACCGATTCGCGAAACCACGCGGCGATCAGCGGGTGGAAGAGCGACAGGCTGTCGTCCGAAAGGGCCATGACACCATATCATACGCTGAAGAAATGAAAAATGAAAATTGTAAAATGCAAAATGATTGGCGTTGATTCGGTCCCCCTCGGACTGAATCAACAGCCAATCATTTTTCGTTTTACATTTTTCCATTTTTCATTTTCCATTTTTCTGCTATACTACCTCCCGGCTTCAAACGCCCGGTCCGGCCGGGTGAATATACGATAAGGAGACCATCCGTGATTATCGAACAGGTGGCGGGGCGGGAGATTCTGGATTCGCGCGGGAATCCGACGGTGGAAGTGGACGTGATCCTGGAAGACGGAACGATCGGCCGCGCGGCGGTGCCGTCCGGCGCCTCGACGGGGGCGTATGAGGCAGTGGAGCTACGTGACGGTGAAGAAGACCGCTACGGCGGCAAGGGTGTGCTGAAGGCGGTCGACAACGTCAACGAGGTGATCGCACAGGAGTTGGAGGGGATGGACGCCTCCGAGCAGGTGGAGATCGACGAGCTGCTCATCGAGCTGGACGGCACGCCGAACAAGGCCAACCTGGGCGCCAACGCCATCCTCGGCGTGTCGATGGCCTGCGCGAAGGCGGCCGCCGACTTCCTGCAGATGCCGCTCTACAGATACCTGGGCGGCGTCTCCGCGCGCGAGCTGCCGGTGCCGATGATGAACATCCTGAACGGCGGCAAGCACGCGGACAACAGCGTGGACCTGCAGGAGTTCATGATCATGCCGGTAGGCGCGGAGAACTTCGCCGAATGCCTGCGCTGGGGCGCGGAAGTCTTCCACGCGCTGAAAAAAGTCCTCAAGGACAAGGGCTACAGCACCTCTGTCGGCGACGAAGGCGGCTACGCGCCCAACCTGAAGAGCAATCAGGAAGCGCTGGACGTGATCGTGCGGGCCATCGAAGCGGCCGGCTACGCGCCCGGCGACGACATCCGCATCGCCATGGACCCCGCCGCCACCGAGCTGTTCGACGAAGCGAAGAAGAAGGGCGAGGAAGGCAAGTATTTCTTCTGGAAGTCCGACATGATGAAGACCGCCGCGGAGATGGTGGACTTTTACGCCGAGCTGGTGAACAACTACCCGATCATCTCCATCGAGGACGGCATGGCCGAGGACGACTGGGACGGCTGGAAGCTGATGACCGACCGCCTAGGCGGCAAAATCCAGCTCGTCGGCGACGACCTTTTCGTGACCAATACCGAGCGCCTGGCGAAGGGGATCAGCATGGGCGTCACCAACTCCATCCTCATCAAGGTGAACCAGATCGGCACGCTCACCGAGACGCTGGCCGCCATCGAGATGGCCAAACGCGCCGGCTACACCGCCGTGGTCAGCCACCGCTCCGGCGAGACGGAAGACGCGACCATTGCCGACCTGGTGGTGGCCACCAACGCCGGCCAGATCAAGACCGGCGCCCCCAGCCGCACCGACCGCGTGGCGAAATACAACCAGCTCCTCCGCATCGAGGAGATGCTGGGCGACACCGCCCTTTTCGCCGGCCCGGATGCGTTTTACAACCTGAAGAGTAAATAAACGGCTAAGGTGTGTAAATCACACTCTCAGTCTGGAAGGGTGCGGGAGCCCCGCCTGTTTACAGGCAAGGTGTGGAAGACACACTCTCAGTGTCACACCTTGCCTGTAAACAGGCGGGGCTCCCGCATCTTTCCAGACTGAGTGTGTGCCTTCCACACATGTCCTGCTGATATTTCTTATCTTCGCTCGCTCCCCGACAGGTGATTTGTCTGCTTCGCGGAAAGGTACAGTTATGTCTGTCGAATAGGGGGCATTATGTTAAAGCGTATAGGATGTGTATTGCTTCTCGTCGCTTGCCTTCGCCTGCCCGCCGCCGGTCCGTCGATTGGCCGGGAGGGGATTACTTTCCGGTTCCGTCCGCCGGACGCCGGCATCACCCTGATCAATACCGAATACAGCAGGAAGACAAAAACGATCGCCAGCGAAGGGGAAACGGAGACGAGTTTCACCGAGAGCCTGGAGAAAACGAAAACGCGGGTTGCCAGGATGGCGAATGGTTATGCCATAACCTCGATCATGCTGTCGTCCCGCCAAATCACGGACGGCGAGGAGGAAGACTCCGATCCCTTGACCCGGGCATCCATGAAGGTGCCGGTAACGATGGAGGTAGACGGGAAAGGACGGCTGGTTGCCCTGCGCGGCATCGACGAGCTGCTGAAACAGTCGCTCGAGCTGTGCGATGCCGACGAACGTGAGGTATACGAGCGGATAATGACGAAGAAGCGGATGGAGTTCCTGGCGCAGAGCGAGTGGGAATCGAGTAACGGCGTTTTGCTGGGGATAACCCGGCAACCGGGCGACGCCTGGCAAGCGAAAGTCAAATGGTTCCTGTTCTCCCCGTCGCTGGTGCCTGTTACTACCGACTACTCCTTCATCCGCATATACGACATAGCGGGCCATCGATGCGCAATGCTGAAGAACGTGATACGGCCCGATTTGGTAGAGGCCGCGCGAGACCTGGAAAAGATGTTCAAGGAACTGGAAATAGTGCCGGAAGGCATGGAAGCGATGTTCTCCGTGCAGTCGTATCAGGAGGAACACACCCAGTATATCGATCCACAGACGTTCATCTCCTGGAAAGAATTGGAAACGATCGAGAAGAAATATACGGTAACCGTGGAAGGCCGCGACATCGTAACCACCGAGAAGTCGGAATCGACCATCACCACCGAGGTGGCGAACGAAGGCCGGGATATATGATGACCGGGGCATGAAATGACGCCGTTGCGGGAATCATGAAGGCAGGCCCATACCCATTTCGTGCTCGTGCTCATGCTCGTGCTCGAGAAAGCCTGCTGATTCTCGGGTAAGCCTTATATGTATCATGAATCGTAAGGTCTACTCGAGAATGAGAAGGCTTTGCGAAATCGCTCCGCTTGGATCCGACCGATGAGAATTGATACCGTCATCCGTAAAACATGCCCATATTGTCAGACGCCGATCAAGCCTGGTTTGCCGGTTGTCGTCTGTAACGCCTGTGGCGTACCTCATCATGTCGAGTGTTGGCAGGAAAACGGACGCTGTACCACATTCGGCTGCAATGGTAAAGCCGGCCGTGCGGGAAATGAGCAGGCGCTTCCACCCATGCCGCCGATGCTGGTCCGCCTGGGTCAATATCTTCTCGCTGTGATGTTCATCACGGGGCCGCTCGCCGTGTTGCAACCGGGCAAGCTCCTGTATAACTCGTTGGACTCTCCGCGGCGGTTGCTGCTGATGCTGGGCGCGGGATTGCTGGCGGCGTTGATCGTGCGGTCGTGGTCGCTGCGTCGGCGGCTGGCGCTGCGCCGGCAGTTGCTGGACGGTGCGGTGCTGCTCTACTTCCTGCTGGTGGCGGCTGCCGGCATCGGCGGTCTGTATCCGCGCATCTCCTTCTTCGGCCCGCTCTGGCTGCAGGACGGCTTGCCGCTGCTGCTGATCGTCGTCTGCCTGTATTTCGGCGTGAAGGAATTCCTGCGCGGATGGGAGGATATCGAGCGATTCGCAGTATTGCTCGGCGGCATCGGCGGCGTGGTCGCGCTGGCCGGGTTATTCGACTATTTCATCACGCCGCACCTCGGGCGGGAATACGCCTTCAACGCGAACTTCCTGGGTTGGCGCCTGTCCTCGACGCTGGGCAACCCGATGTTCACCGGCACCTATTTCGCCATGACGCTGCCGGTGGCCGCGGGGGCCGCCCTCGCTACCCGTCATCTGATCCACCGCATCCTGCTGGGGAGCAGCGTCGTGCTGATGCTGCCCGCGCTGCTGCTTACCCAGACTCGCGCGTCGTGGATCGGCTTCGCGCTGGCCGTTCCGTTCGTGCTGGCGCTGGCGGTGCTGGAGTGGCGCAAAACGCACGCCCGGCATGCCGCCGTCGCGATGGCCGTCGCCCTGGTCGTGCTGGCCGGCACACTGGCGGTGGGTTTGAGCAATCCGCGGCTTCGCGCCCGTCTAGGCAGCGTGGTGAATATGGAGGACGAGACGATTCAAACTCGCCGCGTCTACATGGAAGCCGCGCTCAATATCTTCAAAAAATACCCGGTCCAGGGCGCCGGCTACGGCAATATCAAGGCGGTCTTTCCGCAATTCCGCCCCTCCAGCTCGGTACGGGAATCCGGCCTGCCGCTCAACCGCGGCTACAGCACTGCGCTGCCGCACAACATCATCCTGCAGACCGCCGCCGAATCCGGAGTGATGGGGCTGCTGCCCTTCCTGCTGCTCGCGGTGCTGATTTATCTGACCGGCTTCCGCCTGTTGCGCGGCAGTCCCCCGCGGGCCTGGCTGACCATCGGACTGCTGGGCGGCTTCACCGCGTATTACCTCACCAATATGTTCTCCTTCGACAATACCGCCACGCTGGCGCAATTCTGGCTGCTGGCGGGATTGCTGGCCGCGCTGGCCGCCACGGATCGCGTGCCGCCCCCGCGTTACGGCAGTCTGGCGGCGCCGTTGAACCGGCGGGTGGTCTCCATGCTGAACATGGCCAGCCTGGTTATTGCATTGGGCTCTGGGCTGGTCTTCCTGATTCAGGTTTACGGAGCGTTCACCTTCCAGCGCACCATCGATCGCATGGCACAGGCGGAGGTTATCCTGGCGGAGGCCACCAGCACTGTTCCGCCGGATTCGCCCAAATTGCTGCGGGGCTGCGCGATCTACGACAGCAGCATCAAGGCGATCGAAGGCATCATCGCCAGCTCGCTGGCCCCGGACAACGTCATGTATGAAATCCTCTTCATGGCGTACCGCGGACGGCATAACTACAGTTTGAGTCCGGCAGAGGAGCTGAAACTGCGGAAAAGGCTATTCCAGGTAGGCGAACGGGGACTGGGTTTTTATGACCGCGATCCCATTATTCTGCGCTATTATATCCTTTCTCTTCTCGGAAAAGGCGCCAGTGTCAAAGAACGCCGGCGCGCGGTTGAACTCGCCTCGAACCTGGTGGAGAAGTATGAACCGAACAGCGGAGAAGTCCATATTCTACTCGCACAGTCGCGGGAGAGCCTTGGCGACATCGTAGGCGCCATGTTCGCCGCAAAAAAAGCCGTCGAACTCGATCACACTTCCGCCGACGCCCATGGGCTGCTGGGGAAATTGTATTTTCTGGTGGCTAAATCGCAACCGAGTTCTTCCGCGCGTGATCGAGATATGGTCCTTGCCGTACACGAATACGACGAGGTGCCCAAATACGATAATGCCTCGCTATTCGATGAGGACCGAAGCCGCCTGGCGGAAGCCTTGCTTTACACCGGCCAGCCCGGGCGCGCGGTGTTGGAGGCGCTCAAGCTGCGGGATAGAACAATTCTCGATGACCTGTGCCGGGAGACCGAGGCAATTTATCGGGAAAAAGGCAAACTGGAAGAAGGCGAGCGGCTGATCCGGCGGATGCGCCCCCCCCCGCCGATGCTTGGGCCCATGCCGGAATAGTGAATGCTGAATTTTCGGCTCTGCCAGGAATCCGGGGCAAACCATAATTCATATACCTGGCTTTAAGCAGGAGATCCGTTCTTTGGTTCCGGCTGCACTTGGATTATGAATAAATTCTCTATTTACCATTCACCATTATTGTGTCTTCCATCTAGTCCTGCTATACTGCTAAGCGGTAGATCATCTGTTATTAGCAGACGCCGATGACGGGAGCGACAGGCATGCAAATCGACTTCACCACCCGCGAAGGGAGACGCGCGCAGGGGAAGCTGCTGCAGCAGGCGGCGGAGGAAGCGGGACTCTCGCTGGAGTCCCTCGCGCGCGAGATCGGCTGTTCGCGTGCGCTCATTTATCAATATGTTTCCGGCGCCACCCTGGCGCAGCCGGACCGCATTCAGCAAATCGCCGAACGCACGGGCAAACCGCTACTCTTCTTTTACGGCGGCGAGGCGGCCCCGGAGGATCTGCTCGACCGCATCATTTCCCTGCAAACGCTGCTGAACGCGCAGACCGGTCCGGTTGACCTGGAGAACGCCGTCGCCACGGCGGAGCAGCTCATCGCGCTGGCACGGCAGGCAGGCCAGACGCGCGTAGAGGCAAACGCGCGCGTGCGGCTGGTGTCGGCGCTGCTGCAGCGGGGCGAGTCGTCACGGGCGTTGACGGTGCTGGAGCAATCGATCCCTTTTCTGCGGCAGCATGGATTGACAGATGCGCTCCGCTCGGTAGAGCAAAGCCGCGGTCATGCCCTGCTCGCGCTGGGGCATGTTGACGAAGCGGAGGCCTGTTTCGCGGCGCTGGCGGCAGACGACGATTGGACCGCCCGCTGGCAGGCGAAGGTGTCGCAAGCGGCGGTAGCGGAGTATCGCGGCCAGTATCTGCGCGCGCTGGAACTGCTCGACGAGGTGAACGGCATGACGGGCGCCGCTCCCGATTCGCGGTCGGCCCAGCGGCTGCGGCTCTATGCGGCGGGCAACATCGCCAACGTCCATCTGGCCTGCGGCGACCACGCCGCGGCGGCAGCGGAGGCGGACCGCGCGCTGGAGCTGGCTGAAGAACTGGCCAACCGCGACCAGTATACCGAGGCGCTGCTCACGCTGGGCGTTTGCCGGCGCCTTGCCGGGCGGCTCGCGAGCAGCCGGACGACGCTGGAGGCGGGGGTGCGCTGGGCGCGATTATCCGAGGACAGCGGGCGTGAGGCGCTGGGACGAGCCGAGCTGGCCGCCACGCTGATCGAGGCCGGACGAGCGGACGAAGGGCGCGCGCTGGCGAAAGACGCGCTGCAGCAGGGCATCGCCACCATGACGCGCCGGGCCGAGCTGGCAGCGCAGTTGGCGCTGGCAAGCGGTTACCTGCACGCCGGCCTGCCGCAGGAAGCCCGTTATCACGCGGCGCAGGCGATGGAAATAGGCGCGCATCTCGGCCATCCCTACATGCAGGCAACCTCGCTGGCGCTGCTGGGCGAAACTCACCGGCAGTGCGGGGATGATAACGAAGCGCGCAAGGCATTCGCCACGGCGCGCGAGCTGGCCGACGCCATCGGCGCGCGGGCGCCGGCGACGCGGGCGCTGCTCGGTTCCGCGCTTACCGGCGAGGCGATCTCCTGGCCCCGCTTGCTGGCAGAGGCGCGCGAGCTGCGCATTCCGGCCGATTGCTGGCCGGTATTGCTGCGCGCCGGCATAGCGTGTGAGGAGGCAGGGGAATTCGACAAAGCGATCGCATTGTACCGCGAAGCGAGCGAGACCATCGATGCGCTGCGCGGCGGATTAATGAGCGAAGACGCCGGCGACACCTACCTGGAACAGCGCGCCGCCTGGGAGCCATACCTGCGGTTGGCGCGCGCGCTGCGCGCTCGCGGCGATGCCGGAGAAGCCGAGCGCGTGATCGCCGCCGCGGAATGGCCTCCGCTGGCGGCTTTACCGGAGGCGGTGCCATGAAGCGCTTGGCGGCGGGAATTTTGCTGGGATTCGTATTCGTCTGGCTGACAGGCTGCACTTCGTCGTTGACCGGCGGGAGCGTGCCCACCGGCATAATTGACGGCACCGTCAATGCCGATACGCGCGGCACGGAGCCGGCCCGCGTCTCGCTGACCCGCGTCCCGGTGGTGCTGCGCGACGGCGCGGGCCAGGTGTTGCAAACAACCATAAGCAACGCGAAGGGAGAATTCGCCTTCAATAATGTAGCGCCCGGTATGGTCGAGGTAATTTCGACGCAGGATTCGCGCCGCGGGGAGGTACGCTTCACCATGCGGGAAGGCGCGCACGCGCGAGTCACGCTGCTGATCGCCAAGGTCAACCCATCCGTGGTCAAATTGAACATTCACAGCCTGAAACCGGCGTCGCCGGACGGCTCTATCGAGCTGGATGAAGATGAGGATGACGTCTTCACCGTCAACGGCGAAGATGAGAACGGGCAGGCGATTCTCAATCTGCCGGTGAGCTGGGTGGTGATCGGCGGCATCGGCGATATCACGCCCGACGGCAATTTCAACGCGCAGCGGGTGGGCCAGGGCGAGCTGATAGTGCAGCACGACGGCGTGCAACAGATCATCCAGATTCGCGTCAACCCCATGGTAAACACCCCATGACAGCGCCGCGCGCCGCGATCCACGAAATCTTTTCCGGTATCCAGGGCGAAGGCCTGCTGGTGGGGATACGGCAGGTTTTCGTACGCTTTCACGAATGCACGTTATGCTGCCGGTACTGCGACACGAGCGCCAGTTACGGCCCGCCGCCACCGGCCTGCGCCGTCGAGCAGTCCGCCGGATGCCGCGATATGCAACAGCTTCCGAACCCACTCTCAACCGCGGACGTGCTGGCCGCCGTCCGCCGGCTGCAGCGGGACTATCCGCACCATTCCGTCAGCCTGACCGGCGGTGAACCGCTGCTGCGGCGCCTGCTGCTGGATGAGCTGCTGCCGGCGCTGCATGCTGTCGGCCTGCCTGCCTACCTGGAGACCAACGGCCAACTGCCGGTCGAGCTCGCCGCCCTCCGCGAGCTGCCGGATTATCTCGCCATGGATTTCAAATTGCCTTCGCTGGTGGAGGGCGGCCTGGCATGGGAGCCGCAGACGACCTTTTTGAAGACGGCGCTGGCGCGGCTTCCCCGCGAGGCTGTGCAGGTGAAGATCATCTTCGGCGCGGGCTGCCTGGAGGAAATCGAGAGCGCGGCAAAGCTCATTTCCGTTCATGGCCGCGATATCGCCTGCGTCCTGCAACCCCTCACCCGGCGCCATAATAGTCCCCCGCCGCCCAGCCCGCGCGCGACGCTGGAGGCGCAGCGCATTGCCGCTCATTACCTCGATAACGTCCGCGTCATCCCGCAAACCCACGTGATAATCAAGCAGAGGTAGGGGCGATCGGCGATCTCCCCCCGCACCGATAAAAAACGGGGCGGCTTTCGCCGCCCCGTGCGCAGTCACAATGTAACCGCCTCTGCCGTGCGTTCCGTCGTCTCCGAACCCCACCTAAAAGGTGGGTGCCCTCGCGGGACAGCGCCGGAACGAGGTCGCTCCTTTGTTATCCCGGTACAGGCCCCGGATTACTTGATGCTGGATCGAAACTCCTGGAACAGATCACGAACAGCGCAGTAAACATTGTGATCCTGCAACACCAACAATATACCATATAACACGCGTATTCGCAACGTGAAACGTGTTAAAAAACCGACTCCTCAATGACCGCAGCAACCGAATGCATCTTCCTCGAAGAGCCGCTCGCGGATGCGGCCTTCGATATCCGCTTTCTCGACGTCGGACAACCGATCTTCCATCTCATCCAGCGCATTCGTCAGGGCAATGGTCTCCACCGCGCGCAGGATTCGGCTGGTCAGCCAGACGCTGACCACCGTACCGAGTGCGATTGTTATTGGGAAGATCAACAACTCGTAAGGCATGCGATGCATTGCCGGGTGATGATGTCCGTGTTTAATCATAATCAGTGCCTCCGTGAAACCGATGCTGTTCTTTACGTACCCAGGCGAGGAGAGCGAAATTTGTGTGAGATGCACCTTTCTGCAGCATGCAGCGGACATCATCAGAGACTGTTTGCCTCCCGCCGATGCGCGCCTGTCACCGCGGGGTATTGCTGCAATGTACGATCTTTACGGACAAGGAGGTGGAACGGATGAAGAAATACACGGTCTGGACCAATGCGACCGAGGAGAAGACGTATACCGTGAAGGAGCCGCGCGAAGCCTGCTCCAGGTACCACGAGGAAATAGGCGACATGCCCAAAACCTGGGATGGCGTGCTGCACGTTCGCGACGAAGAGGGGGAAGAGATTACTTACCGGCGGCGGGAAGCGGCGTAATCCTCCGTAATGAAGCTGGCTGCGACCGCGGTTTACCCGCGGTCGCAGCCAGCTTATTCAACTTTTAATCGCTTTACTCTGCGCAACCAACGAAGAAATAATATCTAGATTGTCAACTCATCGATCCGCTTCAACTCCTCCTCGCTGAACGTCAGGTTCTCCAGCGATTTCACGTTTTCCTCGATCTGCTCGACCTTCGATGCGCCGATCAGCGCGCTGGTGACGCCGGGGAGGCGGAGCACGAAGGCCAGCGCCATCTGCGCCAGCGTCTGGCCGCGCGTTTTTGCCAGTTCGTTGAGCTTGAGCAGCGTCTGCCGCTTCTCCTCCGGCAGATTGTCCGTCACCCACTGCTTGCCCCATTGCAGCGCGCCGCGGCTGTCCGCGGGGACGGCGCCGCCCAGGTACTTGTCCGTCAGGAAGCCGGAGGCCAGCGGGCAGAAGGCGATGACGCCGGCGCCGGCGCGCTCGGTGTGCGGCAGCAGGTCGCGCTCGACGCCGCGGCTGAGCATGTTGTAATAGGGTTGGTGGATGAGGAGGCGCGTATACCCCTCCCGCTCGCAGACGCGCACCGCTTCGGCGAACTGCGCGCCACTGTAGTTGCTGACGCCGACGTAGAGCGCTTTGCCGGAGTTGACGATGGAGTCCAGCGCGCCCAGCGTCTCCTCCAGCGGAGTATCCGGGTCGGGCCGGTGGTGGTAAAAGATATCCACGTAATCGAGCTGCAGCCGCTCCAGCGACTGGTCGCAACTGGCAATCAGATTCTTGCGCGACCCCCACTCGCCGTAAGGTCCGGGCCACATGTAAAAGCCGGCCTTGCTGGAGACGATCAGCTCCTCGCGGGGCATCTCCTTGAAAATCTTCCCGCAGGTGACCTCCGCGTTGCCCGGCGGGTTGCCGTAGTTGTTGGCCAGGTCGAAGTGGGTGATGCCCAGGTCGAAGGCGCGGAAGATGCAGTCCCGCGCCGCCTGCGCGTCCCTGTACCCCCCGAAGGTCGTCCACGCGCCCAGCGAAATGGCCGGCAGCAGAATCCCAGATTGCCCGCAGCGCCGGTATTGCATGGTATCGTAACGATGTTCGTCGAATTGATGCATGAAAACTCCCTCAAAACTGGTTTATGGTTTATCGTTTATGGTTTTCTGTATTGACAGGCCGGCAGCATAAACGATAAACCATACACCATATACTCATTACTCTTCCAGCGCCTTCTTCATCTCCGCCAGCTTCTGCGGGGCGTATACGCGGAAGAGGGTGACATCGCCGCCGCACATCATGACCTGATAGCCCATCTCGCGGCAGGCCTTGATGGCCGGCGGAGTGGCGGCGACGGTGCCGGCGAATTTGCCGGCGGCGCGGGCGATCTCCGCGGTGCGCTGCATGGCCTCGCGCAGTTGCGGGTGCTCCAGCGGCGGGGTGTCGATGGGAATGCCCATGCGCGTCTTCATGTCATCCGGGCCGAAGAAGAGCAGGTCGATGCCGTCTACCGCGGCAATTTCCGCCGCATTATCCACCGACTCCAGCGTCTCGATCTGCGCGAAGATGAGCGGCTTGTAGTCCTGGTAATAATTGCGCCCGTGCATGTCGATCACCCGGCGGCCTCCGTAGGAACGGTTGCCACGCGGCGCGAAGCGCAAGGCGCGGGCGATGGATTCCGCCTGCGCGCGCGTCTCCACCATCGGCACCATCAGCGCATCGGCGTCCATGTCGGCATAGGTACCGAGCAGCAGCGGATCGTGGGTGGGCACGCGCACCAGCGTGGATACCCCCAGCAGGTCCGCCGCCCGCACCGCCGCCAGCAGGGAATTGTAATCGAATTGCCCGTGCTGCCCGTCGATCCACACCATGTCCCACCCCGGGCACATCACCTCGATTATGCCGGCGGCGGGATAGGAGTTCGAGACGCCGAGGATGATCTCGCCGGCTTGCAAACGTTCACGAATGGTCATTACAACTTCTTTCTCTTTCTCCTTCTCCTTCTCTTACTCCCCACCGTTACCAGGCAGGCAGCGGAAAAGAACGGATAGAGTTACCGTCACTTTATCTGTTCTTCTCCACCGCTTGCTTCTTTACGCAGGGGAGAAAGAGTAAGAGTCAGAGAAAGAAATTATTCGTCTTTCACTACTATTACCGTATACGGCGCCAACTTAAGTGTTCCTTCAAACAGGCCAAGTGATTCTCAGATAACCGCCAGTTATTGATTATCGCCGTCCGGCTGTGGGCCTTCAATCCGGTACAGCGCCTGACTCGCCGCACTGTTGACCGTTGGAGGTTGGTCTGCGCCGATGATCTCGCCGTAGGCCTCCGATAACGCGATCCAGTCGAGCTCGGTCTCATCGGCGAGCAGGATTTTCAACCGGTCGATGGCGAGAACGTCGCCGAGCTGTCCGGCGCTGACGGCCGCCGCCATGCGCACCATCGGCGACGGATCGTCGAGGGCAGCGCGCAGCGGGGCGAGTTCCAACAGCGGACGCTGAAAGCCGCCCAGCGCCAGCGCCGCCTGCATACGGCACCCCGGGTCAGGGTCCTTCGCCACCATTGTCAGCAGCTCGGAAAACGCCTTTTCCGATTCACGGTACATGCTGTCGCGTTCGTCCTCGGTTTTCGAGCTGAAGTAATCTCTGCGCATGCAGGCCAGGGCTGCCGCCGCCTCCTTGCGGGCGCGCGGCCGCGGATCATGCAGGGCGCGGATGAGCGGGGGCACCGCCGGAGCGCCAAGCTCGACGAACAGGAAACTCAGGCTCGCCGGCGGGTCGGCCAGCATCTCAATCATGACCGTGATGGCCGCGTCATCACCAATCCTTCCCAGCACGCAGGCGATGATCTCCCGGTCCGTGTCGGGACGGCGCGCGGCTTGCTGCAGCACGGGGACGGCCGCCACGCCGAAATGGGCATACGCCTTCGCGAACGCCTCCAGCATATTCTGCCCGTGCGGAACTCCCGCGTGCCCGATCTCGTCATTCTCCGCCAGCGCATTGGTGAAATAATTGGCGCGCAGGATGAGCGGCTCCATGACGCGGGGATCGTTCCGGTGCACCAGCGCCCAGCTCGCATACGCCGCCACGTCTTCGGAGGGATCGGCCAGGCAGCGCAACAGCGGGTCGACCACGCGCGACGCTTGGGAGGCGCCCAGCCCGCACGCCGCCAGCCCACGCACCCGCGGATCGGGGTCCTGAAGCGCGGCCAGCAGGTAATACACGCCGGGATCGCCGAGCCTGCCGATGGCACGGGCGGCGTCCTCGTACACCTGCCAATAGCGATCGTCCCACAGCTTGCGCAGTTCGGGGATGACCGCGGGATCGCCCAGTTGCCCCAGTGCTCGCGCGGCCATCATGCGCTGCTCGCGATCCGGGGAGTGCAGTGCCCGCACCAGCGGCTGGTAAGCCGGCGCGCCCATCCGCGCCAGCGCATCCACCGCCGCTTTCGCGCGCTCCGTGGAGAACCAGTACACCTCTTCCTCGCCCAGCAGCGGGATCAGCGCGGGAATCGCCGCCTCCGCTCTCTGCTCTCCCAGATAGCGCATGACCTTCACCGAGGAGTTACGCATCTGGTCATAACTGCGCAGCACCGCCGGCAGCACGCGCGGGTCATCCTGGTTAATCAACAGCTCGAGGGCTTCGTCGCTGACGCGGGACTGCATGGCGAGCAGCGGCAGCAAGGCATCGACTAGCTCCGGCTGCCGCACTCCCTCCAGCGCGGACAACGCGGCAAACAGCGTGCTCGTGTCCCTGGTTTGCAACAGGGGCAGAATGGCGGCGATGACCTCCGGCGTCTTCCGCCCATGCAGGCCGCGCAGAGCGGCGGTGCGCAGCTCCGGGTCCTTCAGCGCCTCGAGCAGCAGACCGGTGGCCGCCGGATCGTACCGCCCGAGCATTGCGCAGGCGTTATACCGCACCCCGCGTTCCGGCGCCTTCAGCGCGTTCCGCAGCGCGGCGATCAGGCGTGTTTGCTGCCCCGCGGTGAGCCGCTCCGGCAGCAGCCTGGCGGCATGATGCCAGAACGGATCTTCCGGATGCTCGAGCACGGCCAGCACCGGATCGGGATTCAACGCGATCAACGCGTCCGGACAGCGGGCTGTCGAGTTGTTGGGATCGCGTGTCCGCCGGCCTTCCTCCGCCACCAGCTCGAAAAGAGGCGGCACGGCCGAAGGATCATGCAGTTGCACCAGCACCTCGGCGATCGTCTGCAGGTTGCCCCGCTCCCTCGTAACGGTTTTCATCTGCTCGACGAGGGGCGGCACCGCCGGAGCGCCGAGGGTGAGCAGCGCCTTTCGCACGCGCCAGGCAGGGATCCAGCTCTTCGGATCGGTCAGCAATCCGGCAAGCTGCGCTGCTGTGCGTAGATCTGGATGCTCGCCGAGGATTTCGAGAGCGAGCGTGCGCACGACGAGGTCGGTATCATGCAGCGCCCAGACGGTTTCATCCCGGCCGGCGGCGTGTTGCCTGGCGATGTCGAGCAGGACGGCACGGCGCTGTTTGAGTGGAAGGCCGATGAATTCAGCCTGCGTCATGGCCCACAGCGGCGGCATCAGGAAGCAAAGACAGCACATTAGCAAGACGACGCGGGTGATGTAATCCATAGATCCATCCTCCCTATGGGAGATACCCTTATCCTGCATGGTCACAACTTGCGGCAGACCCCTGAGCCTGTCGCAGGCTGCAGGTTACACGTATTGAAGCACCATTACCGTATACGGCGCCAGCTCAAGCGTTCCTTCCAGGTGTTGGCCGTCGATCAGATCAGTGACCGGACGATCCAATGTCAGCGTCGCCGACTTGTTCTCGATCTCCACAATCACCGCGCCTTTACCTGCTTCACCTTCCCGCGGGACGACGAGAAGGTTGGAAGAAGCCTGGGCGACCGGCTGCGCGCCGGCGGTGATGAGAAGCTGCGACAGCTCCTCCGGAGACAGCGCGGTGCCGAGAACGATGATCTGCCCCTTGCCCATCTTCGTGCGCGTCACCGCCGCCAGGCCGCCGCAGGGGCCGTCGGTATAGGTGGCCAGTGCTTCCGCGCCGCGGAGCTCGAAGCCGTCATACCAGACCGCGCCTTTGCCCGCACGGCCATCCGCCCATTGCAGGCTGAATTCATACGGGGTGCCGGGAACCTGGTATTTGCCGAAGATGCCGGCCCATTCCTCCAGCGAGCCGTAAGGGGTATGGGTATATTTTGCCCCGTCCACGGTGCGGATGTCGGTGAACGGCCCGGCAACCCAGGTACCGCCCGCTTCGATCCACGCTTGCAGGCGCTCGCGCAGGCCGGCTTCGTCAAGCGCGGGCAGGTAGGGCGAGAAGACCACGCGGTAATTGTCCAGTGGCTGCGCCGGGTCAATGACATCGGGCCGGAGCTGCGCCTGGATGAGCGGATGATACGCCGCGTATATTTGCCGCTGGTAATCGAAGCCGTGCACGATCGCCTGGCCGAGGAAAATGTTGCTCGCGCGGCCCGAGAAGTGCATCGCCAGCCCGCTGTTAACCGGCCTGCTTCCGCGCAGGAATTCGCCCGCTGCCCGCAGGCCGGCGGCGATCTCCCGCACCTCGCCATGCACGTGCAGCGGGCGGCCGCAGCTCGATACTACCGACCCGTGCATCAGCTCCTGCCCGCTCCAGTGCGCGCGCCACAGCCAGTACAGCGTCGCCTCGCCACCCAGCGCGAAGGAAAGCCAGGAGTTGGCGCGGCAGAATCCCGGCGCCTTCAGGCCGTTGGCCGCCGTGCTGCCGTTCCAGGTGGCGGCGGTCTCGGTGTTCCAGAACGGCCTGTCCTTCAGCGTGCGCAGCATGTCCATCCAGAAGGCGATCTCCCACATGTTGTCCTCGGTGCGGTAGTGGTTGAACTGCGCCATGTCGAGGGTCTTGTGCATGTCGTGGTAATTGAGGCCGGCGAAGGGCATCATGTCGGTGCCCACCGGGTGCTCGGTGAGGCGGTGGATGATCTCCGCCTGCGCCGCCGCGAACTCCACGATGGAATCGGACTGGAAGTCCATCCACGCGGCGATCAGGCTGGGATGGTGCCAGGTATCGGTTCGCGGCACGGGCACCTGCGCGAAGGACTGGTAGGTCTGGCTCCACAGGTCGGTGCCCCAGGCGGCATTGAGCGCCACTACCGTTTCAAATTTCACGCGCAAATAGTCCTGAAATTTGCGGTGGCAAACCGGACAGCAGCAACCGCGCTCGCGGTAGGGGAACAATTCGTTATCGATCTGCCAGCCGACGATGCCTTCGTGCCGGCCGAACTCTTCCGCCATGCGGGTGACAATACGGGCGCAGTGGTCGCGGTAGACGGGGCTGTTCGGACAGGCATGCACGCGGGCGCCATGCTGGCAGCGCACGCCCCGGTGATCGACCACCAGGATCTCCGGGTAGCGCTCGGACAGCCAGGCGGGGGGCGTGCAGGTGGGCGTGCCCATGACCACCCCAAGGCCGGCGGCAGTCAGCTTGTCAACCGCCAGGCGGAGCCAGGCGAAATCGTATTCCCCCTCCCGCGGCTCCATGCGGCTCCAGGCGAATTCGCCCACGCGCATGACGTTCATCCCCGCGTCCTTCATCAGGGCGATGTCGTCGTCGATCTGCTCCAGCGGCCAGTCTTCGGGGTAATAGGCGGCGCCGTAATATGGCGGTTGAATTGTGCTCATAAAATCTCCTAGGGATCCAGGCGTCCCGCGCCTGCCTATTGATCGGTAAGTTTTCCTACCAGGGCAGGCGCGGGACGCCTGCGAGCCCAGGATTTACAGCATCTCCGGCAGAACGAACTCGCCCTTCTTCAACTGCCCTTTCGTCACATCCTTCCGCTCAAAGCGCAGGTAAATACCCCAGGCGCGGTCGCCGTTCAGATCGAGGGCGATCAGCACCTCGTGCTCTCCGGCTGTAAGATCGAGCGGGGTGCTGCTTTCGTCGGGAATGGCCGGATTGACGCCCTTCGGGTTGCAGAACACTTCCTTGCTGTCCACCCAGACCTTCACCGGGCCGTCATATCCCAGCAGCAGCGCCAGTTTCATCGCCTCCGCGCAGCGCAGGCGGCAGGCGAAATACTGCACCCGCGGCTTCTTTGCCCGCCCGGCGTCGAGGTGAATATCGATGAGGGTGGTCGGGAATTCGCGCGCCTGCATATCGAGATTTGTGGGCAATGCAAGTTCCGTGATGCTATCTTGCAATGGCAGCGGTTCGCTGACGAGCGGCACACGCAGATATGGCGTTAAGGCGCGCGGCTCGCTCAGGGGCATAGCCCCGAACACGGGCACTGCGCGGTCGGCGCCGTCAGTTATATTGCAATAAGGCGCGCAGCCTTCGCCGTAATACAATATGCGCTCGCCGATGTCAGTCACCGGCAACGTCGTACGCAGGATGGCATTGTTGCCGTCCAGGTCCACGCGAAATATCACGTTTTCCGGTCCATCGCCGGCCAGCGAGAACCCCCACGGCCGGCCGGCGGCACGCAGTCCGCCCACCACGTTGTCGAAGGTGACGACGACGTCTGCCGTCGCGCGGGCTTTATTGTAGATCACCTTCGTCTTTTTCGGCTCGATGGCCGGCAGACCGGCGCCGGTGCGCAGCCAGAGCATCGCCGCCGCCAGCCGCCGGCCCAGGCGGGTCTGATCCGTGCCGCTGATGTGAATGAGGTCGTCTAGCGTCAGATCGATGGCGGGCACCGTGGCCAGATGGGGAATGACCTTCGGCAGCCGGCGCTGCTGCTCCTGAACATCGTTCCAACAGGAAAAGCCTTCCATGCCGTAAACGGTGGCGATCTGCACCATGACCACCGGCAGCGCGGGCGCGTTCAGATCGCGGCGGAACGCGCGGACCAGCGCCTGCATGGCCTTCGTGTAGACCGGCGCCGCCTCCGGGTTGGCATCGCTGCAGCCCTGGTACCAGACCAGGCCGGCAGCCTGCCCGCCCAGCTTCTTCACCCGGCGCAGCGCGGCGCCATACAGGCTGCGCGAACCCAGGCCCTTCAGCTTCGGGTCCCACTGCGCCATCGAGGTGCCGCCGTGCCCGCAGGCGATCACACCCTGCGGCACGCCGGTCAGCCGCTGCATCTCCACGCCGAACGCCACCCCCGGCCCGGCCGAGCGCGCCATGTTTTTCTCAGGCCGCACGCCGCCGCAGAGGTCGATATGCACCTGGTCGACCGTCGCCCACATGTTGTGGATGGGATCCCGTGCCACCGCCCAGCGATCGTCCATATACCAGGCGCGCACCAGCGGGTGGGGCTTTTCGCCGTCGGCGGTGACGCCGCAGCCCTGCATATTCGACTGCCCGCCCAGGATCCACACGTCGCCGACCAGCACATCCTTCACCGTCATATGCTCGCCGCCTACCTGCAACTCCACCGCATACGGCCCGCCCACCGGCAGACCGGCCAGCCGCGCGCTGAACCTTCCTTTCTCCGCCTGGCCGATCGCGACCCCATCGAAGCCGGGCAGTTCTGCTCCATCGCGCGTCACCCGCGCCAGCA